>JACCDP010595497.1_pt1 | contig 18274 bp, 18 predicted proteins | sample 7445841 | NCBI WGS metagenome assembly JACCDP01 (sample SAMN15323441, study PRJNA562643) | freshwater metagenome | isolation source: river surface water | place: USA:Blue River Watershed | collected 2017-08-17
CCTCTGCGCCGATGATAGTGCGGATCCCCGTGTGAAAGTAGGACATCGTCAGGCTCTTATCCCAGCCCAAAACCCCCAACATCTCATCGTGTTGGGGGTTTTGCTTTGTGCAATCCGTAACTCAAAAAGTTAAAGATCGCGAGGCTGCATCTTTATTGCTTTTGAGGCCGGTGATGGTCCGGAGCCACATAGGGTTTGAATCTGGACAATTCGGACAGAAGTGACGTTGCGCGCGCTCAGCGATTGACCAGTCGGTCTCCATCAATCCAAAGGTTTCCATTACTTGCCATCTCCGCAATCAAGCCATCGAGCCACTCTGTCGGAGATTGTTCACTCCCATATTGCCCGTGCAGAATGTTGAGGTAGCTCGCACGATTTGCCCAGGCGTGGAGAATGGGACGCTGAACTTCCTGAAGCTCAAGCAGTTTGAACTTCAGCAGAACTTTTGCGGCGTAGCGACCGTGCTTCGCTGGTGATTGCGCAAAACGATCGAGGCGTTTGCGAGCGATATCGAGCGATGCGGAAAGATTCGTGAATATCGGACCGTGGCCCGGAATCACAACTTTGGGTGCCAAAGTCTCGATCAAATTCAGCGTATCGCCAACTTCGTCGAATGCACGGACGCCTTCAATCTCGGGAAAGACAACGCCAAAACCGTTTTCCCACAGAGCATCCCCAGAGATCAGGATGCTTTCATGCGGTGAAAAGAGGACCACAGAGTGGGGATCATGGCCAGGTGCCGCGTGAACTTCCCAAATCATCCCGCCCAAGTCGTACGCGGAACCGGGTTCGAGTACCCGATCAAATCGAAAACGAGGGCATGACTGCCCTGTCGGGGAGTAGGTAAGTGCGACAGTATCCCAGCGCTGCACCTCAGCCGCGTGTCCCGGGGGAATGAGGGTCTCTAAGTCTGAAAAGGTCGATTGAAGCAGGGAATTTCCACCGCAATGATCTGAATGAAGGTGCGTGTTTACCAGGCGATCCAGCGGCCTAGGGCCTAGGGCACTGCGGACCAAAGCGAGCGTCTGACCCGAATGAGAGCAGTAGCCGCTATCGATCAGGGTGACCGGACCCCCTCCGGTCAGCAGCACATTGTTCGCAGAAAGCCAGCCCCGCTCAAAAACAATAACGCCGTCTGGAAGCATGCGCCGAACTATTTTCCGGCGCGCAACTCACGGCGCAAGATCTTGCCCACGTTGCTCTTTGGAAGTTCATCGCGGAATTCTATGTATTTGGGAATCTTGTACCCGGTCAGGTTCTCCCTGCAGTACCGCGACACGTCTTCCTCAGTGAGTAAAGGAGTGTCCTTGACGACATAGATCTTGATCGACTCCCCTTGCATTGCATCAGGCACACCGATCGCCGCGCACTCGACAACTCCAGGGCACAAGGAGATGACATTCTCTAACTCGTTCGGATACACATTGAAGCCGCTCACGATAATCATGTCCTTCTTTCGATCGACGATCCTCACGTAGCCCTGCTCGTCCATGATCCCGATATCTCCTGTTCTCATGAAGCCATCCGCTGTGAAGGCCTTCGAGGTTTCGGCATCTTGCTTGAAGTAGCCAGTCATGACGTTAGGTCCGCGAATGCAGATCTCCCCTGATTGCCCGGGCTCTTGGTCGCTTCCGTCATCGTCCTTGATGGCGATATCGATTCCGGGCAGGGGTAGACCGATCGTCCCTGAGAACGCGGTCGCCGTGACGGGATTGTTGGTGCCAATGGCGCAGGTTTCGCTCATGCCCCACCCTTCGACCATTGCGCAGCCAGTGACCTTCTGCCATTGCTTGGCAGTTCCTTCGGATGCGGCCATTCCGCCAGCCTGGGAGACGTGAAGCTGTGAAAAGTCGACTGATTTGAATTGCGGGTGTTGCATCAGCGCATTGAATAGGGTGTTCACCGCCGGCAACATGTGAAAGGGCCGCTGCTTCAGCGTCTGGATAAATTTGCCTATATCGCGTGGATTGGGTACCAGTGTGAGGTGCGACCCCCACCGGATGGCGAGCAAACAAAGAGTCAGCGCAAAGATGTGATAGAGCGGGAGCGCGGCAATGCTGTTGATTCGCCGGACATCGCCGACTTTGGCCAGGGCCGGCGTGAACCAGGCCTCCGCCTGCAAGATGGCGGCCACGATATTCCGATGCGTTAAGACAGCGCCCTTGGACAGTCCTGTCGTACCCCCGGTGTATTGGAGGAATGCGATCGAGTCCAGGGACTGAGGGAATGCCTTCAGTGCCAGAGTGTCACCTTCAGCGAGTGCCTTTTTGAAGGGTGTGACGGTCCGACCCTCGGTGCACGGGAGCCTAAATGAGGGCACCATCCGAGCAAGGTGTCGGACTGCGAAGGTGATCCAACGCCCGAACCAAAAGCCAAGCAGATCGCCCATCGAGGCGACCACCACATGTTTGACTTCAGTTTGATCAATCACCTCTTCCAGGGTGTGCCCGAAGTTCTCCAAGATGACTATCGCAGTCGCTCCAGAGTCCCTCAGTTGATGCGCAAGTTCCCGTGAGGTGTAAAGTGGGTTGACATTCACACAGGTATAGCCGGCTCTAAGTACAGCCGCCATGGTGACTGCGAACTGCGGAATGTTAGGCAGCATGATCGCCACCCTGCTCCCGCCCGGGAGTCCTTTCGATTGCAGCCAGGCGCCCAAGGCCTTGGATTGGGCGTCTAGCTGCCCGTAGGTCATCCAGCGCTCCATGCACACTGAGAAAGGGCGGTCGCGGTGCCTCTCAAAAGAGTCCTCAAGTAACTCGGCCAGTGATCCAAATTGCTCGGGATCAATGTCGTGCGGCACGCCGTGCGGGTAGCTTTTCAGCCAGTAACGATTTGTCTGCAACATGACACAGGATTGTCATCATCTGGCCAATACCTCATTACCGGGGTTCTCCTAGTGCCGCATCCCCCGTGCACAATTGATTGCGAGAGTCGGCCGCATACATCACACCCGCTTCACACAGTCTCCGCCGTGGATCCCTCATTGACCCTTTGGGCGTCGAAGTCTCTCGTTGCTCGGTTCCAGCGGCTTGGGCTGGTTTTCTTAGTGGCCGTAGCCGGTTTTTCGGTTGGGCTGCTTTGGCCGGACCATCCTTGGCTTGCTGGGGCGGTCGGTTTCGCGGTCCTCTTGGTTCATCTCCCCGTCCTTGGCCTCGAATTTTTGCTTCTGCGCAGGTTGGGCAGGGCGGATCCGGTGCCCCAGCCAGCCTGGCCAGTGCTTGTGAGCGCGTGGGTTACAGAATCGGCGAGTTACCTGCGTGTGTTTGGCTGGCACCAGCCCTTTCGCTGGCGGGCTATCCCCGATCGGCTAGAGGGCGAAGGTATTCAAGGGCGCCGGGGTGTTGTGTTGGTGCATGGCTTCTGTTGTAACCGTGGGTTCTGGAATCCCTGGATGCAACGCCTCGCGCGCGAAAACAGGGCCTTCGTCGCAGTGAACCTCGAGCCCGTTTTCTCGTCGATCGACGGATACGGGCCGATTTTGGATCAGGCGCTCTCCCGGGTTAGGGCCGCTACAGGACTGCCGCCCTTGCTCGTTTGTCACAGCATGGGCGGATTGGTGGCCCGCGCTTGGCTTGCTAAACGTTGTGCGGCGGGGGTGCGCCGCGACGATCCTGTCTACCGAGTCGTGACAATTGGCAGCCCCCATCACGGCACATGGCTGGCCCGTTTCAGCCACACCCCTAACGGGCTACAGATGCGGGAGGGCAGCGATTGGATCCAGGGCCTGGAGTCGGCCTGGGAGGAGGGGGCCGCTGGCATGCCGCCCCATCGCTTTACCTGCTGGTATTCGAATGCCGACAACATCGTGATGCCCCCCTCGTCTGCCACCCTGCGCGGCGCAGACAATCGGCTGGTCTTGGGGGTCGGGCATGTGGCATTGGCTCATTTGCCTGAGGTCGTTGATTGCACGCTGGCCTATCTTGATGAAATCCCCTAGCTGTTTCGCTCGCGACTGCGGGAGCAGGAACCCTCAGCCCAGATGCGTAAAGTCGTTGATGGGGGCTAGATTGATTTCGACCGAGACGCGCAATTCGGCGTCCTCCACCTGCGCCGATCTTGGACTTTCCGTTCCCGTGCGGGGTGGTGTCAGGCCGAGGAACATCTGAGTCTTCTGGCTGCCAATTGCTAGCCCGAGTCTGCGATTTGCTTCATGACCAAGTCGCACAGACCAGACGCAGACGCAGGCGAAAGGCTCCAGACTTTCTGGAGCTTTTTTCAGACGCTTCAGTTGATCAGGTAGAGGGATAAAAAGGGACGCGTTCTAATTGGGCAATGACATCGCCAGGATCTGCCGGTCGCGAGAGGGATACCCGTGCCTCTTGCCGTTCCTGACACTTGATTGGGCTATCCTACGCACTCCCCAACGACGGCATGTCCTGCTCCCACCCTAGTGGCTGACCCACACCCTACGCGCCAGCTCTCCGAAAAAGAAGACAAACGCAGCCTGCTTCAAAGGCTTGTTGAATTCCTTCACCCGGGCCCTGATTCCAAGGCGGATCTCTACGAGACCCTCGCAGACGCCGAGGACAACGAGGTCATCGGCGCCGAGTCCCGGGCCATGCTGGAGGGCGTGATCCGGATGGCTGATCTCACCGCAGGCGATGTGATGGTGGCTGCGCCCAGGATGGACCTGGTCGACATCGACGCACCCTACGAGGAAATCCTTCACCTCGTGATAGATACCGCGCACTCACGATTCCCGGTTTACGAGGTCGACCGCGAAAATATCATCGGTATTCTCCTTGCCAAGGACTTGCTCAAGTTGCAGCGGGCTCCGGAGCTCAACCTGCGGGCACTCCTTCGCCCTGCGGCCTTCATCCCTGAGAGCAAGGGCCTCAACGATCTATTGCGGGAGTTTCGCGGTAATCGCAACCATCTCGCCGTGGTCGTCGACGAATTCGGCCGGACTGCCGGTTTGATCACGATCGAAGATGTCCTCGAGCAAATCGTTGGTGAAATCGAGGATGAATTTGACGAGGCTGAAGACGCGGGAGATATTTTTGGCCTAGCGGACAAGACATTTCGTGTCAGCGGCGACACGGCCATTGAGCGAGTCGAGGAGGCTTTCGGCGTGAGGCTGATTCCCGCCGAGATCGACGAGGCAGAACCCCGGTTCGACACGATCGGGGGCCTCATAGCCCACGCAATGGGGCATGTGCCCAAACGTGGCGAGCGGCATGGCATCGCCGGCCTCGATTTTGTGGTGCTTCACACCAAGGGGGGCGCAGTGCGCTGGTTCAAGGTTTCACCAGCGAGCCCTGACGAGGCGCTCGCCTGATGGTTCTGCCATCGTGAAAGGTGGCGTGGCGGACGCCCTTCTCGCCCCGGCCTGGACCCGAGGGCTTCTGGCCCTCGTCGCCGGCGGCTTGCAGGCCCTGTCGATTCTGCTCCCCTGGACCGGGGAGCCGGCCTGGTGGCTGCAACTAGTCTCACTTGCTTTGCTCGTTGGTCTCGTAGCTCGTTCGCGGCGCGTTCTCGAGGCCGCCGCCCTGGGCTTCGCCTTTGCGCTCGCCTGGTTGGCCGGCAGCTGGTGGTGGCTCTTCACCTCGCTGCATGTCTATGGTGCCCTGCCCGCGCCGCTCGCGGTGGCGTCCGTATTGGCTCTGGCGGGCAGTCTTGCGCTTTATTACGCGACCGCAACCGCGGTGGCTTGGCGTCTCGGAGTTTTCGTCCAGCTTGGCGGCTCGCTCTGGCCCGGGTCCGCAGTCTGGCGTTTTCCTCTGGTCTTCGCTGCGGTGTGGCTTCTGGCAGAGCTGGCCCGCGGGCAATGGCTCACTGGATTCCCTTGGGGCGCGGGCGGATACGCCCACGTGGATGGCCCCTTGGCGGTACTTGCGCCCTGGGTGGGCGTCTACGGAATCGGATTTGTTGCGGCCCTGGCCGCCGCTGTTGTCGGTCAGCTCCTGAGTCCGCCTCGGTCCGGCCCTGACCCTGCAACGGCCGATCCAGCGCACAGGGCCAGTACCCGGGGTCGCCGCTTGTGGCTTACCGTGGGTGCCTTGGCGATGTTGGTGGGGGCTTTGTGGCTCGTGCCCGCTGGCGACCGGCCACTGGCGCCACAGATGTCGCAGGCGGCGTCACCTCTGCGGGTTGCCCTTTTGCAGGGGAATATCGCGCAGGACGAAAAGTTTCGCCCTGGCAGCGGCATTCCGCTGGCGCTGGACTGGTATGGCAGGCAGATGGTCGGCAGCGGCGCGCAGTTGGTGATCGCCCCTGAGACGGCCATCCCTCTCCTTCCTCGGGACCTGCCTGCCGGCTATCTGGATGAAATAGCCGAACAATTTCGCAGCGGCCATCGCGCCTTGATGCTGGGAATCCCCCTTGGAGGAGAGCGCGAGGGCTATACCAACTCTGTCATCGGACTGCGGCCCCGCGCTGATACCTACCGGTATGACAAGCACCATTTGGTGCCATTCGGCGAATTCATTCCCCCGCTGTTTCGCTGGTTCACCGAGCTGATGGAAATTCCCTTAGGAGACTTCAGGCGCGGCGCCCTTTCTCAGCCCTCCTTCCAGTGGCAGGGACAGCGCCTGGCTCCCAACATCTGCTACGAAGACCTCTTTGGCGAGCAGTTGGCTGTCCGCTTTGCCGTCCCAGAGGAGGCCCCCACGATCCTTGTGAATGTGAGCAATATCGCCTGGTTCGGAGACTCGGTCGCGATCGATCAGCACCTCCAGATCAGTCGCATGCGTGCCCTCGAATTGCGCCGTCCCATGCTTCGAGCGACCAACACGGGAGCCACCGCCATCATCGATCACCAGGGGCGAGTGACCGCCCGCCTTCCCCGTTTGACACGGGGTGTTCTAGAAGGCGAGGTGGAGGGTCGCAGCGGCATCACTGCGTTTGCCCGCTGGGCCGGAGCCTGGGGCTTGGCGCCCCTTTGGCTGCTTGGCCTGGTATTGCTAGCTTTTGCGGGCTTTTCCGAGCGAGGCATTGGGCGGCCCCCAGGCTGAACAGCCCCGTAAAATCGGGTGATGCTTACCTTCCAGCAAATCATCCTGAAGTTGCAGTCCTATTGGGACGCCCAGGGTTGCGCCCTGCTTCAGCCCTATGACATGGAGGTTGGCGCAGGCACCTCGCACACCGCCACCTTCCTGCGCGCGCTGGGTCCGGAACCCTGGAAGGCCGCGTATGTTCAGCCCAGTCGTCGCCCCAAAGACGGCCGCTACGGCGAGAACCCCAACCGCCTGCAGCACTATTACCAGTACCAGGTTGTGCTCAAGCCCGCGCCCGCAAACATCCTGGAGCTGTACCTCGGGTCTTTGGAGGCCCTGGGCTTCGACCTGAAAAAGAACGACATCCGCTTCGTTGAGGATGACTGGGAGAACCCCACCCTGGGGGCCTGGGGCCTGGGCTGGGAGGTTTGGTTGAACGGCATGGAGGTGACGCAGTTCACGTATTTCCAGCAGGTCGGTGGTATTGACTGCAAACCGATCACCGGTGAGATCACCTATGGCTTGGAGCGACTGGCCATGTACCTGCAAGGCGTGGACAACGTCTACAACCTGAAGTGGACCGACACCCTGAGTTATGGCGACGTGTACCTGCAAAATGAAAAAGAGCAGTCGGCCTACAACTTCGAGCACAGTGATACCGACTTCCTGTTCACCGCATTCAATGCCCACGAAAAGCAGGCCAAGCATTTGATGGAGCAGCAACTGGCCCTGCCCGCCTACGAGCAGGTGCTCAAGGCGGCCCACAGCTTCAACTTGCTGGACGCACGCGGCGCCATCAGCGTGACTGAACGCGCCGCCTATATCGGCCGCATCCGCAACCTGGCCCGCAGCGTGGCCCAGAGCTACTACGAGAGCCGCGAGCGCCTGGGTTTCCCTATGGCTCCGCCGGAGTGGGTGGCCGAATTGACCAAGAAGGCGGCCTGAGCCCATGACGAATTGCGCCCCTCTGCTCGTCGAACTGTTCGTCGAGGAGCTCCCGCCCAAAGCCCTGAAGAAGCTGGGCCACGCCTTTTCTGGCGTCCTTCTGGAGCAGCTTCAAGCCCAAGGGCTGGCCCCTGGCGATGCCAGCCTGACTTCTTTCGCCTCGCCGCGGCGACTGGCTGCGCACATCAATTCCGTTGCAAATCAGGCCGCCGACAAGGCGGTATCGCAGAAACTGATGCCTGTCACGGTGGCATTGGATGCCTCCGGACAGCCTACCCCCGCCCTGTTGAAGAAGCTCCAGGCACTCGGGACCGATGCCAGCGCCATCCCTGGCCTCAAGCGAGCGCCCGATGGCAAGGCCGAGGCCCTGTTTTATGAGAGCACGCAGCGTGGTGCCACCCTGGCCGAGGGGCTGCAAAAGGCGCTGTCTGAGGCCATCGCCAAGCTACCTATTCCCAAGGTCATGACCTACCAGCTGGCCGACGGGTGGACCGATGTGAAGTTCGTTCGCCCCGCCCATTCCCTCATCGCCCTGCATGGAGACCAGATCGTTCCAGTAGAGGCGCTGGGCCTTCACGCAGGCAGGACGACTCAGGGGCACCGCTTCGAGTCAGCCCAGGCGGGGGTGACGATTGCAAATGCCGACGCCTACGCCGAAACCCTCGAGCGCGAAGGCGCGGTGATCGCCAGCTTCGAGACCCGCCGCGCCGAGATCGTTCGCCAGCTGACCGAGGCCGCGGCCCGCGTGGGCGGTGGGGCCCACCCGATCGAGGACGAGGCCCTGCTCGACGAAGTGACCGCCCTTGTCGAACGGCCCAACGTGCTGGTCTGCGAGTTCGAGCCGCAGTTCCTCGAGGTGCCGCAGGAGTGCCTGATTCTCACGATGAAGGCGAACCAGAAGTACTTTCCCCTGCTGGACCCGCAGGGGCGCCTGACCCATCGCTTCCTGGTGGTCAGCAACATTCGCCCACAGGACGCCAGCGCCGTTATCGGCGGCAACGAGCGGGTGGTGCGTCCGCGCCTGGCCGACGCCAAGTTCTTCTTCGACCAAGACCGTAAGCGCCCGCTCGCTGCACGCGTCGAGGGTTTGGCCAAGGTGGTCTATCACAACAAGCTGGGAACCCAGGGCGAACGCAGTGAGCGCGTGCGCCAGCTTGCGGTAGCGATAGCCGCACGCCTGGGCGGCGCCGCGCTCGTCCAACCTGCCGAGGAGGCTGCCCGGCTGGCCAAGGCCGACCTGCTCACCGACATGGTCGGCGAGTTCCCGGAGCTGCAAGGGACCATGGGGCGTTACTACGCTCAGGCCGATGGCCTGGCCCCAGAGGTGGCGGATGCGATCGAAGACCACTACAAGCCTCGCTTCGCCGGGGACAGCCTGCCGCGTGGTCCGGTGGGCCTGGTGGTGGCGCTGGCAGACAAGTTGGAGACCTTGGCGGGCCTGTTCGCCATCGGTCAGCTGCCCACCGGAGACAAGGACCCGTTCGCACTGCGCCGGCATGCCTTGGGCGTGGTGCGCATGCTGATGGAGCGCGACCTGCCCCTGCCTCTGGGCGGGCTACTCACGCAGGCTGTAGCGCTGTTCCCCCAGGCCGGAGCGGAGACCGGCGCGCTGCTGTCCAACTTCTTCTATGAGCGTCTGGCCGGCCTGCTGCGCGAGCAGGGCTACTCGGCCCAGGAGGTCGATGCGGTGCTGGCGCTGCAACCCCAGCAACTGGGGGATGTTGCCAAGCGCCTCGCTGCGGTGCGGGCCTTTGCTGTCCTTCCTGAAGCGCCGGCCCTGGCTGCAGCCAACAAGCGCATTGGCAACATTCTCAAGAAGGCCGACGGGCCGGTGGATGCCCATGTCAGTGCGCTCCTGCTGCAAGAGCCCGCCGAGAAGGCGCTGCACGCTGCCATGGCCGAACTGGCGCCGAAGGCCCAGGCGCGCTTCGACGCAGGTGACTACACCGGCTCGCTGCAGATGCTGGCCGCCCTGCGCGTGCCCGTCGATGCCTTCTTTGACGGCGTGATGGTCAACGCCGAGGCGATGGACCTGCGGCTCAACCGCCTGGGTCTGCTGGCCACCTTGCACAAGGCGATGAACCAGATCGCTGACTTGTCGCGCCTCGCGGCTTGAGCGCAGAGGTAGCAAGCGCATGAAACTCGTCATCCTTGACCGCGATGGAACGATCAACGTCGACAGCGACGAGTACGTGAAGTCCGCGGATGAATGGATGCCGCTTCCTGGCGCGCTCGAGGCTATTGCGCGCTTGAACCATGCGGGCTGGCACGTCGCAGTCGCCTCTAACCAGTCGGGGCTTGGACGTGGCTTGTTCGACGTTGCTGCACTCAATGCCATGCACGCCAAGATGCACAAGCAGTTGGCAGCCCTTGGTGGGCGGATTGATGCGGTTTTTTTCTGCCCTCATGCGCCTGAGGACCAATGCGGGTGTCGTAAGCCAGCCCCCGGTTTGTTCCATCAGATCGGTGAGCGTTTTGGCGTCGACCTCGCTGGTGTTCCAGCCGTCGGTGACAGCGCTCGTGACCTTCAGGCGGGCGCCGTTGCGGGTTGCGAGCCCCACCTGGTACTCACCGGCAAGGGAAGCGTTTACCGGCAACGCCCCCTGCCTGAGACCTTCCCCGCAGGGACCCGGACCCACGAGGGTTTGGCAGCTTTTGCCGAGTACCTGATCAATCGTTCAGCCTCCTCACGTTGAGTCGGCCGCAGTCCCCGCACCCCACGTCATGCTGAACTTGCTTCGATCTGTTCTGCACATGCTGTGGATGGTGATCACCCTGATGCCGTGGGGGACGGCCGTCATTCTGCTGTCGGTGTTCATCCGGGGTGCTCCCCTGTACTGGTTCGCCGTGATCTGGTTGCGCATGGTGATCTGGGGTGCGCGCTGGATCTTGGGTATTCGGGTGAATGTCATCGGGATGGAGAACCTTCCAGACGGCAACACCAGTGCGGCTGTCCTGCTGGCGAAGCACCAGTCTGCCCTCGAGACTTTTCTCCTGCCAACGCTGATGCCGCACCCGCTGGCTTACGTCTTCAAGAGGGAGCTGCTCCATGTGCCCTTCTTCGGTTGGGCGATGGCTCGCCTGGACATGGTGCATATCGACCGCAGCCAGCGCGCAGCCGCCTTCACCAAGGTGGTTGACCAAGGCAGGCGCCTGCTCTCGCAGGGGGTGTGGGTCATCATGTTCCCTGAGGGCACGCGCACCCAACGCGGCGTCAGTGGCAACTACAAGAGCGGCGGCACCCGGCTCGCCGTGGCGACGGGTGCGCCCGTGATCCCGATCGCCGTCACTTCAGGCAAGGTCTGGCCGCGCAAGGCCTTCATCAAGCGCCCAGGGACGGTGGATGTGTCCATTGGTCGCCCCATTCCCTCCCTGGGGCGCGACTCGGATGATCTACTGCGCGAGGTGGAGGGCTGGATCGAAGCTGAGATGCGCCGGCTCGACCCCGAGGCCTATGTTGTGCCTTCCGCGCCAGCCGCTGATGAACAAGTTCCTGCAGCTGGCGCTTGATTTTTTGGATCCGCCGGCACGCGCGGAGCCAGCTTTGCCAGGGAAGGGCTTGCTGTCAGGCCCTTCCAACTCGGCAGGTCCGGTGGCGCCCGCCGTACCTGCCGCCACTCTGGACCAGGTTCTCTCACCGGCCAGCTTTGATCACCCCCGTGCCAACCGGCAATGCCGCCTGGGAGCGACTCAGGTGTCCTACGAATTCAGACGCGCTCGCCGTCGCAACATCGGATTCGTGGTCGGCGCAGAGGGCCTGACCGTGAGCGCGCCCAAGTGGGTGCCGCTCTACGAGGTCGAAGCTGCGATCCAGTCCAAGGCCAGCTGGATCCTGCGCAAACTCGACGAGATGCGCGAACGTGGCGAGCGACTCGAGACGGCACGCATTGACTGGCGCGACGGTGCAACTTTTCCGTTCCTGGGCGAGCCCGTCATCGTTGTGCTTGACCCGCGCCAAGGGGCGGCAGGCGGGGGTCTGTTGCGCACCGACCTGGAGTCTCTGCCCGGTGTGACCCGGCAAACACTGCACCTAGGGCTGTCGCAGTCCGCGACCCCCGCTCAGGTGCGCGATACGGTTCAGGCTTGGCTGATGCGCCAGGCGAGCCGGGTGTTCACCGAACGCATGGACCATTACGCACCCTTGCTTGGCGTGCGCTGGAAGAAATTGAGCCTCAGCAGCGCCAGCACCCGGTGGGGCACAGCCAGTGCGGACGGCGGCATTCGCCTCAACTGGCGTCTGATTCACTTTCGCCTGCCAGTGATCGACTACGTGGTCGCCCACGAGTTGAGCCATCTACGGGTCATGGATCACAGCCCGCGCTTCTGGGACACGGTGGCGTCGGTTGTTCCCGACTACCAGGTGCTACGCAGCCAGTTACGCGACGACGCGCTGCCACCCTGGTGAGCCGCCCTTCTCGCCCACGAATCAACCCGCTGCGCAAAAGCGCCAGATCCGGTCCGTACCGAACTCGCGCAGAAGACGGCCCTCGTGCCAGAGCAGGTTCAGGTGAGCCAGTGCCTCGCCCATGGCGATCGGCATCTGGTTGACATCTAGGGCGCGCTTGAACATCAGCGGCAGCAGGTCAGCGGCCGATTGGGGAGACCCCCGACAGACCGCCATGACTTCGGCCAGCCGATCATCGTGATGTGCGTGTAGCTGCCCGATGCGCGGATGCAGGCCAATGAACGGTTTGCCGTGCGATGGCAACACCAGGGTCTGAGGCGGCAACGGCAGGTACTTGTCGATGGACGCCAGGAAGTGGCGCAAAGGGTCAGCCTCGGGCTCGTCTTCGTGCACGCTCACATTGGTGGAAATCCGGGGCAGCACCATGTCGCCGGCGATCAGTAGCCCCAAGCTGTCGCAATACAGTGCGATGTGCTCCGGCGAATGGCCGCGTCCGCCGATGCACTGCCAGTTGCGGCCGCCGATACGGAGGGAGTCGCCTTCTGCAAGCCGGCGGAAGGTGCGCGGCAGCGCGGGAACCAGGCTGGTGAAGTAGGGGGGGCGCTCTCGCAACGCCTGCTGTTTCTCCGGGTCTGTCAGGCCGTGGGCGGCAAGGAAGCGCAGCAGCGGCTCACCGCCAAATCCGTTGACGCGATCGCAGCCGACTCGGGCTACCAGGAACTCTGTGCCACTCATCCAGAGTCGGCATTCGTGGTCGGCGTCACTCCAGCGTTCGCAGATCCAGTGCGCCAGCCCCACATGGTCCGGGTGCATATGGGTCACGATTACCCGCAGGACAGGCAGTCCCTGCAACTCGTTCGCGAACACGGATTCCCACTGTTGTCGGGTTTCGGGCCGATCAATGCCGCAGTCGACGATCGTCCAGCCCTCGCGGCCGTCCAACTGGTCCCTCAGCAGCCACAGGTTGATATGGTCCAGCGTGAACGGCAAGGACATCCGGATCCAGCGCACGCCGGGCGCGAGCTCCCGGGTCGAGCCGGCTGCCGGCATATCGTCCCCCAGAGGGTAGTGGAGGGCGCTTTCCTGTGGGTTCATGGTGTGAGAGTGAAGACCGTCTCAGGCAAAATTCCGTTGACGTTGACGTAAACGTCATATGTAATCGTGCATTCTAGGCACGCGCCTCGCAAGGCGCTGTCGCATGTCATACACCCATGGCCACTTCCCAGACCTTCTCGATCAGCGACCTGGCAAAGGAATTCGACCTCACCACGCGGGCCATCCGCTTCTATGAGGACATGGGGCTGCTCCAGCCCCAGCGCGCCGGGCCAGGCGGACGCACCCGCCTCTACAGCGCACGGGACCGGACACGGCTCAAGCTCACGCTGCGTGCCAAGCGTCTGGGGCTGTCGCTTTCCGAGGCCCGTGAACTGATTGACATGTATGACTCGCCGCGCGACACCGGTCCGCAGCTGAAAAAGTTTCTGGATATCCTGGCGCTTCACCGGCGGCAGCTGGAGGATCAGTTGGCCGACCTGCAGGCCAACTTGGACGAGGTCCGAACCCACGAAAAAGATGCGCGGGCGCTACTGGCAAAGGCCGAACCCGGTGGCCGGGGTCCCCGGGGCAAGGCGATGGCGGCATAATTGACGTTAACGTAAACGTCAATTTTAATTATCGCTTCGCTCCATGCCGTCCCCTGATTTCCAGGCGCCAGATCCTGATTTTGCGCAACGGGTTCGTACCAGCTTCGCTCGCCAAGCCGCCATGTCAACCATTGGGGCCAGCCTGCGCTCCGTCGAGCCCGGCCGTGTCGTGATTGAACTGCCATTCGCCCCGCACATCACCCAGCAGCACGGCTTCATTCACGGCGGCATCATGGCCGCAGCTCTGGATTCGGCCTGCGGCTACGCCGCTTCATCGCTGATGCCCGCAGACGCGGGCGTGTTGACCATCGAGTTCAAGGTGAACCTGATCGCGCCCGCCCAGGGGCGCTCATTCCGAATGGTGGGTGAAGTGCTCAAGGCGGGCCGGACCATCACCGTGACAGAGGCCCGTGCCTGGGCTGTCCCCGATGACGGGCGGGAAAAGCTGGTTGCCACCATGAACGCCACGATGATGGTGGTGGCCGGGCGAGAGGGCATTCGCCATTGATGAACTGCCCTGAGTGGCATCCGACCGACTCCACCAAAAATTCCTCCTGGAGACAGCCATGAACATGCCCGGCCTTAACTTCCAGCTCGGCGAGGACATTGATGCCCTGCGCGATGCCGTTCGAGAGTTCGCCCAAGCCGAAATCGCTCCCCGCGCCGCCGAAATCGACCGCACAGACCAGTTCCCGATGGACCTTTGGCGCAAGATGGGCGCGCTGGGCGTGCTGGGCATCACCGTCTCCGAGGAGTGGGGTGGCGCCAACATGGGTTACTTGGCGCATATGGTGGCCATGGAGGAGATTTCCCGGGCCTCCGCCTCGGTGGGCCTGTCCTACGGCGCGCACTCCAATCTCTGCGTCAATCAGATCAAGCGCAACGGCACCCAGGCGCAAAAAGACAAATACCTGCCCAAGTTGATCTCGGGCGAGCATGTGGGCGCACTGGCCATGAGCGAGCCAGGCGCTGGCTCTGACGTCATCTCGATGAAGCTTCGGGCCGAAGACAAGGGAGGCTATTACCTCCTCAATGGCAACAAGATGTGGATCACCAACGGCCCCGACGCCGACACCCTGGTGGTTTACGCCAAGACGGAGCCCGAGATGGGCGCCCGTGGCGTTACCGCCTTCCTGATCGAAAAAGGCATGAAGGGCTTTTCGATCGCGCAAAAGCTCGACAAGCTGGGCATGCGCGGCAGCCATACCGGCGAGCTGGTGTTCCAGAACGTGGAGGTGCCTGCCAGCCATGTGTTGGGCGCGGTCAATGGTGGCGCCAAGGTGTTGATGTCCGGGCTGGACTACGAGCGGGCCGTGTTGGCGGCCGGGCCGATCGGCATCATGCAGTCGGTGATGGACAACGTGGTGCCCTACATCCACGACCGCAAGCAGTTTGGCCAGAGCATCGGCGAGTTCCAGCTGATCCAGGGCAAGGTCGCCGACATGTACACGGTGCTACAGGCCGGCAGGGCCTTTTGTTACACCGTCGGCAAGAACCTAGACATGCTCGGCACAGAGCATGTTCGGCAGGTGCGTAAGGACTGCGCCTCGGTCATCCTCTGGTGCGCCGAGAAAGCTACCTGGATGGCCGGCGAGGGCGTGCAGATTTTCGGCGGCAATGGCTACATCAACGAATACCCCCTGGGCCGCCTGTGGCGCGATGCCAAGCTCTACGAGATCGGTGCCGGCACCAGCGAGATCCGGCGCATGCTGATCGGCCGCGAGCTGTTCGCGGAGACCCTGTAAACACGCCTGCGCTCGCAATAGGGACAATCAAGCCCATGAACCGAGAACTCGAAGACCTTTTCGCCCACAACCGGGAGTGGGCCGCCCGCATGGAGCAGGAGCGCCCGGGTTTTTTCACCAGCTTGAAGTCGCAGCAGTCGCCGCGCTATATGTGGATCGGGTGCAGCGACTCGCGTGTGCCGGCCAACCAGATCACCGGCCTGGAGCCGGGCGAGGTCTTTGTTCACCGCAATGTCGCCAACGTTGTCGTCCCCACAGATCTGAACTGTCTTTCCACCATCCAGTACGCGGTCGACATGCTCAAGGTCGAGCACCTGATGGTGGTGGGCCACTACGGCTGCGGCGGCGTGAATGCCGCGCTCAGTGGCACCCGCGTGGGTCTGGCCGACAACTGGCTGCGGCACATCAAAGATGTCGGCAGCCGCCACAAACCCCTGCTCGACGCCACGGATGCCGAGCACCGTGTGAGCTTGCTGTGCGAGCTCAACGTAATCGAGCAGGTGGTCAACGTGGCCCAAACCACCGTGGTCCAGGACGCCTGGGCCCGGGGTCAGTCGCTCACTTTGCACGGCTGGGTCTATGGCCTGTCCGACGGTCTCATCCAGGACCTGCACATGACGGTGGACAGCCCCGCCGACCTCGAGCGCGTGTACCGCGGTGCCGTGGGCGCTGTCGGTGGCGCCAAGCGCAATTGACCTCTTTTCCAGGGTGTCTGCGCGTCGTCAGTCAAGCTACTTTTTGAATACTTTTTCCACGGAGCACACCATGTCCGAATCCATCGTCATCGTCAGCGCTGCGCGTACGCCCATGGGCGCCTTTCAGGGAGATTTTTCCGCCCTGTCCGCCCACGACCTGGGCGGTGTCGCTATCAAGGCGGCCATTGAGCGCGCCGCCATCTCGCCCGAGGTCGTGGGTGAGGTCTTGTTTGGCAACTGCCTGATGGCGGGCCAGGGCCAGGCGCCGGCGCGCCAGGCGGCCTTCAAGGGGGGGCTGCCCCAATCGGCTGGCGCGGTCACCCTGTCCAAGATGTGCGGCTCGGGCATGCGTGCGGCCATGTTCGCCCACGACATGCTGCTCGCGGGTAGCCACGAAGTGCTGGTGGCCGGCGGCATGGAGAGCATGACTAACGCGCCTTATCTGCTGCTGAAGGGCCGCGGCGGCTACCGCATGGGCCATGACAAGGTCTACGACCACATGATGCTAGACGGTCTGGAAGACGCCTATGAGGCCGGTCGTTCCATGGGCACCTTCGGCGAAGATTGCGCCGCCCAATACAAGTTCTCGCGCGAGGCGCAAGACCACTTCGCCACCACCAGCGTGCAGCGCGCCAAGGCGGCCACCGAGTCGGGCGCTTTTGCCAAGGAGATCGCTCCGGTCACCGTCAAGAGCCGCGCCGGCGAGGTGCTGGTCTCGGTGGACGAGGGCCCGGGCAAGGTGAAGCTCGACAAGATCCCGACGCTTCGGCCTGCTTTCAAAAAGGACGGCACAATCACCGCCGCGTCGTCGTCCTCGATCAACGACGGCGCTGCCGCCTTGGTCATGATGACCGCGTCCACCGCCAAGCGCCTGGGCTGCAAGCCGCTGGCGCGCGTGGTATCCCATGGCACCCATGCCCAGGCGCCCGAGTGGTTCACCACCGCCCCGGTGGGCGCCACCCAGAAGGCTCTGGCTAAGGCGGGCTGGAAGGTTGCCGACGTCGACCTGTGGGAGGTGAACGAAGCCTTTGCCGTTGTGCCCATGGCGCTGATGGCCGACCTGAAGGTGCCGCACGAGATCGTTAACGTCAACGGTGGCGCCTGCGCCCTGGGCCATCCGATCGGCGCCTCCGGCGCCCGCATCCTGGTCACCCTGATCCACGCCCTGCAGGCCCGCGGCAAGAAGCGTGGTCTGGCCACGCTGTGCATCGGCGGCGGCGAGGGCACAGCGATGGCCATCGAGCTGGTCTGAGCGGCGCAGCCACGCGCGCTTGAGACGGAGATTCCATGCTGCTGACCCCCGACCAAGACATGATCCGCGAAGCTGTCCGCGCTTTCGCGCAGGAGCAGCTCTGGCCCCACGCCGCGCGCTGGGACCGTGAGCATGTGTTTCCGCGGGAGGCCCACCAGGGGCTTGCGGCACTGGGCGCCTACGGTGTGTGTGTGCCGGAGGAATTTGGCGGCGCCGGTCTGGACTATGTGAGTCTGGCCCTGGTGTTGGAAGAAGTCGCAGCCGGCGACGGCGGCACCAGCACCGCCATCAGCGTGAACAACTGCCCGGTCGCTGCGATCCTCATGCGCTATGGCAACGCTGCGCAGAAGAAGGCGTGGCTCACCCCCCTGGCACGCGGCGAGATGCTGGGGGCCTTTTGCCTCACCGAGCCGCATGTGGGCAGCGACGCCTCGGCCTTGCGCACCACCGCGGTCCGCCAAGGGGACGCTTGGGTGATCAACGGCGTCAAGCAGTTCATTACTTCGGGAAAGAACGGCCAGGTGGCGATTGTCATCGCCGTCACTGACAAAGGCGCGGGCAAAAGAGGCATGAGTGCCTTCCTCGTGCCGACCTCGAACCCGGGCTACCAGGTGGCGCGGCTCGAGGAGAAGGTAGGCCAGCACTCCAGCG
>JACCDP010899028.1_pt1 | contig 18270 bp, 11 predicted proteins | sample 7445841 | NCBI WGS metagenome assembly JACCDP01 (sample SAMN15323441, study PRJNA562643) | freshwater metagenome | isolation source: river surface water | place: USA:Blue River Watershed | collected 2017-08-17
CCCATGAATGCCATTGAAACCAACCCATTTTCCAATACCTGGAAGAAATTGGGAGAAACCCTTCCTGCGCCGGTTGCCATTCTTTGTATTTCTGCCCACTGGGAGACCTACGGCACAAAAATCACGGCCATGGACGCTCCAAAAACAATTCATGATTTCGGTGGATTTCCACCCGAATTGTTTGCAGTTCAATACCCCGCACCCGGATCGCCCAGCTTGGCAACCGCTACACAACAACTCATTCAACCCAACCCACTGGACCTTGATCACAGCTGGGGATTGGATCACGGCTGTTGGAGCGTTATCCGTTGCATGTACCCCAAAGCTACAATTCCCGTACTTCAATTATCCTTAGACCGAAACAAATCGACTCAACAACATTTAGACCTTGCCAAAGAACTCATCCCCTTGCGCAAAAAAGGAGTAATGATCATTGGCAGTGGTAATATCGTCCACAATCTAGGTCGAGTAGCCTGGGACCGAATGGCTACCCCGAATTTTGGGTTTGATTGGGCCGAAGAAGCTCGCGCCGCCATGAAATCAAAAATCTCCAGCGGAGACAGCAAAGCGCTCGCGAATCCTTATCAATTTGGCAAAGCCTGGGAATTGTCCATCCCTACTCCAGAACATTATTTACCCCTACTGTACACCCTCGGGGTGCAACTACCCAGCGAAACCCCAGCCTATTTTAACGACCAATGCGTTTTGGGGTCCTTGGCCATGACATCCTTTATTTTGGGGTCCGAATAGCATCCCAAAGCCAAGCAGTTGGAATCGATATACCAAACTGAATCTGGTTCCGTGGATACGCCAATCGGTTGTAGGGCAGCAACAGCAAATTATTGTAACCCACGTAAACCGCCGCATCCTTTTTCAACCGATATTCCACCGTGAATCCCGCTTGCAATCCAACATAATTATATCCAGCCAATGGTACTTTTCTAAACTGATTGTCTTTAAACCGATAGGTAGGACTGGATAAAAATGTTCTGCTGTAACCACCGCCAACCAAAAACGTATAATTCATGCGTTTACCTCTCTTAAATTTCCATTGGTTTGTGCCCAGTAAATATAAATTGGTATGCAGAATAGGCGAACTATAAAATCCAAATTCCAATCCAAAACTCTTGGTCCTAATTTTAGGATTTCTGCCAGGTCGCAACAACCAACGCCTCTTGTAGGGGTTATCAATCCGCAGATGAAATCCTTGCGATTCGTCCGACACCATATAACCCAAACTCGTTGTGCCCTTACTGGAAATTGGCAATATCCTGCTTCCACAAGCGTATGGGTACACTCCCAACGTATCCCGCTTAGGATTCAATGAGAAATACTCTTTTGAAACTATTTTCCGCGGCATGATGGTTGCTTGGATAGGTACCGAATCCAAAGGAATTACAACCGTATTAGACAACAATTCCGAGGACACCATCCCCATTAAACCGAACCACAACCAAAATCGAATACAACTTCCCATCCCCTTTGTCCTCAATGCGTTTTAATCCAGTCAACAACCGAAGTCCAAAAAACTAGCCCCTCGTTCACCATGGGAGAATGACCGGAATGTTCGAAAAGGAATAAGGATTTATCCGTGCTTCCAATCTTGGATAGTAAATCAGTCGCCAGACTTGGCGGACAAACAAAATCATACTTACCCCACAACAACAATGCAGGTATCTGAATCTTGGACAAATAGGCATCCGGGTTTATGCTATAGGTGGGACCGTCTATCCCTAAAATCCCAGATACGGTTAAATTAAAATTTCCGTGCTTGTACGAACCCATGGGATCCCCAACACCAAAACCATCCGGTTGAATGACTGAATCCATCAAGGTTTCACCTTCGTGAGCATATTGGTTTAATTGAACCGACACTTCATAGCCATCGGATGCATTGTGGGAATTGCAGTAATCCAAAACTGACTGCCAATGTTCCACATTGCGTTGATTATTTATTTCCACCACAGCTCGGTCAGCAAGCATCACTTCCGTAAGGGAATCATTCATGGGATAATTGTGGGCACCGTCCACTTGAATCCAACCAGAAACCAGGGATTGATTTTGCTCGTGACCTAAAAAATACGGCGTAAGGAATCCACCCCAGCTGTGTCCCATCACATATATCTGTAAATCGGCGCCGTACTTAACCTTTAAATATTTGATTACCGTATGCAAATCGTCCCGATACGCTTCCAAACTTACATCGCCCCCATTGCCTTGGGATTTACCGCCAAACCGCTGATCCCAATAAGCCACTGCAAATTGACTTTCAACCATATCCCTCACATAACTATCTCGGTAATCCAACGAATTTCCGCCGGGTCCGCCATGCACAATCAACAATAATTTCCTACTACCTACGTATCCCGAAACGTTTAGATACAAAGATTGATTTTTTTGACGAATATAGATTTCATCCGATACAGAACCCTGGGTAACGGTTTCTACTTGGCACTGTGTTAATAACGCGGCCAAGGGAAGCATACCTATCCAAAGTCTGAGGCGCCAACCCATACATAACAAACTACCCAAAACCTGTTTTAAGCAACCAATCATAGACGTTCTTACCGTATTGAACACATCAAATGGATATGAAGTTACAGCAATCCATTGGAATGTAAATCAATGCAACAAACATTTATTCAGCCACTTGTAAAATTACATATTTCTGCGGTATTGACCACCCACCGAGAACAAGGACTCCGTTATTTCTCCCAAGGTACACACCTTGCAAACCTCCATCAACTCTGCAAACATGTTGCTATTTTCTACAGCCGCTTGTTGCAGTGCCGATAACAAGGCATCGCGTTTCCCTTCGAAATAGGCATGTTGCTCTTCCACTTTACGAATTTGCAGTTGTTTTTCCTCTTCTGTACTTCGTATAACCTCTCCAGGCAACACGGTGGGCGAACCTTTGGAACTCAAGAACGTATTCACTCCGATAATAGGCAATTCTCCGGTGTGTTTCAAGGTTTCGTAATACAAACTCTCTTCTTGAATCTTACTGCGTTGATACATTGTTTCCATAGCACCTAACACCCCTCCGCGTTCAGTAATCCGATCAAACTCCAACAACACCGCTTCCTCTACCAAATCCGTTAATTCCTCAATGATAAAGCTACCCTGCATGGGGTTCTCGTTCTTCGCCAAGCCCAATTCTCTGTTGATAATCAACTGAATAGCCATCGCTCTACGAACACTTTCTTCGGTAGGCGTGGTTATGGCTTCGTCGTAAGCATTGGTATGCAAGCTATTGCAATTGTCGTATATAGCATACAAGGCCTGCAACGTAGTACGAATATCGTTAAAGTCGATTTCCTGCGCATGCAAACTTCGTCCACTGGTTTGAATGTGGTATTTCAACATCTGAGAACGCGCATTTCCACCGTACTTCAATTTCATGGCTTTTGACCATATTCTTCGAGCTACTCTTCCAATTACCGCATATTCTGGATCGGTACCGTTGCTGAAAAAGAAGCTCAAGTTTGGAGCAAAATCATCGATATGCATGCCCCTGCTCAGGTAATATTCCACGTAAGTAAAACCATTGGCTAACGTAAATGCCAACTGCGTGATGGGATTAGCCCCAGCTTCGGCAATGTGATATCCGCTGATACTTACGCTGTAAAAATTCCTAACTTTATGGTCGATAAAATACTTCTGAACGTCTCCCATCAACCGCAATGCAAATTCAGTACTGAAAATACATGTGTTTTGGGCCTGATCTTCTTTTAATATATCCGCCTGAACTGTTCCACGAACTTGGGTCAATGTCCAGGTTTTAATTTCGTTGTACACCTCAGCAGGCAACACCTGATCACCGGTAACACCCAACAACATCAAACCCAGCCCATCGTTGCCCTCCGGTAGCTCTGCGTTATACCGAGGCCTTGGAACTCCCTTGGCCGCATACATGGCATCAATTTTCGCATTTACTTCCTTTTCTAAGCCATTTTTCTTGATGTACAATTCGCATTGCTGATCGATGGCGGCATTCATAAAGAAACCTAACAACATCGGAGCCGGACCGTTAATGGTCATGGACACGGAAGTCTTTGGATCCGCCAAATTAAAACCGCTGTACAATTTTTTGGCATCGTCTAAGCAGCAAATACTTACTCCTGCATTTCCAATTTTGCCATAAATATCGGGACGGGTATGCGGATCTCTTCCGTATAAAGTCACCGAATCAAATGCCGTACTCAATCGTTTTGCCGGCATCCCCAGGCTTACATAATGAAATCGCTTGTTGGTTCTTTCGGGACCACCCTCTCCCGCAAACATCCGCGTAGGATCCTCACCATCGCGCTTAAAGGGATAGATACCGGACGTATATGGAAACTCCCCAGGCACGTTTTCTTGCAATTGCCAGTGGAGCAAATCTCCCCATGCTTCGTACCTAGGCGTACTAACCTTAGGCACTTGGGTATGACTTAAACTCTCGGTATGCGTAGCCATCCGGATTTCTTTATCACGAACTTTAAATACGTATTCTGAATCTTTGTACAACTGCTGCAACGGTGCCCAACCTTCGAGCAACTGTTTATTTCTGGGCGATAGCTCCAGCGCAAGTTTGTCGTATTCTTTTTGAAGGGCCGATGCCAATTCAGGCGCAGCCCCCGATTCAGTCATTTGTGCAATAGACTCGTGCAAAGCGTACATCCGCTGCGCTACTTTTTTCTGCGCCAGCGCTTCGGCGTTGTAACTCCGGTTGGTTTCCGAAATTTCACTCAAATACCTATTTCGAGTAGGGGGTATGATGAAAATCTTCTCACTCATTTCACCGGCAGCAGCAAAGGAAGTAGCAAAATCCGAACCCGTTTTCACTGCGATGGTATTCATCAAGGCAGTGTATAAGCTATTCATTCCAGGATCATTAAACTGAGAGGCAATGGTTCCAAATACCGGCATGGAATCCACTTCCGTTTCAAACAATTTATGATTACGCTGATACTGTTTACGCACATCGCGCAAGGCATCCAAGGCACCGCGTTTATCAAATTTATTCAACGCCACCACATCCGCATAATCCAACATATCGATCTTCTCCAACTGCGTAGCAGCTCCGTATTCGGGTGTCATTACGTACAAGGTAACATCCGAATGTTCCGTGATCATGGTATCGCTTTGACCGATACCGCTAGTTTCTACGATCACCAAATCGTAGCCCGCCACCTTCAAAATACTCACCGCATCGTCCACATGGGAACTCAAAGCCAAATTGGCCTGACGGGTAGCCATGGAACGCATATACACACGATCGTGGTTGATGCTATTCATCCGAATCCTGTCGCCAAGTAAGGCTCCCCCCGTTTTTCGTTTGGAAGGATCCACCGAAATTATTCCTAATTTTTTATCGGGAAAATCAATCAAAAATCTACGAACCAATTCATCCACCAAAGAACTCTTTCCAGCACCTCCTGTCCCTGTTATTCCAAGCACAGGAGTAGCCATACTCAACGCGCGATCTCTAATTTCGTTCAACGCAGTAGCATGCAATTCGGGATGATTCTCGGCCGCCGAAATCAATCTCGCAATGTCCAGCTTGGACAATTCACCCGTATCTACGCGTTTCACTTCCCCATTCAATTGATAACCCGTTGGATAGTCGCTTTGCTTTACCAAATCGTTAATCATACCTTGTAAGCCCATCGCTCTACCATCGTCTGGAGAGTAAATTCTAGCAATACCGTACTGCATCAACGAAGCAATCTCTTCGGGCAAAATCACACCGCCGCCTCCACCAAAAATCTTGATATGGCTAGCACCACGCTCTTTCAACAAATCATACATATACCGGAAATATTCGTTGTGACCCCCTTGATAAGAAGTCATAGCAATCGCATTGGCATCCTCCTGTATCGCCGTTTCAACCACTTCTTGAACGCTTCGATCGTGACCCAAATGTATCACCTCACAACCGGTACTCTGAATAATTCTGCGCATCACGTTGATGGCAGCGTCGTGTCCGTCGAACAAACTGGCAGCCGTAACCACCCTTACCTTGTTTACGGGTACATAAACCTGTGTCTCCATAGGATAGCGCAAAGTTAACCCAAATTTCCCAAATACGAGGGCATCCCATCATTCAGACAAAACCACGGTTTTGTCCGATGAAATCTATGGGGGTAACGCAACCTATAGGTTGTATATAGCGTCAATACATTGCGAAAGAAATTTTTTACGTTTATGGGTTTAGTTTGGCATTAGGCTTCCACTTCGGAAGCCTTTTGTTTTTCTAGATTGCTTAAAACAATCAAATAGTACCAAACAATGAATAGCAAACCCAACAAGAAAAAAGGAATGGCCAAATATCGAATAGAATCTTCGAAATAAAACTCACCCACCATCCAAGTACCATTCCCCAAAATCCAACAGGCTATTGCGATATTGTGATACAAATCCGAGGATCCCTTAACCAATTCGCGGTAATCCAAACTCGCCAAATTCAAAACCTCCATTTTACCCAAAACTAAAAAACGCATAATCGCCCATTTAGAATCGTCCATCATGGTCCTGGCATAATCCGATTGAAAAACATCATTAAATCGTAAATTTTTAATGTTTAAATCTTCAATAGCCTCATTTCCCTCTTTTAAGTTGATTGCATACCGAATTTGCAGAAACATCCATTTGTAATATACATCAAAACAATGCGACAGGCTCTTTGCCGCAATGTAAACAGACAAAACCAACGTGGGTATAGCCATGAGCATTCCGAACGCTCTGAAATGCATGACCCAAGCAAAATCTTTCAACAACCAAAATACAATGTGGATGTTCTCTTGAATTTTTTGCTGAAAATGATCTTCCGAATCCGCAGACCGCAACAGTTTATTCGAATCCATGTCTACTGCTTCATCAATCGCAATACTCGTTCACCGCGCTCGGTAATCAGTTGTACCCAATAAACCCCAGAAGTATAATTCGCTACCGAAAAAGTCCATCCGTCAGCACCCTCTTGAAGTTCGTCCCCCATAAATTCTTGGATGACTTTCCCATCTACCGAGCGTATCGATATTTTTCGCACCTGTTCTGCCCCCACCATTGCAATTGTCACTTCCGAAATTGCTGGATTTGGAACCAACCGTACCTGCCAATTGTTCAATGCTTCACGCACCGATAATCGATCCACAACCACCATCTTTTTGGAAACATCGCAGCTGCAATTACCACCATTTCTCATGGTGGCAATCATTCGTACATCGTAGTAACCATCGGCCCCAACATTCACCAACGCATTGGCCGCAGCATCCTTATCGTACACCGTGTCAACCCCGGAAATCATAAAGGTATAATCCACATTGGCTTGACCACCGATTACACCCATGGAGTCCTTAGGCACTACTTTAAGCCCCCAATAAAACTGAGTATAATCCGGTGTGGCTTCAAAATCGCAAGTAACGGGCTTTTCAAATATATCGATTCGCTGCGTAAGCGAATCAGCGCACCCTTTGGTCACCTGCATTCTCAGGGTCACAAAATAAGTAGTAGTGCTTTTTACCAAATATCGCTTTTTCGGTGACTCCACCGTGGAAACCGTTTTATCTCCAAAGTCCCAAGAATAGGTTACGGCGTTCCCCGATTTTAACGTGGAAGTATTTTTAAACGACACCTCGTCTCCCGAACATGCATTCACAAGTTCGAAGGAAGGACTGCCTTGATCCAACACATCAACCTCCCGGATTAATGAATCTTTGCATCCATTGGATACCGAAACTACCAATTTCACCGATTGTTTACCCAATGCAGACCATGATTTAGTAACGTTCTCAGAATTCAATACAGTCCCATCGCCAAACGACCAACGGAAATTGGAAACCCCATCTTTTACCGCTTTGGTGGCATTCACAAACGAAGAACCTGTAAGCAAACAAGCCCTATTTACTGCAAAGTCCACTTCCGGAGCGTCAAATACACGGTAAGTTTTTCGTATTGAATCCAAACAGCCAAATTCCGAACGAACCACCAACTTCACCCACACAGAATCGGCGGCACGGAACTTCCATTTACCATTCAATTCATTTGTATTGCTATCCCGATGATTCATTTGCCATTTACTTCCGATTGTACCCGAGGCAATCGTAGACGTATTGGAAAATTCAAACAGATTGTTCTCGCATCTTCCCGATTTAAGCCCAAAATCAGCCTTGGGCTTTACAAAGGCAAACGCTTTTTGCGTAGTTTGGGATACACATCCGAGATAATCCGCTTTCAAAATTACCGTGTACGTACCCGGCAAAGCGTAGGCTATTCTCACCGTATCTGCATTATTCAAAACAAATCCTTTTCCATCACCAAAATCCCAATACCTGGCAGCCGCTTTGGGCGTAGTTTTGTTTACAAACACCAATTTGTCCCCTGCACACGCGTTGCTTCGAGTAAAATCAACCACTGGAATTTCATTAACCGTTACCGGTATTATCTTAGAAAATGAAAATCCATACAACCCAGAATAACCCTTCAGGGTAACATTGTATGTGCCCGATTTTTTAAATACAAAAGTAGGATTGGTTTCTTGGGTACTATCGTCCGCATTACCCGTTCCAAAATCCCACCAAAAGTTCATATATCCGCTGCGAATTCTGGAGGTATTCTCAAATAAAATCGTATCCCCAACACAAACCTTGGTAGGCAATTTAGCCCCAGGGACAACCCTCGGAGCAATCAAAACTTGCCTGCGAATAAATGTATCGCACCCATTGGTCAGATCGCTGATCTTCAACACCATAAACACCGTACTATCTTCCAATAACGTATCGGAAGTCTTAAACTGAATTTCCAAATTCTTCCCCGAAGCTGGAGCTGTTAAACTGGCCCCAGACAGCACTTTACCCGTGGAACTAAAAGCCGTAAACGAAGCCACCCATTTGCCGGTTACTCCGTATTGGGCATTGGTATACACCCGAGGCGGATTGATATCATAAATCACCGGTACATCCACCACCGTAATATCAAAAGGCTTAGCACGCAGATAGGTTGGATTGTTTGGAGTAGAAGTTTTACTCGATGGTTCAAACTTACCTCCGCCCGGTGCCGGCTTCACCAACGTTTTGAAAACAAAGGTATCGTTGTTCAATTTATCGTCAAATGCATCCACATAAATCTTCACGGTAGTTGAAACTGCAATGGGTATTGCAATAGGACCCGTAAACTTCACCTTCAAGGTATCGCCCGGAAGTATTTTATTGGTTACCAGCTGTCTAGTAACTTTACCATTCACCGAATACGCCACATAAAAATTATACACCGTATCCGTAAAATTATTCTTCACGGTAATGGAAGCATCGCTTTCGTACCCAGCACAAATCGTACCCGGCAAAGTGTAATAGACCTTACTCGCCTCAATATCCATTACCGATTCAATGGCACCGCGATCGTGCTTGGCTCCGTTTCGCTTTACCCCCAAAATGTCTGGACTGCTCACCGGAGCAAACGGAACATTATTTTGTGCCTCAAAACAATTTTGGGTAAAGTCCGATTTGGATGGATCCTTAAATCCAACGTTGTTTAAATTCTCTGCACTGCCTACTGAACCGCTGGTTTTATACCCGTTGAAAGTTGTAAAACTACCGCTTCCTATCCCCCAACTTTCGCTGCTGTTCTTGGTATAAAACGTATTGTAATTTACTTCCTTAAAAGTGGTACTGCTGTACAAAGTAATTGGCGCTGCCGTAGATGAGGTTTGAACGTCTATGATATTCCCCGAAAAGGTTATCTCACTTTCGTCTTCTATGTAGGCACCATAGGCCATGTGACCATTGTCAGTATTCCGAATATAAATGGTATTGTTCCGATAAATTGCCGTATATCCGCTGTAATAATTAATATTATAAATGCCATACGTTTCCCCCGAAGCATAATTATTCCCCATGATATTGGAGGCCAACGACAAATTCAACGGATATACAAAGTATGTTCCCACTTGAACCGATTTCCCACCCTCGGCACGGTTAAACGTAAATCGATTCCTGCTCACTTCCCAAGATCCATCCCAAGCTACCACCAAGCCGTACATGAATTCACTGCTGTAACACGAATCTACCACATTGTCTAACACACGGTTTACCCCCCAATTTTTGTTGTATACCGACTCGCAATACACAGCCGTGTAGTTCCCTGCCTTCGAATTACCCATCCGCTCACGTTGTATCTTATTCCCTAAAATTTCAACATCCCCAGAATTAAACACCAATATGCCGTAAGAATCACCTGCATCCAATGCTTGATTATCTTTGATTACATTGCCTATAACGGAAATGCTACCAGAAGCATCCACAGAGACCGCACGAAATGACTTAACCGTCACTAGATTTCTTACTGTATTCTTTTCAATCAATATTCCATAACTCGAAGACGGCGTGTAACTCTGAAAAAATATCGCGTGGCAACGATTTATGCTAACACTCGACGAGGTAGTAGCACCCGCGAAAGGTAAATCGTGAATAACATTTCCCGATACGGTAGAATTTCGATTGCTGCTGTATCCATAAACACAATTCACCGGCGAAACAAACGTATCGATCGGACTGGAAGAGGAGGCCGCAGATCTACTAACATCGTTGTTTAAAAACTGATCTCCGTTGTTGTATCGAGCATAGTAAGCCGCAGAAAAGAAATTCCGAATGCTATTGCCCGAAAAGGTATTATCGGAACCACTGGAACTGTAAGCGCTCAAACCTTGCTGGTTCAGTATCGCAAACGTTGGGCCCGGTGAATTCGATGAAGTGGTTGTAAGCGTACAGGACTTTACCGTATTTTTTATACCGTTATGCTGAGAAGTTGTTGACAAGGGCGATGTGTTGCTCGAAGCAAACGCAATGTAAGCACTCCCCGAGCGAGAACTGGAAATCGCCCCGCTAAACTCCACCGTACATCCATTGATGGTGTTGTAATTGGCTCCTGCAGACAACCGTATTCCCATAATTTCCGTGCCCGTGCCGGCATTTACAACCTTGAGATTTTTTATCTCCGTGTAATCCAATCCATTCAACCAAATTACTTCGTTGTTCAACGTTCCACTTATGGTATACCCATTCCCATCGATAGTTAATGGATTGCTTGCAGTTGGGTTGTTGCTGCTGTGTTGTTTTAACTCTACTGCCGCTGTAACCGTCAAATTAGACATTACCGTTACCGTAGTCTTCCCACTAACCCCATTTTTATTAATTTCGGTAGCAAAATCGGACCAAGTTGCAAAATTCGACGCCCCCGAAGTACCTCCAATGGTATAACTACCAGTCAATTGTGCAAATCCATGCTCAATCATCAAACCACTTACCAAAGTTAATCCCCACGCTAAAAATTTCGAACCGTTTTTAATCATTACTAAATTTAAATACAAATTACTCCAATATTACTAACCAACAACATACCGAAAACCAAATTTTACCAACAATAACCCATTCTGTATAAAATCCATAATAGTTTTGTAAGTAGCGATGATCGATAAAACCACTCCGCCATCCCAACGCATGAAGGGTCAATTGAGCCCCAGCTTCTCTATTTTACCTGAACCCTTCATGGAAGAAAATCATTCGATTTTCTTGATGGGATCCTGTTTTTCAGATGCCATGGTGGAACGATTTCAGCAGCGACAAATCAAAGCCTTTAGCAATCCCTTTGGCACCATTTACCATCCCACTCCTTTACTTAAAGAACTGAAGGCCATCCTTCACGCAGTCCCCGAAGACCATTCTCAAATAAAGCACGCCGCAATCTCGGCAAATCCCCAAGCAGAACTTACGGATAACGCAATTTTCGAATTCCAAGAAAGATTCCACTCCCTGCAACACGCTTTCCGATTTTCATCCACGAACCGCGCCGAACTAATGAATCAAATTCAAACAACGCGTGCCACCGCAGCCGCAGCACTAAGCCAAGCATCGGTAGGGATTTTAACGCTAGGCACCTCGTGGCTATACCACCACTTACCTACCCAAACCGCGGTTGGGAATTGCCACAAATTACCAGCGCAGCAGTTTAACAAACAATGTTCTACCGTTAGCCAAATCAAAGAAGAATTGATGATTTTTTTTGATTTTGCCAGCAGCCAATTTCCTGAAAAAGTGTGGATTTTTACGGTGAGTCCGGTTCGACATATAAAAGACGGAATTTCCGAAAATCTAAGGTCCAAATCCACCTTAATATGCGGCATCCAAGAATTCCTCACCGAAAACCCATCCAACAACATACACTATTTCCCTGCGTATGAAATTCAACGGGAAGAACTCAACGATTGGCGATATTTTAAAGAAGATTTGATGCATCCCAGCGCTTGGGCAGAAGACTATATATTCCAGCGATTTTTGGAAACTTACTTCACCGAAGAATCCCAAAATGCATTGATGCAAAACTTCAAACAATGGAAGCAATCCCAGCACAATGCCAACCGATAATCCATGGGCTATCAGTGTGAATTAATGTGCATCACTGCACAGTCCTTTTTCAAGAACGATTGATATCGGCCAACTTTTTTTCAATTTTTTCCATGGTTTCTGCCATGGGATCAATCAAACGCTGGTAGGTAGGTTCAATGGCGCTAATTTCTTTATCAATCGCCGTAGCCTCCACCAACAATTCCGTCAATGCCGTATTGGTTTTCGTATACAACGCTTTAAATTCTTCCTTTTTCCCGCTATAAGATCCTTGTTTAACCATTTTTTCCATGGATTTTACGGTATAGAAATCTGCCTCCGCTTCCCCCACGGCATCTTTGTACCTATCTTCTATCCCTTTGTAAATCCGAAACATGGCTTCCCACTTGATGATATTGTCTTTTTCTTCGGAATTTAACCAGTCCCCCGAAGCAAACTTAAGTGACTGTAAATCAGCGCTCATCTCCTTTTTCCTACTTTCCAATTCGTCCAATTTTAATCGAAATAATTGCTGCACCGATTTTTGTTTAGACCATAAACTATCCACGTATTGTTGCATAAGTACCCTTTCCTCTTCCAAGGCCTTATCCTGATTGGATTGGCAAGCCGGAAATAGCAAAAAAATAAATACCAAAAACCAAGTATTTTTCAGACATTTGTTCGCTGTTAAAGTAATTCCATGCAACATGGCACAAAGATAAGAACTGCAAAACAGATAACCTTTATCCGATCCGTTTTCTGGTTGGGGTTAACTGCTTTCGGCGGGCCCCAGTTGCATTTACCCCATTTCAAACGCAGACTGGTAGATAAACATAGATTTTTAACAGCCGAAGAACTTACCGAAATCAACGCTTTCTGCAGCATTTTACCTGGTCCTTCCACCACCCAAACCATCACTTCCATAGGCATGAAATTGGGCGGACCGCTACTCGCCATCCTCGCACTCACCGCATGGGCCATCCCAGGCGCCATCCTCATGTCGGTGATTGCACTTTCCCCAAAATTCCTCGGCTCCAACGAATTGCGTTTTATGCAGCCCATGGTAGCTGCTTTTTTGGTATACGCAGTACTCAGTATGTTTCCATGGATCAAGAGAAGCAATACGAACTACTTTATTTTTGGAATGTGTGGTATTGCTGGTTTCGCATTGAATACACCGCTGGTTTTTCCAATGGGTGTGATACTTGGAGGGATTTTAAGTGCTTCTTTCAATCATTACGATTTGCCTGGCATCCCCAAACACCCCCAAAGACCCATCATTTGGAAAAACCTAATCGCCGTGGGTGGTTTATTCCTGTTTTTTGGTGGAATAGGACTCTTGCTTTCAAGAAACCAAGAATTCCTGGACTTTGCAAAACCTATAGTACTGCTGGAAAATACCTACCGAATTGGCGCTCTTTCCTTCGGCGGAGGCAACACGATGGCCGCCATGAGCTACGAGCAATACGTTCAATATAATCCGCGTTTAACTCCGCAGGAGTTTAACACAGGCCTAGGATTATTGCAGGCATTGCCTGGCCCTAATTTCAATTTTGCCATTTACTTAAATACGGTGGCTATGAAGAATTATCATTTCAACTTTTTGGGGCAATTGCTAGGAAGCATCATCGGCTTAATTGGAATATTTTTACCCGGTACATTGATGGTATTTTTCGCTTACCCCATTTGGAATACGTTGGCCCATTATCGAAAAATTCGGTTAGCCCTAGACGGAATTTTTGCAGCATCGGTGGGGTTTATTCTAACCGCCTGCCTATTAATTAATCAGCATTTCATCCAGCAGCAAATTCAACAATTCAGCAATCCCAACTGGATGAACCTAACCCATGTTGGAATTTTCTCCTTATCCTTGATCGCCTTGTACACCAAAAAAATCCCCACCCCTTTCATCGTATTATTTGCAATACTCGTTGGATGGTTGATGCCCCTCTAAGTGCAATTCGGTATATTTGTATAAAATGATTTCGTTGAGAAAAATTCACACTTCAACGCTCCTAATTGTCCTGTTTCTCGTTGGATGGCATAAACCCATGTTAGCCCAACCCATGAAACCCAACCCCAACAATCCCTACATCCTTTTTACCGGATTAGTGCTGACCTCCGATTCACTAAAAGCCATCCCCTACGTGGTGATTCGCAACAGCAAACTCGGCATGCTAGGCCATTCGGATCAAAGCGGTTACTTCAACGTAATTGTGCGTAAAGGCGATACCGTAGACTTTATTCAAATTGAACAAAAACCCATTCGACATATAGTACCGGACACCCTCACCAATTCTAGGTATCACGTGGTTACTCTAATGGTTCAAGATACCCTCACCCTACCCACCATCTACATCCGAGCAATGCCGCTAAAATCCTTATTCGACAACACCTTTGTAAAGCAAGAAATTGCCTCCGATAAGTACGAAATAGCAAGGCAAAACCTAGAAAACGAACGAAGGAAAGAAGAATTTAGACAACGAGCACCGGATGCGCTTTCTTCACAAAGCTACTTAACCCAATCTCGAGCCAATCAATTGTATTATTACAAACAAGCTCCTCCCCAACAAATATTCAGTCCGGCAGCCTGGGCTCAGTTTATCGAAGCCTGGAAACGCGGCGATTTCAAAAAGAAGAAACCCGCAAAACCTACGTATTAACTTCAAGAATACGGTACCGGCTCCTTTCGCCTTACAACAACAGTCTTACTCCCGATAACTGCTATCGGCAGCAATCGCCCGTTTGATTATATATTCGGCCTGGGCTTCGGGGGTAACCAAGCCCTTCTCCAACATCTCCAGCACAATTAAGGCCTGTTGGTAGATGGGTGCAAAATCTTTTCCTTTCAACTTCCCTGAATCAACATCGGCCTTCAACAGTCGGTAATTTTTAATGGCTTGTTCGTACAAACCTGCTTGTTCATGAAAATGCGCAGAAGTCACCAGCATTTCCCAATATGCTTGGCCACTGGGTTTATACTTATCCAAATAAAATTGTGCCCATTCGGAGGCTTTGAACACCCAATTTTTCCTTTCCGCAATTCGGAAACTAGCAATCGTCATGCTCGACGCATCGGCATGCTCGGGAAATTCCTTTACGAATTTCATCATTACTGCAGCAGCGGTATCGGGCAAAGAGTCCCACTGCAATCGCTTCACCTGCCCCATGTAAGGTTGCACTTTCTTGTATTCCCGATCGATTTTTGCCTCACAACTTACCAAGCCCATCACCAAAATCAACACCCATATCCAAGCGCTAACGCCCTGCAAAATACCTAGCTTTTTCATACCCGTTTTAATTTCCAAAGATACAAACCCCAATTGTGAAAAACTCACGCACTACTTCGAAAATTTAGGATGTAATATTGCATATATGAGCCAGGAAGTTAGGTACACCGAAGACGAAATTATAAGTCTGGATTGGAAAGACCATATTCGGTTACGACCCGGTATGTACATTGGCAAATTGGGCGATGGCACCGCCGCCGATGATGGAATTTATGTGCTGGTAAAAGAAATTTTAGACAACTCCATAGACGAACACGTCATGGGCAACGGTCGAAGAATTGATATACAAATCGATGAGAAACGCGTGAATGTACGCGATTATGGCCGCGGAATTCCATTGGGAAAAGTAATCGATTGCGTTTCTAAAATTAATACCGGCGGGAAATACGATTCCAAAGCGTTCCAAAAATCTGTAGGCTTAAACGGTGTAGGTACCAAAGCCGTAAATGCGCTGAGCAACTACTTCATGGTACAGAGTTTTCGGGAAGGGAAAACCAAAAAAGCCGTTTTCGAAAAAGGATTCCTTATTGAAGACTTACCCGAATTTGAATCCAACGAACAAAATGGAACTTCCATTTCCTTTGAACCAGATTCCACCATCTTCAAAAACTACCGCTTTATTGGTGAATTTTTGAAGGAACAAATAAAAAATTACACCTACCTCAACTCCAACTTAACCATCAAATTCAACGGGGAATCCTTCGCTTCCAGACGAGGACTCCTGGATCTGATAGAACACAAAGTTCCAGCGGAGACGGCCCTGTATCCAGTAATTCATCTCAAAGCAGAAGATTTCGAAATCGCCTTCACCCATACCGATAGCTACGGAGAAGAATATTATTCCTTTGTAAACGGACAGTACACCACCCAAGGAGGAACCCACCTCGCAGCATTCCGAGAAGCCATCGTCAGAACGGTAAGAGATTTCTATAAAAAGGAATTCGATGGGTCCGATATACGCGGTTCCATCACCGCCGCAGTAAGCATTCGAATCATTGAACCCGTTTTTGAAAGTCAGACCAAAACAAAACTCGGCTCTACCGATATGGGTCCCGATGGCCCAAGCATTAAAACCGGTATGATGGATTTTGTTAAAAAACAGGTAGACGATTACCTCCACAAAAACCCCAGCGTTGCCGATGCCTTATTGAAGAAAATTCTTCAAAACGAACGGGAGCGAAAAGACATGGCCGGGGTGCAAAAATTGGCCAAAGAACGAGCCAAACGAGCCAATTTACATAACAAAAAACTTAGGGATTGTCGATACCATTTACCGGACACCAAACAAGAAACGCGGTTCGAAACAACCTTATTTATCACCGAGGGAGATTCGGCCAGCGGATCCATCACCAAAAGCAGAGACCCCAACCTACAAGCAGTTTTCAGTTTGCGTGGTAAACCATTGAATTGCTTCGGCTTAAAGAAAAAAATCGTTTACGAAAACGAAGAATTCAACTTGCTCCAACATGCCTTAGATATCGAGGAAGGGCTGGAAAACTTACGGTACAATCGAATTGTAATTGCTACCGATGCCGACGTAGATGGTATGCACATTCGCTTACTCATTGTAACTTTCTTCTTGCAATTTTTCCCTGATTTGGTTAGAAATGGTCACCTGTATATTTTGCAAACACCGCTATTCCGTGTACGAAATAAAAAGGAAACCATTTATTGCTATTCCGATATAGAACGCAGAAACGCCATCGCCAAATTGGGCAATAAACCTGAAATAACACGATTTAAAGGTTTGGGTGAAATTTCACCGGACGAATTTGCCGGTTTCATTGGAGGAGACATACGATTGGAACCCGTAATTCTAAGCCAAGAATCCAACATTGAGAAAATGCTCAATTACTACATGGGGAAAAACACCCCGGAAAGACAGGAATTTATTATAGACAATCTGGTAGTAGAGAAGGATACAGAACCTGAAATTATTCAAACGGTTCTGCAACCTTCTTAACTATTTAAATAATATCTTAATAGCGGTATTGATCCTTTTTGAAAGGACCCACTACTTGTACACCAATATAATCCGCTTGCTCGTGGGTAAGTTCGGTTAATTCTACCCCGATTTGATCCAAGTGCAAACGAGCAACTTTTTCGTCCAAATGCTTAGGCAACACGTACACATCGTTCTTGTAAGCAGATGCATTGTTCCACAATTCCATTTGTGCCAATGTTTGGTTGGTAAAACTATTACTCATCACGAAACTTGGATGGCCCATAGCACAACCTAAGTTCACCAATCTTCCTTCGGCCAACACGATAACCTCGTTTCCGTTCACATTGTAAACATCTACCTGAGGCTTGATGGTGTATTTTGAACCTCCATGCGTAGAATTCAACCAAGCCATATCAATTTCGTTATCGAAGTGACCGATGTTACATACGATGGTTTTATCCTTCATCATTTCGAAATGCTTCGCAGCAACAATGTTGCAATTACCTGTAGCTGTAACAACTATGTTACACATTGGAATGGCCGTTTCTAAGCGCAACACCTGAAATCCATCCATAGCCGCTTGCAACGCACAAATTGGATCAATCTCGGTAACGATAACTCTACATCCTGCACCGCGCAACGACTCAGCACTACCCTTTCCAACATCGCCATAACCACA
>JACCDP010723419.1_pt1 | contig 18268 bp, 17 predicted proteins | sample 7445841 | NCBI WGS metagenome assembly JACCDP01 (sample SAMN15323441, study PRJNA562643) | freshwater metagenome | isolation source: river surface water | place: USA:Blue River Watershed | collected 2017-08-17
ACACCCCTCTCCATAATTCATCAAATGTTTTACTCACAAGTAAAGCCTGTTCAAACTTCGTCATACCTCTCAAGAGTCGTCCTATATATTCCTCATCCGTTGGTGTATATTTACCCCTAATAAACTCAACAAATGACAATGAATCCTTTCTTTGTATTAAAAGATATTGCACAGAGTCACTAAAGTTGGTAACACTCGTTTTCACTAAAGGCATTTTATGCTCATTATGAACATATCGAACGGCAATGATTCCATAGCTTGTTACGGGTGATAAACAATTACGAAATATATGACCGTGCATACCACAGTTAGTGCAGTGTTGTATCCGGTTTTCATCATTAAATGACATATTACATATTATAGCCTAAAAGTCTTTAAACTAACTATGAAGGGATATGATATATTCATATTAATAAATAATGATAAATAATGATAAATAATGATAAATAATTATAAATATTATAGATTATAACGTGTTGTGAAAACTACATAATAAAATGAATGATAATCAATAGGGATGCAGTTTCCACCATCAGTTTGGGGGCCATTTTTTTGGCATACAATTCATATAGTAGCTCTAGGATATTCAAAAAATCCATCTTACACTGAGAAGAAATGTGCAAAAGACTTCTATGAATCACTGGCTTACTTATTACCTTGTAGTGTATGCAGAGATCATTATAGAGAACATTTAATTAAAAATCCAATAACACCTTTTTTAGATTCAAGAAATGATTTACTAAAATGGACTGTAATGATTCATAATGAAGTAAATAAGATGCTCAAAAAACCAGAATGGACTGAACAGGAAGTTATAGCCTATTATGAACGACTTGGAAAAAGAGATAGATCTCCCGTATGGACCAAAGAAGATATGAAGGAAATTGATTTCAGATCATTTATTCGTGGATTTATTACAGGAACCTTTATAATCAGTGGGGTTGGTGTATCTGTCTATTTTATTAACAGAATCCAACAACAGTCCTAAATCCAGAGTCCAGAATCCAGAATCCAGAATCCAGAGTCCAGAATCCAGAATCCAGAATCCAGAGTCCAGAATCCAGAATCCAGAATAAAAAGTTGAACAGAGTAGAGAAGATGGAAGGTGGTAAACGGAAAGTAAAAGAATACCATCTTAAACCGATACTGAGTAATGATGCAATTAAGGCACGCGAGGGAACATATTTTGACGAAAAGGATATTAAAATCTTAGTGAAGGAAGATGCTGATGTATATATTCCTGATCCCGATAATCCAGGGAAGGAGAAAATCCTTTTAAAGTTTCGTAAGAATGTGTTTCCAAAAGAATTAACAGATTTAGCGTGGGATGCATTCCATAAAACAGCAGCTGCATCAAGAAATCGCGGCGCAGCAGCGGGCCCAATAGACCTTAAAAGTATGTACTGGAAGAAACGTAAGCCAGTTAGTATTGATAAATGGGGTGCCAGATATGAACAAGACGGGAAAGTATCCAAAATGGTTGTAAACAATAATGTTTTTTCGAGTGTATTAGGATATTTTGAACAGACACCCTTTATGAAATTACCTTGTCGTTTAACATCTTATACACAGACATATTTCAAATACTATAAACAAGGATTGCCTTTTATTGAGGCCATTGATAAAGAGTTCAAGAAATTAATACCAGATAGACATAAAAAGCAATACGAACGTGCCAAGAAGAAATCGTTCTATCAAATTAATGATACTGCATTTAGTTCTATAACAATTAATCGTAATTTCAGAACAGCTTTACATCAGGATGCAGGGGATTATAAAGAGGGTTATGGAAACTTATCTGTCGTTGAAAGAGGTAAATATCACGGGGGCTATACAGTTTTCCCACAATATGGGGTTGGAATTGATTTAAGAACTGGTGATTTCGTTGCAATGGATGTACATGAATGGCATTGTAATACAAAGTTATATGAAACAAAAGAAGATAAGGAGTTTAATAAGGATTTAGAAGAGGTTTTCAGACACGATCCTAATACGGGTACAATGGGGTCAACAGAGAAATTTTCTCGTATATCATTTGTTTGCTATTTACGTGAAAAGCTAATAGATTGTAACGAAAAGGATACCAGAGCCTATTTTAAACGAATACATCTAGATCCAGAAAAGGGATTTACAAATAAAACCAGAAAAGTGCAAAAGTCCCCAAATATTAAGGCAAAGTCCAGAAAACAGACCAGAAAACGGACATAATTCAGAGTCCAGATCCAGATCCAGAATCCAAATTCCAGACTAAACACAAACATCATTTTGCAGAATCTGTCAAAAAAGAAACAACTTAAGAAAATAGGATTCGTATGTCTAGAATAAATATAAGTAAATATCTACCAAATGCGGTATCAACTACGATTGGACTTCCGACATCAGGTGTAACATCTAATTCTGGTAAAAGTAATAGTGGTATATTTGGACTTTTTGGAAAGAAGAATACAACCCCAATTGGTTCTACAATTGCTACTGCAGCAACAACTGCAACAACCATTAAAGCAATTGGATCTCAATCAGCAGGTCTAAGAATTGCATCTTATTTACTAGCCATTTTCATCGTTATTATGGTTATATTACTATTTGTTCATTTTATGATTACGCCTATATTTGTGTTACATCCTGGTGATCCCGGTATAATCCCAGTACCTGGTTTTGATGATGGAAAATTGTATTGGACTTCAGGTCAATCTGGCCCCATTGCCAATAAAATAACACCCATCCATTCATCAACTTTCAATTACTCTCTTATACTTGATACATTTATTGAGAACCCCCTTCAGTTTTCACAATATCCACGTATTCTTTTTTCACGCGGTGGACTACTTAAAGAGAAACCAACATCTGACACTCTTCTTGGTATGTATGAGCATTATAACCTTGTAATGGGATTATTACCAGATACAAATGACCTAATTGTTTCAGTGCAAAACAAGGATAATAATATGGAAAATGTTATCATTTCAAATGTACCTGTTCAAGAACCATTCCGTATTGGCGTCATTGTAATGGAAAAAGCAATGGAAGTATATATTAATGGCCATTTATCCAAAACACGCAGTTTCTCCTCACCACCACGTGATGTTAAGGGAGATATCTTAGGACCACAAGGTATTAATGCCAATCTAGCTAAAGTCAGAAATCTAAAATTATGGAATCGTATACTTAAAACAACTGAAATTCGTTATGCAAAACCCCCACTTTCTAGTACAAAGCAATTTGACGCATCCCAAATGCCAGGTTCATCATCCTCGTGTCCGATAATACAAAATACGGAAAGTAAGCTCGAAAGTAGAATACAAAAACTATCTGTGTAATAGGGAATGACATATATAGCATATGTTATATTTGGTATACTATTAGTATTATTAACATTCTATATAATTATTTATGTGATATACCCAGGCTCTGGTAGTAAAGATTATTTGAAGAAGATAACAATATTGTCTGAAAAGATGGATGTAGTGTATTCAGATAAAGCAAAGAGAGATATTCTGGCTACATCTGGTTCATCTGTGATGGGCTTTTTCAATATTCAGGCAGGTGATCGAACAATTAAATTGGGTGATAGCTTTATGCCTATTATGCAGATTGAGAATAACTGGTATTTAGAAGTATCTCCAGCGCCAACCCATAAATCAGATTCATCTGCACGTTTGAGAGTTAATACATTTAATGGTGGAAAACAGGAATATGAACATATCGAACTACCATCTATTCCTAAACAGAAATGGATGTTTATAGCTATTTTACGTGAAGGTAGGCGATTTGATGTCATATATAATAATCGTATTGTTGCATCACAAACTCTAATGAATTATCCCTCTGTTATTTCCAGTCCGCTAAGTGTTGGTGATAAAGGGTTAGGTGGTTCTGTTGTTCATATTGTAGTGAATTCAAAGCGCCTATCTTTTAATGAAGTTGAACGAGAACGATTGTCACATATTGACACAAATGATACTGTATTAGAAGATAATATATTTGTTTTTAATATACCTGGTATAAAATTATTTGCTGAATGTCCTCCCGGATTACCGTGTGATCCTATAACACAGCCTCCTTCTAATAACTTATTACAATGGACATCACCTTATGCTTAAAATCAACAATCACATATGTATATAAAGATCAATCAAAATGTAAACAGAATAATATTCTGATTTGTCAATATCATAAATAAGAATATTATTAAAAGACAAAATCGTTGTAGAATACAGGATAATGGAACAGAATACAAACTCAGGGGCATTAGGAAAAGTAGCAGGAGTTCTTATTCCATTAATAATTGTAATTGGTGGTATTGTAGCATTATACTTTCTGTATCAATATCTATTTGGACCAGTTACTCAGAGATGCACTACAGTATTGTCTGGAACCAGAACAGCGCACGTTTCTGAATCAAAACCAATTGAGATCAATTCACACGATTTACCCAGAATCTATGAAGGTGGTGAGTTTACGGTATCTACATGGATTTACATAAACAATTGGTCCTATCGTTCTGGATTTAATAAACACATTTTGAGTATTGGTGGACCTAATTTTGATACTATTCGTATGTATCTGGGTGGTCAGAAACCATCTTTGCAAGTGAGACTGCAGACACGCGAACCAACTAGTTTACATAAAACAACAGATACACCATCAGAAAGTTTGGATAAATTAACACTGAAGAGTGTATTTGGTACTTTGCAAACACATTCTGGATTATTGGATTCTTCACCTCTGTGCGATCTTCCAGAAGTAGACCTTCAACGCTGGGTACATATTACTGTTGCTGTTAACAGTCGAACAGTTGATGTGTATCTTGATGGTAAATTGGCAAGATCTTGTGTATTACCATCCTTCTATCGTGTTGATCCAGGTGGTTACAGTGCTACCTTACTAGCTTACGGTGGATTTGGTGGTCATATTGCAACGACATCAATCTGTGATAGTGCTTTGAATCCAGAACAAGTATACAAGAACTATATGTCTGGACCAGAACCCATTACAAGCTTTGGTGGTTGGATATCATCATTCTTTGCACCTTCCTCAAGCCTTGATGATAAAAGGAAATGATTTTTAAACCATAAAATTAATAATACAAAATATTAAAAGGAGGAATGTATTCACCATATACGAACACAACAATTAATTCGAGGTTAAATTCCGTTGGAGGACCCGGTGTTATCCCACAAATTCTATTGGGTCTAACTATTGTTGTAGTTCTGTTTCTAACATTAATGTTTGTAGAAGTTATTTACAAGTATGCTAATCGTCTTAGTATGAATAAAACTGAACTATTACCAGTCACTTACAATACAGAAGATAAGGCAGTTATCATATCTCAAGATCCAAATAACAAGGATTCAAAACCAGTGCATTTATCTGCCAATGAGCGTTCTGGTATAGAGTTTAGCTATTCATTCTATTTGAATGTCCATCCATCCACATTTAGAACTGAAAAGGGTCTGTTACATATATTCCATAAAGGGTTTTCTTGTCAATTCCCGTTGTTAGCACCCGGTGTTTATATGCGTTCTGATACAAATACACTCCGTGTTTATATGAATACCTATAAGACTTGGAATAATTATGTAGAAGTTAGTAACATCCCAGTAGGTAAATGGGTGCACGTTGTTATTAGTTGTACAAATAGTGCTTTGGAGATCTTTATTAACGGTAATCTAGCTCGTAAGATGTCATTTAATGGATTTACTGCTTATCAAAACTATGAAGATATTTGCTGTTTTAGCCAACGCCGTGTTACTATTAAACATAGTATTGTTCCGTCAACTGACGAAGATGGCTTTGAAGTATTCGGTGCAATGAAAGGTATGGTTAGTAAATTATATTATTTTAGTTACGCACTTGGATATGGAGAAATAAGTCAACTGATGAATGAAGGTCCATCTTCTACGCTAGCCAGTGCAGAAAGTAATGTAAATGTACCGCCCTATTTGGATGATAGTTGGTGGACAAAAGGATATTAATTAATATATACTTAACACATTAACACGTTAATACATTAATACATTAAATTATATGAATAGAACCGATAAAGCTATAACCCTATAAACAAATCAAAGAAACGTCTAATATGTATGCCTAAAGAGTCTATATATTAAATGTAACAAGAATAGTGATATGCCTGGAGGCGGATTATTTTCATTAGTAGCTTACGGAGCACAGAATGTTTTATTAAGTGGTAATCCAGATTTTACATATTTCTATAAAACCTATAAAAAGTATGCACATTTTGCGGAGGAATCTGTAACATTTGCAATGGATGGTCCACAAGATTTACAGTACGATCAACCTATACAAGTACGTTTTAAGTTGCAGCGCATTGCGGACTTAGTAAGAGATATGTATTTTGTATTTGATTTACCTGATATCTATTGTAAATATATTGATTTATCTGGTAATCCATCACGACAGGCACAATATGATTTTCAATGGGTAAATTTTATTGGCTGCCACATTATTCAGAATATAGCATTTTATATTGCTGGTCAGAAGATTCAGGAGTTTGATGGCGATTATATGGTCCTTAAAGCGCAATGTGACACAGATCAACGCTCTTTCCAAAAATGGTCGCGGTTAGTGGGTAATATACCAGATTTAACAGATCCAGCCAGAGGATTTTATGCGGGCGGTTCAACAGGTACTGGTTATCCTCTTGTTTACAATGTGAATGGTCCCGCTGGTTCAATACAAGGAAATGTGAATAGACCATCCATTGTAGGACGTAAGTTACAAGTACCATTGCCATTTTGGTTTACAGAGACAACATTTGAATCACTCCCGTTAGTATCTTTGCAATATCAAGAATGTGAAGTGCAAATTACATTGAGACCTATAAATGAATTATATTCTATTTTGGATCCAAGTGGAAATCGCGTAGCACCTGGTTACAGATTTAATCCTTCTCCACAACCATTACAACCTGAAAATGTATACTATACGAATGTATCTGATATTTCTGATGTAACTATTAATAACTTTTTAACGGATATCGGTGAACCAAAACCATTGATGAATACTTGGCCTTTAAATCCGCGAATCCAGCTCACATATGTATATGTAACAGATGAAGAAAGAACTCAATTTGCTGGTGAGCCTTTGCAGTATTTGATTAGACAAGTAACACGCTATAATTTTATAGGATTGACATCAAGACAAATAGTTGAATTAGATACACATAATCCAATTAATCGTTTATTGATATTACCACGGCGTTCTGACTCTGTTCAATATAGAAATCAGATAGCAAATTATTCAAATTGGATAAACCCTCTAAAGGCACCCTTTATTGCCCCAACAGGTGGATGGCCATTAACAGTAACAACCTTTTCTGCATCTGGACAATTTGTTCTGAATGGTAATCGTTCTATTATTGACACTCTGCGTATTTTAGGAGACGGTAATGAATTACAAGAGATTAAGACTGTTGATTACTATACACAAGTTGTTCCTTGGAAATATTTAACAGGTATTCCAGATCCAGAAATCATTGTTTATCCCTTTGGATTACATTCTCCAGATACACAGCCAGATGGAAGTATTAATAGTAGTAGAATTAAATTATTCCAAGTGGATTTGGGTGTATACCCCCTGCCATCAAATACATTTTATCAATATGACATTAGTGTATTTGTTGAAAATCTTAACTGGGTAAATATTGCTGGTGGTATGGGTGGATTGAAGTATGCATTGTAGTTATTATTGTTAGTTATTCAAATAATTACATATTTTTAATTGCATATTTCTGGTATTCCTTAACAGTATGTATTACTTGAGGATCGCATTCAAAACAACCAATAGATTGTGAATGAAGCCATCGTGATGTAACATCGTATAAAAGTGGCCAATTTTCTCTATAGATATATAAATTTCGCATAATGTTTTTAATAGGCTCATACGGTCTGTCATAAATCCATCCATAATTAACAATCATTTCAGAATAATCTCCATAATAGAACTCAAAAAGCTCTGGTCTTTTAAAATAAACAATAGAAAACAATTGCTCATCAGCGTGACCCAAGTTTAATGATAATACTTCATAAAATGTTGCTGTAATTTCATTACAAAATTGTGTCATATATTGTTTATTACCAGTAAAAAAACCACTACACATAGAACAAGGCCCGCCATATCTATAATATTCATTTATATTATTTAAAACAAGAACTTTTGGCTGATAATCAATGTAACAAGTAGAAAACTTATCTCTGAATTCCTGCCATATTTTAGGAAAAAATATATTATTTCTCCAACTCATTCGTTCAATACATATATTACACCACGCAAAATGTGTTGAATTAAAGTAATTATTATTCATAGCATCAAGAAGTAATTCATATCTTGCCATACATAATAAATAGTATGATGGTGTATTACGTGATTCAGGGTCTGGATGAATACTTCTTTTAATTTTATAAGCGTCACATACGCGTTCATAATTCTGTTTAACTATATTAAGCTGTGTAAATTCTGTAATAATATACTTTGTTTTATTTACCAAATGTAAAGGCCTAAGTTTCTTTAAATACTCATAAGACTCTGTATCACAATAAACCACTAAATTTTGATCAAGTGCCATAGTCATATTAGAGTATTGCATATAGTATTCCAAATCACGCTCTTTAATGAGTTTAGATGCATCCTGCATTTTTGTTAAATTAAAATAAGCAGTTACAATTGTCCAACTCTTTTCAGACGAATATTTATTATGTATAACAGTTGGTACCCGTGATTGTACTTTAGGGTATAATTCAATTTGTATATCTTTAAAAGTTACTAATCCAGTTCCACTCCAATGACCAAATTCAGTTAAATCATATTTTTCTTCATTTGGTATATGATGCCATAAATTATCCCTCATATCTTTAAAATAGTGTATATCATCTAATATTAATATACCCTGATATTTATTACTTTTGAGCCAGGTATAAAATTCATATTCATCTTTGCCACCATGAGGATCGATATCTAAGAATATTAGTGAGCTTTGTAAAATTATATCTTTATATTGTTCTCTTTTACTATCATTCCATAAATTATCACTACTAAACTTAACATTATTATTATACCATAGCAATTCTTTCTCTTTTGGTGATAATTTATCACAAATATCAAATGTATATACTGTATTATTTGGATTATTACTTAATGCAAGGGCACTTGTTCCATAATGTGTACCAATATCAATTATTATTTTATTATCATATTGATGAGACAAATATGCTAGTAATTTATAATGCTCTTTACCTGGTAAACTATTTAAATCATCTGCAATTGTAACTAATGATGTTAGCTGTATATTTTTTATTTCTGAATATGAAATAATCATTATATATAATGTATAATGAGTATATCCTTTATATGATATATTATGTATTATTTATAAATATTATTGCCGAATAAGCCTTACTTCTGGATATCCACTTTTTCTGTTAGGATTTAATCTGACGTAATCTGGATATGTTTTAATAAGCCATTCGACTGCATCTTTCTGTTTTTTAAGGCGATCTGGATCTGTCTGCATTCCACCAGGTTCTTTATAGTATGCTGTTTTAGGCGCAACAAAATTCAATCGTACAACTACACCATCTCTTATATATGATTTAATTGTACGTAAATAGTCCTCTTTCTCAGAATATTCTAGCTTTATTCCCTTAGCACCTTTTGTACCAGTATTAATAAAACCCCAAAAACTTCCAATGATAAACTTTAAATCAGTTGATACAGATGGTTTCATAAAGTATCCGTTTGGAATTGGATAAACGCCCCATAAACTAGCCTTATTCTTTTCTGCTTCCGAGAATCCCTTTTCAATTATTTTAATCAAACTTCGGAGAGGACGTTCGTGTCTTTTCTGTGTTTCATCGTATTCTACAAATCCAGTAATATCATCATCCATAAAAACAATATGTTTACCTAGTGGAAAATAGTTCAATATAAAGTTGCGAACTGGTGCTAATCCAGGAACACCTATAATAATTTTATTATAACTACCTGATTCTAGTGTTTTCTTATATATTTCCCCTTCATCCTTATTTGCAACAAATACATATATTTTAGACGAAGGTACCTTATATTTTTTAAGAACAACCAATGTTTTCTGAGTCAATGTCTCCGCACGTTTATAGGATGGTATGGCTATAATCCAATTATCTTTTGTTTGTTTGGCACCACCTCCATTAATACTACTACTAACTTTTCTAGTTTGATAGATGTGTTTCATTATTATTATGACCCGAGAAAAAAACCAAAAAAATGATTCAGATGAACTTAATAGGATAGAATGTCATCTCCAGACACAGATACAATTGGCGGGACATCCTTTTTAGGTAATCTGAGTAATAAAATTGCCTATAAAGCTAATAAGTTAGCATATGATCCAAATGCAGAGAAATACGCCAAAGAAAAGGAAGAAAAAAAGAAACAACTTGCAGAGCAAAAAAAAGAAAAGAATACATCAACTGATACTACGGATACGACTGATCCCACTAAATTTAGTGTCAGAAGATTTGCAAAGAAAACATCCGATCAGTTTGTTAAAGTAATTACCAACCTATTACCCCCATTTTTTGCACTTATGGCAACTATGGTGGTTACAAATGATATGATTGTTTACTCTGTCCCTGTGCGTATAATTTTCTTTATAGTAACATTAGCACTCTGCTTATTTGCACCATTCTATAGTATTATTATTGCTTTTGTTTACTTGTTTAGAGCTCTGTATAGTTTCTATGCAAATAGCGGAAAACCTGATAGTCAAAAGAGAGATTATTTACCTACTATATTTGCATTATTACCAATTAAGTTAACTATACCTGAAACAAATCTAGGTAGATTTTTTATGTATCCATTTACATATCCAAAAACAGAAGAAGCTAGATTAAAATTACCTAAGATTATGGAAACTTATGAAAATGATTTAGAAAAAAGTTTCAATGATTTTGACAAATATAAATCTATGCCAATGTTTTCAAAGATTCTATCAAAAATACATTCATTCTTAAGAAATATGCATAGTACAAATGTAGTACTCAATACTTCTCCTAAATCAGAACCAGAACAAGAACCAGAACCAGAATCAGAACCAGAACCAGAACCAGAACCAGCTCATTAGTAATAATATCACAACTTAAATACAATGAAGATATAGATGTCTAAGAATGCAGCCTTTTGTGAGTGTTTTGATGCCTACGTATAACAGAAGGAAGTTTATTCCAACTGCTATAGAAATCTATAAGAGTCAGACATATCCAAAAGATCGTATGGAGTGGCTTATTTTAGACGACGGTTCTGATAAAGTAAAAGATTTATTTGATCAAGCCTCAAAGACAATTCCAAATATCAGATATTTCTACGAACCAAATAAGGTAAATGTAGGTGCAAAGAGAAATCGTTTAATGGATGAAGCAAAAGGCGATATTATTGTCTGGATGGATGACGATGATTATTATCCTAATACACGTATATCAAGTGTAGTAACAACTCTTAGCAAAAATAAGACTGTAGATCTGGTTGGTTCATCACAATTATATTTATATTATACAGATACTAAAAAGATTTGTACAGTGGGTCCATTTGGACCTTATCACGGAACGAATGGTACTTTAGGTATGCGTAAATCATTTATAGCTAACAAGCGTTATGACGAATCTGTCGTATATGCAGAGGAATCCTCTTTTTTGAAAAATTTTAGTTATCCATTAATTCAATTAGATCCTATGAAGACAATGCTCGTTATGTGTCACACTAATAATACATATGACAAGAAAATCATTCGCGGTGATTATTTAGCAGAAAAAGACAAGCATCAGATTAACCCAACATTTAAGGAAACAAAGTTAAAGCTACGTGATTTCATTAAGGATCCAAAGCTTAGAGAGTTCTATAATAACTTATAATATATATATATATATTAGCAACACTCTAATTACAATTCAAAATAAGAATATAACAATATCCCAATAATTTTAACTATAAGACACCTAAAGGATTATAATTAAAGTTTAATTAATTATTACTATAACACTCAATGAATGATTATATTTATGATAAGTTAATAGTTCTAAATACTATATACGATAATTCTATTCAACCAGAATCAAAAGAAAATATCAGTGAATTACATAAAAAGTTATTCTCAAATGTAACAACAATCAAAACACCTTTATTACCTCATCAAGTACAAACTGTAAATGCAATGCGTAAACACAGACATCGTATGATTACAGGCTTTTTATCTGAAGATGAAGTAATAAGTGGAAAGTTAGGTATTTTAGGCGACGAAGCTGGTACTGGAAAAACATTGTCCGTGTTATCTTATTTGAGCATGATTAAAGAAAATACATCAGATCTATTAAATAAAATGAAAGCCACGACAGAATTAGTTACGTCATCTACAAAGTTTTTCTCTTCACATAAATTGAGTGTATATGATGAGTCAGAAACTACGAACTTAATTATTGTACCCCATAACTTATTTAATTACTGGAAGAGTGAAATTGCAAAGCATACTACACTTAAATATGTACCTATTGAGTCGCGTCGCTTTATTAAAGGGGATAATCTGCGAAAAGATATTCTAGATAGCGCATTTGTATTAACAACAACAAAGTGTTACAAGTATGTTCAAGAATATGCAAACGATAATGAAATTTATTGGAATAATATATTTTTAGATGAAGCTAGTAATATTTATATGAGTGTATCTGAACCCGAGTTAAAATTCCAGTTCCTGTGGTTTATTACAAATAACTGGATGCCATTGGTATTTAGATATATGAATTTTAATAAATCAGAACTATATCACCTTAAAGACAGAGTGAACTTAAATGCAGAATTACAAGAATGGTTACAAGACGGAAATAATTTATCATATGATAGTTCTAATACAGTATCTGCATATGTAAAGTGTTATTTACCATATTATCACCTAGAAAGAGGAATGCTTATTATAAGAAACTCAAAGGAAAGCCTACAACAAAGTTTAGATTTACCTAACACAGTTACAGAAACAATACGATGCAAGCCCTCTATATCATTAAACTCAATTGTCGCATATTATTATACAAAGAACCAGCAACCTAATTTTGAAAAGAATATAGAACAAGTTCTTAAAGCGTTAAGTGTTCCATTTAATACATTAGAAGATTATGTGTTCCAGCAACAAGTCTGTAAACACGCATTAATTAAAAGGAAGTATGATGAATGCGAATGTGTAATATGTCTTGAGAAACCTGAATATACAACTATTGTAAAGTGCTGTTCCAATTTTTATTGCGGTAAATGTTTAATGAAAAGTTTGATGACAAATCAGAAATGTCCAACATGTAGAACACCAATTACACCAAATGATATGGCATGTATTCAGGGACAAGATTCATCACAGAGTTTAGCAGAAGATTCACCACAAGATTCATCAGAAGATTCAACAAAAACACATCCTATTCAAAAGCAATTAGATTATAAGACTAAACAAGATACGTGTTTGGATATAATTAAACAGAATCCAGATGAAAAAATTATAATCTATACAATGTTTGACAATATTTATTACCAGATGCACAAATTATTTACAGAGAATGGGATAATTACTGATAGAATTGAAAACAATTTATTTTCAATGCTAAAATCTATTAAGAACTTTACAGAAGGTAATACACGTGTATTATTTATATCAAATATTAATCTAATTAGAGGGTTGACATTTAAGAATGTTAGGTGCTTGTTTTTTTTCCACGAACAGTCTTCTTACGAGTTGAAGAAGACTTTGATTCACTCTGTACAGCGGATTGGGGTACGCAAACCACTTCAGATAATCCATTTAAATTCGGAACTTGAACTTTAACACCGAGTGTATCATTTAATTTTCCTGTTTGATATGTTGCCCATTGCGTGACACATCGAAAAGGTATTGTATTTTCATTTGAAACACGATTCATTTCTTTCCAGGCGTTAAAAAGCGCAGATTGTTTAGTCAGAACTTGAGTATATTGCATTTCATTTGGTTGCGGAATAGTATCTGGTTTTTCCAGAGTCTGTAAATATAGATTGGGGTATTTTAGCTTCAAATTATACGATAAGGGTAATAAATTCCAACATTGATGAAAGAAAGCCCAGAAATCTGCTCTGTCACTCCAACGCATTAAATCCAGTAAGTCCTCATAAAATTGCAGAGGTGCTTTCTCTAAATAGAGTGGTAAATTCTGATGAAACAGCAGCCCAGCTAAATTGGCATCCTTTGTTTCAAGAGTTAATTCATCATACTGCGACCATTTCTGAAAAAGTGTAAACCACGCAGCACGAATAGCTATATGAATATTTTTATCACTACTTGTATCTGTATCATTTGTTGCTATAGGATACTTTTCTTCATAAATAAGACTCTGACTAACTTTACGAATATCTCCCAATTGATATAGGGATTCTGGAATATCTTTCTTAAAGAATTCAATCAATTTATCTTTCTTTGGCATATTCACATAATGTACACAGCAGTATTTTAAGAGTTGTTGCATAATCCTTCCCTCAAGAACATTACAAATTAGAATTAAGGGACAATCTAATGAGAAGTTTCGTTTAGATTTCAGATAATCAAGCAATTCCTGAAGACCACCCTTTTCACCTTGAGATAATCCGTCCATTTCATCCAATAGTACAGTACGTCCATTAGGCGTAGAAGGATGAATCCATTTACTTACACCAACCTCCACTAATAAAGGTAAAATTGTTTGACGAAAAGAGGACCCTGTTCTGGTGTGACTTGCATTAAATTCTTGAATCCAATATTGTGCTTGTTTACATACTCTATAAACCATAGTTGTTTTTCCCACACCTGGTGAACCAATTAATAAGAACGCTGGATGAGAACGTGTTTTTAGCCATTTTAACATAGCATCTTCTATTTCAGGATGTAAACAAGCAGTATCTTTTTCAGGTAAACTGGACCGAACCATTTAAGATACAATACAGGATTTTCTTTACATTCTCTCATAATCACAGTCTAGAATTATATTCAAATATACGAATCGTACAATAAAATATAATAGAAATATGCATCCAACGGGAATCGAACCCGTGTTTTTACCTTGGAAGGGTAAAATTCTACCACTAAACTATGAATGCACGGTGAGGACTCGTTTTATCCTACCTTAACCGTATGAATTATTTATTTTATTTAAACGCAGTGGTTACTGAGGGCAACCACCACCTCCTGATGGGGGATTAATAGGGCCATTCTTAGGACCAATACAACTCTCGCCGTTACTAATACCCTCCCACGTTAAACCATATTGAATAGTTCTCTGACATAATTCTGCCCTGCGTTCTGCTGGATCTGCACTTTTAGTCAATAACGGAAAAAAGTATTCATCATTAGCATTGTTTACATCTCCATTAGCTGGAAATACCTTTAGAGATCCGTTGCGTGATAAACCAATCTTATCAACACACGTATCTTCTGAAGTACCATCTGCCTTTGGTCGCTTGTAATACATTAAGTAATCTGGGCAAGTGTTTGTCATTGGTGGCCACATAACCGGAGTTTCGGAGAACACGGAATCCTTCGTGCCAAACCAGCGGATACCAAATACAATAAAAGATACAAGTGAACCTACCAAGAAAACCAATGCAGCCAATGATCGTGATGTCTGGAATAATTTAAATGATCCACCTGCAATAACCACTATTGCTAATACTATATAGATACCCAAATAGATGTTAAACATTTTCCTATTACTATCTAGTTATTTTATAAATAATACATAAAATACATTTCAAAAGAAAATATATTCTACATATTATATCCTAGACCACTTAAAACATATTTAGGACAATATCCTTCTGGTCTATTATGACCTTCATTTCTGTTTATGACAAGTGTTGAATCAAAGGCTAAGACTGGTTGTAACATTGTATCAGGAATACGTTGATAACAGGCCACTAATCCACCGACAATAGCAGCATTTGTATCTGTATCACCGCCTTTCATTAAAGTAATCTTAATTGCCTCTTCATATGTGATATGTGGGTTGCGCAAGAAATACATTGCAAGGACAAATGCGTGACGTACATGACCAATACATTTAGTAGAAATCATAGAATCAATGGAGAGTGACTCTTCAAAGAACCAATTCTGTACCTTTTCTTCACCAATTTCCCTATAAACAAAATCCGTAGTAAGCTCGAGAACTTTTGCAGGATTATACCCTTTTAGTAAATGATAGCAAGCAAAAACATAAATAGCATTGACCTCTTGACATACTTTGTTAGGATGTGACATAAGAGCATCATTTACAGCCATAATTACAGCATATTTACAAGGTATGTCTTTTTTAACAGCCCATGTTGGAATTGCACTAACACGCATTAAAGCTCCATTTGCTTCTGATTCTTTATTTTCATCAAACACTTCTGATAAGTATTCATCAAGAATCTCTTCGTACAAATGCTCTTTTCCGTATAATGTAATATAATCAAGAGCCTTATGAAAAGCCATACTACAGGTTTGACCTATGTCAAATGGCATAGAATTATACCAATCTGCATAGGATTCTAATGCATTTAAGAAGGGATACTCTGTGATATTTTCACGAGGTTCTTCTAGTGCGCGTAAAAGAGATAAAGCTAGTTCACCATCATCTGTAATCTGACCTGGACCTGTTCTAATACTGCCACCACCTGGCATAGTTATTGCAATATCAGCCATATCTTCAGTAATTGTTTTATGACAGAATTCTAGTGTAGCACCAGCAGCATCTCCCACTAAAGCACCTAAAATGCATTTATTAGAATCCATAATTGCTTTATATTATATGTATAGCGTGTTTTTTATTTAAGTATCATTGTAAAGTATTTAACTATTTAATTATATAATATGATTGATAATATAATTAAATATATGTGAAGTTATTTAGTAATTATTATAATAAAATAATACTGTTAATGAAAATGTTACAAGCTGCAAATGTTAAAAAAGCTAAGTAAAGCCAATTTACATCTGTCCACCAGCGATTGGGGTCAAACCGCTGAGAGTACCACCCAAGATACCACCAACTGGGACAGCGATGTAGAAAGTCATGTAGTCAGTGTAAGCATCTGGAGTATTTTGGGCACCAAGAACACCATAAGTATTACCAGCGAGACCACCAATGAAACCCTGAGCAGCGGTGATAGCAGATGGCTTCAAGAGCTGAACTTGACGGAAATAACCAGATGGGGCAGAAAGGAGGCTATCACCAACAGCTGCAACACGTGGAGCATAGATGGTCTTACCCAAATCCTTAAGGATGAGATCACTGGTAGTTCCAGCAGTACCAAGGGCGGCAATCAATGCAGCAGATGCATTAATCATGTATCCAGGTGGGTAGTTACCAACATAGTTGTTGCTATTTGGAACGAACTCGTAAACACCAGTACCAGCAAGAAGAGCGTCGGTAACGTTGTAGTAAGTAGTGCTCAAAGGGATCTGTCTAGTGAAACGAGTAACGGAGGACATTTTATATTCAGGACTTAGAAAAAAAACACGGAGAGGGTGGTAGAGATATGTCGTCGGCCGGTGCTCCAATCCCAGATTTTCAACTCCCGTATACTAGCTACTCTCCTGACGGTCAAAATGGGAGGGTCAATTTGAACCCCGTATCCTATTCTGGCGGAGCGCCCGTACCTGATTCTGCTGGCTTTAGCTACCCCAAACAAACTGAAAAGGTCTTTTCAGGCGATATGCTCCGGGGCAACTGGGATCATACACCATTAAGTGAAGCATTCTTTACGAGAACAAACGCGGACCTTCTGCAGCGTCGCATCCGAGAAGAAGTCTACCGTAGAAGTGGTCCCAAAAAATACGTCATTGACAACCAGGATGTAGACGAGCTCAAAATGATTATGAGGGGAATTTACTTACAATATGCTAAAAACAACCCATTTAACGTTGAAGGACAGGTTGCAGAACTTAACGATATTATTATTGAGTGGTGTGTCCCTCGTATTTTATCAGAAATTGACCAATATAATTATTACTTGAATGATATATCACATATGCCAATCCCATTATCACAGCCAATGAATATGTCTTCAGCTGGAACTCGTTCTTTACCTTTCCAACCGTATATGTAATACGGATTCACTGATGTATTTCACCATTATATTATTTCAGGTACTTTGAATAACTAAAAATATATACAATAAAAAATAGTTAATATATTATTTTAGTTATAATTCATTTTAGTTATATTTCATCCTTTAAGTCCTCTCTCTAAGCCTTAGT
>JACCDP010903304.1_pt1 | contig 18268 bp, 25 predicted proteins | sample 7445841 | NCBI WGS metagenome assembly JACCDP01 (sample SAMN15323441, study PRJNA562643) | freshwater metagenome | isolation source: river surface water | place: USA:Blue River Watershed | collected 2017-08-17
CTTTTTAATTTGGAACATTCAAAATATTTTCTTATATTTGTAACAATAAAATAAAATTTAAAAATTAGATTATGAACAAAAACAATTTAACACGATTCATTCAAAAGTATTCATTGGGTGGAGTTATTGAATCAGTAGCTTGGAACGCAGAAGGTAACAAACTTTCAGTTCGTTTTATTTCTGATGATAAAACAATGCTTGGTGAAGTGGATTTTAATGGTTTTACATCAAAACCATTCAACATTGGTATTTATACCACATCATTATTGAAAAACCTTATTGGTATTTTAGATAACGATATTAATCTTAATGTAGATACAGTAGGTGATAAAGCAACTGTATTAAAGTTAAGTTCAGATGAAACTGAAACTTCGTATCAATTGGCTGATTTAGGTGTAATTCCTGCGGTACCTGATTTGAAACAATTGCCAGAATTTGGTATTTCAATTGAGATGGCATCAACTATGATTGATAAATTTATCAAAGCAAAAGGTGCATTATCTGATATCGATACATTTACTGTATTTACTGAAGGTGGTGATTTGAAAATGGCTATTGGTTATTCAACTATTTCTACAAATAGAGTAACATTCACTTGTGAAAAAGGATTTAGTGGTGAAGTAAAACCAATCTCATTCTCAGCAAAGTATTTGAAGGAAATCTTAACGGCTAATAAAGAAGCAACATCTGCTAAACTTAAAGTATCGGCTGATGGGTTAGCGCACGTTGAATTCATTATTGATGAGTTCGTTTGTAAATATTATTTAGTAGAAATTCAAAATTAATAAAAATGGCAGAGCAATTAGACTTATTTCCAGATTTAGAACCAACACAACAAGGTTCTATTCAAATGGAAGAATCAAAGATTATCGAAGATGCAGAATGGTGTTTTCAATTCTTTAACAACGAACCAGTAGTTTTTGGTTGGAACGAAGAAGGTTCAAGCGCAACATCTTTAGTGTTGCAAGTTGAATCAAAAGAAAGTAATGGATTAACTTTCCAACAAAATGGAATGACATTCAGAATTTTTCCAAGACCAATTTCAGAAGAATCAAAGCAACAAAGAAAAGAAGAAGCTAAAACTAAATAATATGTCATTTGATAATTTAATAGAAAACGTAACTCAATGGGCACACGATAAAGGTATTTTAGTTCCTGATAATGCACCAAAACAAATGTTAAAGGTGTTAGAAGAAGTGGGCGAAACCGCAGGTGCTCTATTGAAATCCAAAGATGAAGAAATCAAAGATGGTATCGGTGATTCGTTTGTAACCCTTATTATTTTATCTAAACAATTGGGGTTAGAGCCAGCAGATTGTTTGGAAGCAGCTTGGAATGAAATCAAAGATAGAACTGGCAAAACTGTAAACGGAGTATTTGTAAAAAATTAATTTATGAGCTTTTTCGCAAACGATATTAATAAGAGAGAGCATAGTTTGTGGGTGGAGAAATACCGCCCACAAACACTTTCTGATTATGTTGGTAATGAAACCATCAAAGAAACTATTCAGCAATATTTGGAGAATAATGATATTCCACACTTATTGTTGTATGGTAAAGCGGGTACGGGTAAAACAACACTTGCTAAACTTATCGTAAACACAATTAAGTGTGACCATATGATTATCAACGCATCGGATGAGAATAACGTTGATACGGTAAGAACCAAAGTAAAGAACTTCGCATCATCGGTTGGGTTTGCAGGATTCAAAGTAATCATCTTAGATGAGTTTGATTATATGACTCCAAACGCCCAAGCGATTTTGAGAAACTTAATGGAAACCTTTAGTAAACATTGTAGATTCATTTTAACGTGTAACTACATTGAGAAGATTATTGACCCTATTCAAAGCCGTTGTCAATCTTTCGCAATAACTCCACCAACTAAAAAGGATGTAGCAGTTCAGGTTGCTAAAATTTTAGATGCGGAAAAGATTAAGTACGAACCAAAGAATATGGCTGATATTATCAATTCATATTATCCTGATATTCGTAGAATCTTAAACACTTGTCAACTACAATCAGCTAAAGGAGAATTGAAAGTAGACCATGCTATTATGGTTGAATCAAATTTCCAAACTAAATTAATAGATTTACTTAAATCAACCGATGATAAAAGAAATCTATTTATGAAAATTAGACAAGCAGTAGCTGATAATCGATTGAATGATTATTCAGAGATGTACACTATGTTGTATGATAAAGTAGATGACTATGCAAGTGGAAATACCGCTAATGTAATCTTAACTATTGCTGATGGATTATCCAAAGATGCATTGGTAGTAGATAAAGAAATCGTGTTTATGAGCACAATTATTCAAATTTTAAATATTATAAAGTAATGGACAACATGCAATTTAGCGGACAACCGCAAATAGATTTAAGAGATACACGTGATATGGCGTGTGAATGTGGTAATGTAATTTTTATGATGGGTTATAGAATTCGTAAAGCTTCCAAATTATTAACAGGGGGTGATAAAGATATGGTTATGCCTTTTGAAGTTCCACTTTGTACGAGTTGTGGTAAACCATTAGATGAATTTTTACCAGAAGAATTAAAAACTCCAAAAGAAGAAAAATAATGGCAGCTAAAAAGTTATTCGACCATCTTAACGCAATAACTGCAGAGCAAGACCCAAATTACTTCGATAAACTTTCCGAAGAGGATAAAAAATCGTGGAGTAATTTTATGATTAATAGGTTTCTTTCTATGAAACCTGAATGGGTTGAGTTGATTGCATCTTTATTGCCATTAACTCAAACTCTCGAACCAAAAGATATGTATAAATTATATATTAGCGTTCTTCCAAAGGGAAAGCAATATCTAAAATATACAAAAGGAAAATCCGAAGAAAAATACGAAGAATTTTTAGTGGAGTTAATTAAGAAAGAATTTGAAGTTCCAGAATCACAAGCAATAGAATATATAGATATCCTTTACTCAACAAGAGAGGGTAGAGAAAATATCAAATATATTTGTGAAAAATATGGTATAGAAAAAAAGCAAATTACGAAACTGAAATTGAAGGTATAATCTTTGGTTTATTCAAATAAATTTCGTATATTTGTAATATGGCTAGAGTATCATTTTCACAATATAGTATGTGGAGCAGTTGCCCACAACAATATAAACTAAATTACATAGATGGATTATCACAATCCACATCCAATATACATTCAGTATTTGGTTCAGCAATGCACGAAACATTGCAAGAGTATTTAAGTAGATGCCTTCGTATCTCAAAATCCCAAGCAGATAAGGGAATGGATACAAAGGCGTTTCTTAAAGAAAAAATGAGAGAGATGTATCTCAAAGAATCTAATGAAGGTGCAAATCCAATTTGTACTAAAGAAGAATTAGTAGAATTTTTAGAAGATGGCAACCTTATATTAGATTACTTTCAAAAATCTAAAAACTTCAACAACTTTTTTTCATTAAAGTATGATGAATTGGTTGCAATCGAACAACCAATTAACACTAAGATAAGAGAGCACATCAATTTCTTAGGATTCATAGATTTAGTTGTAAGAAGTAAATTCGATGGTAAGTATAGAATTATTGACTTCAAAACATCGACTTCAGGTTGGAGTAAATACCAAAAGAAAGACCCTACAAAAAACGCACAAATACTTCTTTATAAAAAATTCTATTCAGAAATGTTAGGAGTTTCTATGGATATGATAGATGTTGAGTTTATCATTCTAAAAAGAAAAGTTTCCGATAATACTGAATACCACATTCCACGCATTAGTAGACACGTTCCGGCTAATGGTAAACCATCTATTAACAAAGCATGGAATGAGTTTAATACGTTTGTAGATAATGTATTTAATTCCGATGGTACATATAGAACCGATGTTGAGTATATGAAAAAACCATCTAAATTATGTGGTTGGTGCGAATTTTATGGTACGCATTGTGATGGAAAATAATTTTTTGTATATATATGTATATACAAATACTATTAACTATGGCAGAGCTAAAATTAACAACTGTTAAGGTTATTAAAAAGTTATATGATGAGGATTTTAAAATATCAACTATACAAGGTGGATTAAACTTTCAAAGACTCGTTAATAGAACTTTAGACCTTTACACAAAAAACGAAACATTTAGAAAACAATTAAACGAATACACATCTCTTCAGATTAGTGGTTCGCAGTTTTAAAAAGAACAAAATAAGTTATGGCTAAAAAGAAGATTCTGTTATTATCAGATGACCTAAGAATGGCAAGTGGTATTGCCAATGTATCCAAACAATTGGTGTTGGGTACTGTTGATAAATATGATTGGGTTCAATTAGGAGCAGCAATCAAACATCCCGATTCCGGCAAAATCTTTGATTTAAATGAAGATGTAAGAAGGCAAACAGGCGTAGAAGATGCATCTGTAAAAATATATCCATTTGATGGATATGGTAATGCGGATATTATTCGTCAATTATTAATGATGGAAAAGCCCGATGCAATTCTACACTTTACCGACCCGAGATATTGGATTTGGTTATATGAGATTGAGCATGAAATTCGCCAATCAGTACCATTATTCTTTTATCACATTTGGGATGATTTGCCAGACCCAAAATACAATAGAGATTATTACGAAAGTTGTGATTGGTTAGGATGTATTTCTAAGCAAACATATGGTATCGTAAAAAGAGTTGGTAATTGGGATAGAGAAAATCATTGGCATAAATTACAAGATTGGCAAGTAAGTTATGTACCACACGGAATACGTTCAGATTTATATAAGCCCGTAGATGTTCCCGAAGATTTTAAAAAGAAAATATTTGGAGATAAAGAATATGAGTTTGTACTATATTGGACAAATAGAAATATCAGAAGAAAGCAACCTATCGATGTAATGTTGGCATTTAACGCATTTAGAGAAGCATTGCCAGAAGAAAAAAGAGATAAGGTTGTTTTGGTTATGAAAACAAGACCTGTTGAAGAGCATGGTACTGATTTAATAAAAACGGCAGACCATTTGATGCCAGATGCTAATATTATATTTGTTGATGAAAAATTAAAAGAAGAAGAATTAAACTATCTTTACAATTTAGCAGATGTAACTATTATGTTATCATCTAATGAAGGGTTTGGATTGGGTACTGCAGAAAGTATTATGGCTGGTACACCAATTATAACAACTGTTACGGGTGGATTGCAAGACCAATGTGGATTTAGAGAGAAAGGAAGTGGTAAATTATTTACAGCTGAAGATTATGTTGAAATAGGTTCACTACACAATAAACATAAAAAGAACACATTAGTTTGGGGAGATTGGGTAAAACCAATTTGGCCAGTTCGTTCAACAACAGGTTCAGTTCCTACTCCATATATCTTTGATGATAGAATTGATTTTGAAGATGTAGCACCATTGATTATGGATTGGTACAATACTCCAAAAGAAGATAGAAAAGCAGCAGGATTAAAGGGTAGAAAATGGATGATGGGAGATGGCAAATTGAGTAGAGAAGCAATGTGTGAATCTTTAGTAGAAGGAATGGAAGGCGCATTTGCAAATTGGAAACCACGTAAAAAATATCAATTAGTTACAATATGAAACCAACATTAGTATTTCAAGCGCCAGTAGCAACGAGAAGTGGGTATGGCGACCACGCTAGAGATTTATTACATTCATTATATAAGTTAGATAAATTCGATATCAAAGTTATTAGTACTCGTTGGGGAGCAACTCCAATGGATGCTCTAAACTATAATAACGAATTTCACAAATGGATAGTAGATAACATTATAGGTAAAATCGAACAAAAGCCAGATGTATATGTACAGGTTACTGTTCCAAATGAGTTTCAACCAATAGGATTTTATAATATTGGAATCACTGCGGCAATTGAAACAACACATTGTGCATTAGATTGGATTCACGGATGTAACCGAATGGATTTAATTATAACTCCATCAGAACATGCTAAGAAAAGTTTGGTTGATACTGTATATAATGAAAATGATAAACAAACCGGAAAATTAATAGGGCAACATAGAATCCAAAAGCCAGTTGAAGTTCTTTTTGAAGGATTTGATGAAAACGATTTTGGTACTGATGTAGTAGTTAATATTACGGAATTAGACCAAATCAAAGAAGATTTCGCATTCTTATTCGTAGGACATTGGTTGAGAGGAGATTTAGGAGAAGATAGAAAGAATGTTGGTATGATGCTTAAAACATTTGCTATGGCATTTAAAAACGAAAAGGTTAAGCCAGCATTGATTTTAAAAACATCTACCGCCGGATTTAGTATTATAGATAGAGAAAGAATTATTGCAAAAATAAGAGAAATCTTAGGAGCTGATTATAAAAAAGTTCCCGTTTATCTTTTACACGGAGATTTAACTCCATCTGAAATGAATGGATTATACGAACATCCAAAGGTAAAAGCAATGTTAAACTTCACAAAAGGTGAAGGGTTTGGCAGACCATTATTAGAATTCAGTTTGACAGGAAAGCCTGTAATTGTTTCCAATTGGAGTGGTCATTTGGATTTCTTAAAAGAAGGAGCAGTATTGTTAGAAGGTGAATTGAAAAATGTACACGAATCGGCAGCAGACCAATTCCTACTAAAAGAAGCTAAATGGTTTAATGTAAATGTTTCTAAAGCACTTCCTGTAATAAAGGATGTTTATAAAAACTATGATAAATACAAAGTAGCATCATATCAATTGGGTAAACAAAATAAACAAAACTTTGGTTTAGAAAAAATGACTAAATTGTTTGATGGTATTTTAAATCAGTATGGTATTTATAATAAGAAACAACCAACGTTTCAACCAATGCAGTTACCTAAATTAAAAATGGTAAGTAAATAATGGCTAATTATAATCCAATATATCGTAAATCTATTGATGATAGAAACATTGCAGTTCCTAATAAAATGACGAGGGGTAGATTTTATCTTATAAAAGAATACGAATATGTGGATGGAACTAAGGGTAGATTTACAGAAACAACTGCACCTATAATTTATACTTTATTTGTATCAATACCTAAAGATATTATACATTGTGTAAAAGTATCAGATGTAAATCCAAATTTAATAAAAAGATTTTTTGGTAAATTTGTAAACGAAGATACTGAAAGATTGGAAATGCGAGGCGGTGCAAAAAAGTTTTATCAAAATATAGTTTCAAAAGTTCCTATTATTACAAATGATGCTTATAGAACCTATAAAATTAGTGGATTACAAAAAGTTATAGAATTAACAATGGATGTAAATGAACTTACACCAAAAAATATGAACGTTATAGGTATTGATAAACGTTCACAAACAAAAAATAGATAGTTATGACATCAAAAGAATACGTTATTTGGCTCAAAGGTTTTGTAGAAGCCTGCCATGACTACGCACCAACGCCAAAACAATGGGATGCGTTAAAAGATAAATTGGCTGAAGTTACAGATACTTCAACTCCATCGTTTCCATTTGGAGTTCCAAATACAACTCCAAACACACCACATACATTTCCAATGTGGCAACAACCACATTACCCAAATCCATTGGATAATCCCTATAAAATAACTTGTCAGCAACCCGATACAAATGGAACGATACTTACAACAACGCCTGGAGTTAGTGGAACTATTACAATAGCAAATCCTAATTTAGTATCGTGGGGTACTGGTTCACTTTCAACATCGACTACATATACTTATCCAAGTGGTTCTGCATGGCATTATACAAATGGTGGAAATAAAGATATAAAAGAATAATATGAAAAAGGTATTAGTTACAGGCGGAGCAGGATTTATTGGATATGCGCTTTCATCCGAATTACTTAGAAGAAAATATGAGGTAGATGTTATTGATAATCTATCCATTGGAAATGAGGCTAAAATACATCCATTCGTAAATTTTTTAGGTGGAGATGTTAGAGCTATGGATAACGTTAAAGATAAATCCTACGATTACATTTTTCATTTAGCAGCATTAAGTAGAATACAACCATCATTCAAAAATCCAAATTTAACTTTCAGTTGTAATGTAAAAGGAACAAAGCAAGTTGTTGAATATACACACAAAAATAAATGTAAGTTAATATACGCCGGTTCATCATCACGTCATCACAATCCAATGCTATCGCCATACGCATTAACAAAGCATATGGGAGAAGAGTGGATTAAAATGTTTAAAGAAGTTTATGGATTGAACGCAGAAATAGCTCGTTTCTATAATGTTTACGGGCCAGGCGAATTAGTTGGTTCGGATATGGCAGCTGTAATTGGTATATGGAGAGATGCAATTTCAAAAGATGAACCAATTCTAATACACGGAGATGGTGAGCAACGTAGAGATTTTACTCACGTTGATGATATCGTTGATGGATTAATCAGAATAGCTGAAAGCAATGAAAAGCATGAAGATGCTTGGGAATTAGGAACTGGTTGTAACTATTCTCTAAACGAATTAGCTGATATGTTTGATTATCCTAATAGGAAATATGTAGATGATGTGAAAGGTAATTATAGAAAAACATTAAGATTAAATAATGATGCGGTTGAACGTTTAGGATGGCAACCAACCGATAAACTAAAAAGTTATATAGATGAAATTAAGTTACGCAATAACGGCTTGTAATGAGTACGAAGAAATTATAAGATTAGTTACACAATTATTAAACTACAAAGGAGAAAATTCAGAAGTAGTTGTTTTGTTGGATATACCAAAATCACCTACCGAAATGGTAGAGTATTTAGAGTTGCAGGCAAATGCAGATAAGATTACACTTATTGAATCCGAATTTGATAATGATTTTGCACAATGGAAAAATTTATTAAATTCACAATGTAAAGGTGAGTGGATATTCCAATTGGATGCAGATGAATATCTTACACCCGATTTAATTGTAAATTTAGAAGATATTTTAGATAATAATACTGATAAAGACCTTATCGTAGTTCCACGTATCAATACAGTCGAAGGATTAACCGAAGCACATATTCAAAAGTGGAGATGGAATGTAAATGAAAAGGGATGGGTAAACTTTCCTGATGTTCAGACTCGTATCTATAAAAACAATCCAGAGCAGATTGGGTGGAGTGGTAAAGTACATGAAAGAATTGTAGGATTCCAATCATACACATCGTTCCCAGCTGATGAAATTTATTGTATCAGACATCCCAAAACAATTGATAGACAAGAAAAACAAAATAACTATTACGATACTTTATAATGGTAAGGGTTTATTATCACATATATGCAATTGATGACGTTGAATCTATAATAGATGAGCAGATATCTTCGATGTTAACAAATTTTGACTTTAGATATAAATTAAATATTGGTATATCCTGTAATAAAGAAAACCAAAACATATCAAAAATATTTAAAACATTAAATAAATTTGGTATAGATTATTTAATCAGAGATGTTAGAATTGCTGGCAATGAATTTGTTACATTAGATTCAATTATAGATGATATGAATGAAATATCAGAAAGTGATTATATACTTTATCTACATACAAAAGGAGCATCAAAATTCAAAGATGTGGCATACAAAAATGTAGAAGATTGGAGAAATTTAATGATGTATTTTAATGTTGAAAAAGTAAAAAATGTTTTTTCTATATTTGAAAGAACGACTTACAACACATACGGATGTTTATTAAGAAATGTGGGTAGCTTTAAAACATTTTATGATGGAAATTTTTGGTGGGCAAGAGGTAAGTATATAAAAACTCTAAATATAAAAGATATTAAAACGAGCAATAGATTTAACGCAGAAACAAACTTCATTCAGAATGGAGAAAATTGGAAACCTTATTCAATATATAATACAAATATTAATCATTATTTAGAACCATACCCAGCAGAAAAATACAAATTATGACAAAATTAATTATTTTTGATTTAGATGGTGTATTAGTAGAAGCAAAAGAAATACACTACAATACTTTAAATCAAGCTCTTAAAGAAGTTAGTGAACAATATATTATCACCGAAGCAGAACATCTTTCAACTTACGATGGATTGAAAACAAATCAGAAGTTGGATATGTTGAGCAAAGCTAAAGGATTACCAAAAGATGTACATGAGCAAGTTTGGAATAGAAAACAACAATTGACAATAAATGCTATTTCACAATTACAAATGGATGAAAGATTGGTAGATGTATTTAAAGTATTAAGAGATAGAGGATATAGATTGGCATGTTGCTCAAACTCAATTAGAAGGTCTGTATTGGTTATGTTATCAAAGATAGGTCTTATTGAGTATATGGATTTAATCATCTCTAATGAGGATGTAAAGAACTCTAAGCCACATCCTGAAATGTATTGGAAGGCAATGAGTATGATGGGATGTTTGCCTGAAGAAACTCTTATCGTAGAGGATTCTCCACATGGTTTATTGGCAGCAAGTAGAAGTAGAGCAAATGTATTAAGAGTAGATAACCCAAAAGATTTGGTTTTATCAAAAATTATTAGTAAATTAGAGGAAACAAAGAATAAAAATATGAATATACCAAAATGGCAAGGTGGTAAGATGAATGTTCTTATCCCAATGGCTGGAGCCGGAAGTAGATTCCAACAAGCGGGTTATACATTTCCAAAACCTTTGATTGACGTTGAAGGTAAACCAATGATTCAGGTTGTAGTTGATAACCTAAATATAGATGCTAATTTCATTTATGTGGTTCAAAAAGAGCATAGAGCTAAATTTAATTTAGATACTCTATTGAATCTAATTACCCCAAATTGTAAAATTGTAGAAGTTGATGGAATGACAGAGGGAGCCGCTTGTACTACTTTATTAGCAAAAGAATATATCAACAATGATGAACCATTACTGATGGCAAACTCTGACCAATTCGTAGAATGGGATTCAAATGAATTTATGTATAAGATGATTGAACAAAAAGTAGATGGTGGTATCCTTTCATTTACAGCAACACATCCTAAATGGTCATTTGCTAAAGTGGATGAATATGGGTATGTAACTGAAGTAGCAGAGAAGAATCCAATTTCAGATATCGCAACTGTTGGCGTTTACTATTGGGCTAAAGGTTCTGATTATGTAAAGTATGCAGAGCAAATGATTGAAAAGAACATTAGAACCAATAATGAGTTTTATGTTTGCCCTGTTTTTAATGAAGCAATTAAAGATTGTAAAAAAATTAAAACATTCAACATTGAAAAAATGTGGGGATTAGGAACTCCGGAAGATTTGAAATATTACTTAGAAAATTATAAGAAATAATGAGAAAATGGGTAGTATATTGCGCAGGTAACTCACAATACATTTTATCGGAAAATAAAGAACCGATTCGTATGCTAAAATCTTTTCAGAAACATTTTGGTAATGAATTGGATTATGTATATTTTACAGATTCAAACGAAGATAGAATTGATGAAGTTGAAAGATTATGTGCTGATAGTGGTATTAAATTAGTAAAGGGAGATTGTAAGAAGAATTACAATCAATATCGTGATGTTCAATATGTAGATAATGGTAAAGAAGGAAGATGGCCAGATGCTATGTATTGGTATTGTGATGCACCTGAATATTTGAAATCAAACTATGATTACGCAATAAAATGCGATGGAGATATGTTATGTAATTCGCATTTTGATTTAAGCGAATTAGAATCGGATTTACCAATAACAATAGCTGATGCTCCAAATTGGTATGACCCGTTTGATAAATATTCGGCAAACGCAGGATTTCAAATATTGAATATACACCAGTATTTAGATGAAAATATAAGTCATCTATTCAGAGAAGCATCTAAGCAAATAAATAGATTTAATAGTGATACTCCTGCGTTGGATTATTTTGTAGGTTCTAACAAAATAATTGTATCATATGTAAGTGAAGATTACAATTACTTATTGTTTGATGTTGATGAAGTAAATAGACTTAAATTAGAAGATGTTTCCGATGTTAAGATATTTCATTTCGTTGATAGTAAACCACATAGTTTAAACCAAAATATGATTGGTTCAATAAAAGAGTATTATTCAAAAATATATTTAAATGAATAGGATACAACTAATTAATCATTATCTTTCTAAAAAGAGCTATTCCAAATATCTCGAAATAGGAGTTCATACTGGGAATACTTTACGATGTATTGATGCAAATCTTAAAAATTCAGTTGACCCAAACCCAGATAGTCCTGCGGATTTTCATATAACTTCGGATGAGTTTTTTTCTAAAATAGCGCCTACATTTGAATACAAATATGATGTTATTTTTATAGATGGATTACATCATACAGAGCAAGTTGATAGAGATATAGAGAACTCTTTAAAATATTTGGAAGAAGATGGTGTTGTGATACTACATGATTGTAACCCAATAAGTGAAATGAGGCAAAGAGTTCCAGCTGATTTTGATATTTGGGAATATGGTTGGAATGGCGATGTTTGGAAATCTATTTTTAAGTTCAGATTAAATAATTCTTATAAAAATTATAAAGTATTTGTAATAGATTCTGATGAGGGGTTAGGAGTTATAAAGCCAAATCAAATTGGTGAGGAATTAAAATTAAAAATGCCAAATACTTTAGATTATGAATTTTTAGATTTAAATAGAACTCATATTTTGAACCTAATAAAAGAAGATGAATTTTTAAGTTATGAATAATTGTATATTTACAACACATGCGACATTAACTAAAGAGCACGCTGAATATAGTTTACGTTCTTTATTACAAAATCAAACTGAAAGTATAGTTTGGGATTGGTTTATTCTATATAACACTCATTCCGAAACTATTAGTAATGAATGGTTAGAAGGAAAGGTGAAAGAATTAGATAAAAATAATTACATCCAAAACTTAGCAGTATTTCCATACGATGAATTAGATTGTCAAAAAACACTAACGCAAGATATTATTAATCAGTTAGGAATGTTAATTGATAATGGGTTAAATACACCAGGTAAAACATTATTACTTAAATCGGATTATTGTGTATCCGATAATTTTAATAAAGTATTCAAAAAGCATACTGATATAAATTCCATATGGAGTTTACCAATTTATAATGCAAAATCAAAAGTTTTACAATCTGAAATTGATGAATTATGTAAACTTTCTAAATTCGAAGTAGCACCTTTAGCAACATATTATAGAGGAGGAACAAATCATCCGATAACTCCGGGTTCATTAGATAATCCATATCAGGAGTATTCATCGAATGGTAAATCCGATACCGACCCATCGATTAGATTCGTATCGCATAATATCCAAAACGATTATAATCTACACGTATTCACAAATGATATATTAAACATTTGCCATCAGATAGCAAGTAGAGCATTAAATCCAAATGCAACTTGGGGTGGAGCACATGATTTGTTTAATATTGGGTTTAATCAGGGTGGAATAAATCGCTCTACTGAAATTGGAGCATTTGGAGTTCATATGTATCATTCAATTAAATCAAAAAACCACAGCTTTGAAAGAGGAGATACTAGAAAAGTTGTAGAGGGGGAGGAATATTAATATGGTACTAATATCACATAGAGGAAATCTAAATGGTAAAATAGTTGAACGTGAAAATCACCCCGACTATATAGATGAAGCAATTGCATTAGGATATGATGTGGAAATTGATTTATGGTTTATAGATGGTAGAAGTTATTTAGGTCACGACGGACCTCAATATGAAGTTGATGATGAATGGTTTGAAAATCGTATTGGCAAATTATGGGTTCATTGTAAAAACATAGAGGCATTAAATTGGATTCGTAATACAGTGTTGCATTATTTTTGGCATGAAGAAGATACTTTAACACTTACATCAAAAAATATTGTATGGGTATATCCTGGCAAACAACCTGTAATAGGTAGTATTGCCGTAATGCCTGAAATACATAATGATGATATTTCCAAATGTATAGGAATTTGTTCAGATTATGTAGAAAATTATAAAAAATGAAAGTAGCAATTTTAGTATCAGGTCAACCTAGAAATTATCAAATAGGTTATGAGAATTTAAAAAAATCGTATTTAGATAGATACGATTGTGATGTTTATGTACACACATGGTCTGGTGGAAAGTTTGAAGCAACTCAATTCTTTAAAGATAGACCAAAAGATGTATATGAGTATTCTGATAATTATCTTTCGGAGATTAAAGATATGTACAAACCAATTGCTATTGCAATTGATTCTCCAAAAGTATTTGATGATAAAGGAATAGTTGACCCGTTATGGAGGCAACCACTTCAAAATTCAAAATCGATGTGGTATTCTTTGTATAATTCATATAAGTTGATAGAATTAAAGTATGATGTTGTAATTAGAACGAGATTTGATTTACAATACGAAGAATCTTTATTGGATTTGGAATCTTTAGATTTATCAAAAGTGCACGTTTGGAATTGGAATACGGATGAAAGGGTTAAACATAGAGGATACTACGATGTATTCGCCATCAGTAACCAAACAAATATGGGTATATACTCACAATTATATCGTAAGATTGATTGGTACTTAAATTATGATAATAATTATCCGAAGTTTTTGCAAGGTGGATGGCCTGGGCAAGATAGTGGATTACGAAATGAATATTTACTAAAATGGCATCTGATTAATAGTGGTTTGGAGGTTGTAGAACATCCGACTAAAATAGAAAAAGCAGATGGACAAATTATAAGATAATGAAAGGAGTTATAACAATATTTGCAATGCCGCAAGAGTTAGAAGATTTGGCATTAACTTTAAATATGTTGAAAAGAAATTCAGTATTTAGAGATAGAGATGTAGATTATAAAGTAGAAGTTACAATGTGTCTTTCCGATGAATTAACCAATTGGGAAGAATCAGCTTTACCAAAAGATTATGTATGGCAAAGAAGTGCTGAATTATGCAAAAAATATTTAGGGTGGTGTGAATATGAATTAAAAATAGAAACCGAATCTGAAATATTAGGATGCGTTTCTCAAAGAAAAAGCTCATTAAAAAATAATCCAGATGCAGATTTCTTTATTTGGTTGGATTGCGATTTTACATTCAAAGATACTACACTATTTTATTCAGTATCATCATACAAAATGCTAAAAGAAGCTGGAATGAATATGTTTGTAGTAACTCCACAATTTGTAAAACAATGGGATAACACTTGGGATGTGGTTGTGAATGAAAGATTTTGGAATCATCAATTAGATTATGAATTAATAGCTGATGTTTACGAAGATACATTACCACAAATAGGAGAAGTAGCTGTTAAAGAATTAGAAACATTTAAATTTGCCGGCGGTTGGTTCACATTAATATCGGCTGAATTATTAAAAAAGACAGGTGTGCCTGAATCATTTGGACACTATGGATTAGAAGATACATTTGTAATTGAATGTGCTAAGATTATGAAAAATAAAGGAGAGCAAGTTTCTCAATTCATAATGGAAAATCTTTTAATTGGAGAAAGTTATACTCAAAGACCAAACGAAACTATAAAGTCTTTTATATCATCAAAAAATAGAAAGGCTGAATTTACTAAAATAGCAAATGATAACTTTGCAAACGAATTAAAGAATTTTTATGAAAGAAGTTACGGTAGTATTGACGGCTTGTAATAGAGCCGATTTGTTGGAGAAAACATTGGACAGTTTTTTTGAAATGAATACATATCCAATTAAGCGTTTTATCATTATAGATGATGGAATGAATTTTGGATGTAATGATTTTGTAAAAACAAAATATGATTTTCCAATTGAGTTAATCTATAACAATCCAAAATTATATCAGATACGCTCTATTGATTATGTATATTCATTAGTAGATACTGAATATATTTTTCATATGGAAGAAGATTGGTTGTTTTTAAAAAATGGATTCATAGAAGATTCAATAAAGGTATTAGAAGCCGATGATAACATATTGCAAGTTTGGTTGAGAGGTACGGATGATATAACGGCACCACATCCTTGGAATCCCGAAGTATATGAAGTGGATGGGTTGAGAATGGTGTTACTTAAATATACTGGCATTTGGAACGGATTTAGTTTTAATCCTGGTTTAAAAAGATTATCCGATTGGAAAAAATTACCAAATGGATATGATGGATGTGATAGAATTACACCAGCAGAACAAAGTGGCGGAGTTACTTTAGAATGTGATATTTCAGTAGAGTATGCCAAACGAGGAATGATAGCAATGAGATTTTTAGAATCATATATTACCCACATAGGCTGGGATAGACATATAATCGAAGGAGTAGATGGAAAATAATATACCACAAATAACATTCGCAATTGCCAGTAAGAATAACTTTCGTTATGTAAGACATGCAATTAATTATATTAGAGAAAACTGCTACCGTAATGACCATATTATTCACATCGGAATAGATGGTGAAGATGATGAACTTGAAAACTACTATAAAGATGCAGATGGTATTGTTATAACAAAAGGTGTTAGTGGAATAGCTGCTATTTATAATGATATTGCAAAAAAAGCAACAACTGAATTCGTTCTGATTTATCACGCTGATATGATAGCTGGTAAAGATATGGATTTAAATCTATATAAACATTGGAAAAGAGGAATCATCGTATCAGCTACTCGTATTGAACCACCATTACATCCAGGTGACCCTGCTAAGATTGTAGAAGATTTTGGTATGTGGCCTGAAGAAGATGTTATAGATGGATTTAAAAAGGAAGCATTTAATAACTTTGTTTATGAAATGCAATATGTGAACGAAAACAAAGTAACTAAAGGAGTATTTGCACCTTGGTTAATTCATAAAGAAGATTATTGGGTAGTTGGTGGACATGATGAATCCTTAAATTCACATAGTGAAGATAGGGATTTGTTTAATCGTTTCCTACTTAATGGATTTGATTTCATTCAGCCTTGGAATGCATTAGTCTATCATTTGACTTGTAGAGGTGGACAATTTGAACATGCTAAAACCACAAACGATTTAAAAAGAAAATCGAATGATTGGAATGGATTAGCAAGAAACAATACGAGAGAGTTTATGAGAAAATGGGGTACATCTCCAAAATATAATGAATATCAATATCCAATTGTATCACCAAAATATAATATAGGATTTGTAGTTCATAATTGTAATCTGCCATTGTTGGAATTATTAGAACCATTATGTGATAGAATTTATGTAAATGAAAGATTTGAAATTGGTAGAGCTTGGGATTATGTTGAGATGGAATCATCTAATACAAATTATGATTTATCTAAAAAGATTATGTTTATAGGAAATCAAACTCCATCCGAATATGATGATATAGTAATTGAGTTTGATGCGAAGAACTTAAACAACAATAATATACAATTTTTACTACATTTAGGAGATATTATAAAAGAAAGTGGTGATATTGGAGTTATGGAATGGGATATATTTAGAATAGAAATAAACAATTTGTCACCTTTGGAAAATGGTTTAATAAAAATTTAATATTTATATTCGTATATAAAAGAATTAATATGAAATTTGAAGTAACACATCCAAAAATTTGGAAAAAGATTGCTGAAAAGAATATACCAATGAAAAATAAAATTAAGGTATATGAAAAATTAGGCGGCGCATATCGTTTAGGTGAATCAGGGGGTGAGCAAGTATTTAATAAAATGACTGAATTACTTAAACATAAGTTAAATGAAGGAGATGAATCATCCCCCGAAGAAACAATCAAAGGATTAACAGAAATGACAATGGGTCAGCTTGAAAGAATTGCTGACTATGCAAATATGATTTCACAAAGAATGAGTGAAGGACAGCAATTAGATTCTTGGATGTATTCTCAAATCACATTAGCAGTAGACCAATTGAATTCCGTTCACGATGCGATGGATGGAGATGATGGTAAGAAAGAGCCAATGAAAGAAGCTGTTGATATAAAAGATGGTAAATATAGATTTTATTCTAAAGATGGAGTAGGATATTTAACTTATAATGGTAAAGAACTATCTTCCGGCGATTTTGATTGGGATGATGGAAGTAATTCATATTGGATGAGTCATTCTTCTTTCAAAGGTCAAAAAGCATTTGATACTGGTAAAGATATAATTAAGTATTTTAAATCAAAGCGTATTACGCAACCATAATACAATAAATGGAAAACATATATTCAGTAATCATTACGGCAATCACAGTATTAGGAGGAGCATCCGCATTTCGTTTCTATGAGAAAAGAGCTCAGAAGAAAGATAGAGATGATGATTTTATCAGACACGATTGCAAAGACCGTATCGCAAAATTAGAAGCATTATTGGCTCAATCATCTAAAGAAAAAGATGAGATGAGAAATATGATTTTAGATTTAACAAAGC
>JACCDP011326646.1_pt1 | contig 18266 bp, 9 predicted proteins | sample 7445841 | NCBI WGS metagenome assembly JACCDP01 (sample SAMN15323441, study PRJNA562643) | freshwater metagenome | isolation source: river surface water | place: USA:Blue River Watershed | collected 2017-08-17
AATCAATAAATTGTATACAAAAGCAAGCAATGATTTAGGATTCAATTGGAATGAAGAAACTCAACAATTTGACATGATTTGCTCAGAGTATGATGAAAAGTCAAATGTTGCGAACATTATCAAGCAAGCTTACACTAAATGTGTTATTGAAGAAGCTTTAGAAAAACAGTATTTTTCAGTTGAATCTAACATTGATAATTTGAAAATCAAAAAGAACATTAAAGTTCAAATTGTTGGTAAAAAATACATCTAGGAGAAATTCATGGCAAAAGAAATTAATTTACAAATTGAAATTTCAGAAGATGGCGAATCTGTCAAAGTTAAAGTAAATGGAACTGAAGGCCCAGAATGTTTAGATGTTTTATCATTTCTAGATAACATTGAAAGCTTAATTGTGGAAGATACAATTTCTACTGATGACATGCAAACTAAAGATGTTCAAACTGTTGGGAAGCAATCAATCAAAGGCAAATGATTCACAGACCATTCAATAAATCTTTAATCTGCAATGATGAATTTATTAAAATCAGTTCAACTGAAAGATTAGCTGATGAAATTTACTACTATAATTTCTTGCAGCAACACGATGTGAAATCTTTATTTGCAGAATTTCGAGGCGATGTTTCTACTAGCAATACTTATGCCCTCAAATTAAAAAATTATAATCATTTGAATTTTTATGAAAATTTATTGAGCAAAACATTTGATAAAGAAAAATCACTATCTTTATTGATCAATAAATTAAACTTATTACATAATTATAAAATTCAAACCAATTTTGAATGCAATGAACAAAATGTTTGTAGCAATGAAAAAATTTTAATTCATAAAACAGAAACAGAGTTTTTAAAATTCATAAAAAGCCCAAACTCATTTCTTGATAATTTGCGTTTTGCAGAAACAATCACCATAAATGGTTCTAAATGTTTGCATTTTGAAGTAATTTGGCCACAAATTAAAAAAATAATCATCCAAAATTATCTTTTTTTTGAACCAAGTTTTATCCATGGTGATTTTTGCTTTGCGAACATTTTACACGACCTAAACAATGATGATTTCATTTTTATAGACCCAAGGGGCTCTTATCATAAAAGAGGCTGCTTCGGAGATAAAGCTTATGATTATGCGAAATTGCTTCATTCATTAAGCGGAAATTACGAACAAATTATTTATGACAAATACAAATTAGAAATAACTAATTCTAGAGAATTAAATTATTCGTTTGAAAATGATTTTTCATATTTAAAATCATTGCTTCTAAATAAAATTGACCCCCTTTTATTTAGAAAATCTAAATTAATAGAGGGCCTTTTGTTTATTTCTATGTGCTCCAGGCATTATGAAAATGAAGAGCATCAATTAATAATGTATTGTCAGGGATTGTTAATTCTTAATGAATTTATAAAGAATCAATCCAACTTTTCAAATCATTAATCATTTGATCAGCTTGCTCAGATGCTATTTGAGTTGCAGATTCTGAAGCTTGTCTGATTAAATAATTACTTGTAATGTCCATCAAATAAAAAGCTATACAATCTTCAACATACATAGCTGGAGTAATTGGATTTTCGATTAAATTACCGGCTAAATCTAAAACTGTACTTTGGTATTCTGTATTGTAAGGCTTAGCACTCAAAAAAGCATTAATGACAGCTTCTGCGTCTTCTTCTCTGACTGGAATACTTACTGTGAAATCAATTGTATTTTCTGGCATGTTGTTTTCCTTATGGCTCAGTTACTTCAAATGTCACTGTTGCTAATTCACTTGTATTTAAATCGTCTGTTACAGTGAATGTGAATGTGTCTGTACCAACAAAGTCTGTATTAGGAGTATAAATTAAATCGGTAGAACCAGTAATTACACCATTTGCAGGTTGATCTACAATGTTAAACTGAAAAGAGCCTATTGCATTTATTGCATTCAAATAGACATTTACAGATTCATTTTTGTTTAAGAAATAATTTTGATCTTCACCTGCAATTGTATTTACATCAATTGTTATAGTACCTAAGCTTCCTGAGAGTGTATCATCTTCACAAGTAAAGGTAAAAGTTTCGAATCCAATGTAATCATTGTTAGGAGTGTATGTAATTGGATTTGTGCCACTCAAGGAACCATTTGTTGGTGAATCAACAATACTAAATGCTACTTCACCAACATTATCAAGTGCTGATAAATTAATAATCAAACTTTGATTTTTTCTTAATGAATAATAAGCATCTGCTGATGTAAGCGTTCTATTAATTTGAACATTTACAGTACCTTCCATGCTAAATTTTGATCCATTATTTGCTTTAATTTTAAAAGTGTCATTTCCAAAGTATCTATTAGTTGGTGTAAAAATAAAATTAGGACTCGAACCAGAAATCGTCCCGTGTGCAGGATTGGCAGTAATTGTAAAAACTAATGGTAAATTGTCTGGGTCTGTTCCTGTTAAAGTGAAATTTACTGGCTCGTTTTTATTTGTTGTAAATGATAAATCATCAACAGAAGGAAAGTTTTGATAAATAGAAATTCCTCCTATTGACTCTAATCTTCTGCTATCAAACCACTGAGTTACTTCTACAGCTCTCTGACCGGCAATTTGATTTGCAGCTTCTCTTGCAGAAATTTCTTCAGTAGTTACTATGTGTGCTTTTGTTATTTCAAGCAAGAAATTGATACATTTTTGTTTTACAAACTCTTCTTTTGAAATTGGGTTTGGAACTGTTACGCCACCAACCAAAATTGTTTCTGAGTATCCATAAGAAAATGCAAAAGCATTTTTGACATCATTTGCGTCTGCAACTCTAATTGGAATGTTAATTGTGAAAGCGGACATAATTTTTCCTTTTAATTATTTATATTTTAATTTTAACAAAAAACAACATTAATACCTATTAGTATCCTGAGTATCCATTTTCTTTAGTACCTCTATAAGAAGAGACTAAAGATTCGCAAATTAAGTAAGCATGAAGTCTTGCATTGTCATATTCAGTATAAACTGCACCTGTAGATGTTGTAGAAAAGTTATTAACGATGTCATAAGCATTCATAAATTCTGCATTTGCGGGAGTGCTTGTACTCAAAGCACTTCCATTGACTCTTATGTATTGAATATTTGTTCCAGTAGCTGCAGTTCCTGAAGCTGAAATTTTCAAATAATAATGTTTGTTTGATTTGATTGTAACACCATTATCAAAATGAAAACAAAAATGCCCGAGAGATGTATTAGTTGACCATGCAGCAGTAATTGTGGATGTTGCATTAGTTACTTGTGTCGAATTGTCGGATTCAAGAATTTGACATGTCAAATTATGCCCTGCAGCCTTTGTGCCAACTATTGCTACCGCTTTTACATAAAAATTATCAAAATTAGAAGGTATTTTGAATTTACAACCAGTAGAAGCCACAGCGGTACCTGAAGTGTTCAAAGCTTGGTTCGCACTAACAACGCTAGCTGGACAACCATACCACTGTGTTGTAGTGCCATCATTATATCCACAACACATTAAAGGAAATCCTGGCTGTTTTGATGATGTTGTTCCAATTCTTCTTGCATTAAATGGGTACTCTAAAAGTCCACCGGGACTATTGGCAGACATAGTTGAACCAACTGTTACAGTGCTCGTGAAAGTAGAAATGCGCGCTGCCATGTAATATTCTGTTCCTGCAGTTAACGTTGTATTCGTAAAAGAAATTTGAGAATAAGTGTTTGCTGCAAAAGTAGAGGTTGTACCGCTATTTATAAAAGTCAAAGCTCCACCATCTCCATTTGGAAGACCCGAAGCATTTACAGTTGTCATTCCGCCAGTAAAAATAGCACTGCCTGTAGCTGTTATTAAAAATGCTATTCTATTTACCTGTAAGTCGTATTGGGGCAAGAATAATCCTGCAACGTAATTGTTAGTTGCGGTCAAACCACTAGTTGTCAAAGCTACGGTACCGCCATTATGACTCCACCAAGGAGAAGATAAATTTATAATGTGTTCATGAGGCCATCCAAGTTTCATATTTATAAATTTCCTATGTGTGGTCGTGGTGTATTTCTTACAGTGTCATAATAAATAGTTATAGGTGCTACGAAACCACTAGATTGAGTAAAATTTGCGTCAGCAGAATTAGCTCTAAAATAAAATTGATTTAATGAATCATAGCTGTCATAACCTACATTCTCAATTCCTATTCTACCTATAAATGTAGGGTTGGTACCAGTAGCAGTTCCAGAAGCAACTTCCCACATTACATAATAAGTTTTATATGGTTTTATTCTTACTGGAGGAGCAAAATAATACGCTCTAGTCCTTGCAGAAGTGGCAGTTACTAGAGTGGTTGTACCTAAGGTTACTGAGGTTCCAATAGTTATGGAACCTGCTAAATCAGAGAAAATTTTGCACCTAAGTGCGTGACCAGAATTTTGTGCGCTTTGATGTAAAACAATTTTATTAATCAAAATTTCATCTACAGGCAAATTTAATTCTAATTTACAACCAGCTTGTGTATTAGTAGTTGCCGCTGTAAATAAGTTTATGTTGCTCGAGCCATCATTTGGATGACCAATATAATATTTGGTAGTCGCCCCATTATCATAACCTAACACACATGCTCCAACTACACCAGGGGCGTCTGTTTGTGCAGCAGCTCCAATTCTAGCTTTTTGTGTTGGCCATCTGATAGCCTGAAATAAAGAGTTTGATAAACCTGTATTTGGAGTAAAGTTTCCCGAAGTGTATGCTCTAACTTGCAAGGCTGCACAATACCATGTATTAGCCGACAGAGTGACATCTGCAGCAAAATTAAATGTTGTGAATGCTCCAGCCGTAAATCCAGTAGTCAGATCTTGGAAAGCGTTGGTAACAAACGTAATTTGGTTACTAACTTGAGTTGGAAATCCTGTAGTTGTGTCGAATTGACTAACACCACCTCGAACAGTCATTACAGGGCTAGTTGCACCACTAATTCTAATCAGAAATCTATTTAAAGTCAAGCTTTCGCTCAATTTAAAAGGCAGAGCTATGTAATTATTAACAGCTGAAAAAGCACCTCTGTTGTCAGCAGTAAGTGCAGTATTTGAATTTCCAAATTGCATTGTGTAGAAAGTTTCAAAAATTCCATTTCTTAAAGGAATAAAACCTACTCCACCTCCAGAACCTGCTGCTCCGCTAAAAATTTCTACTTCTGTATTATGAACTTGTTCGTCTGCTTTATTCAATTTAGTTTTCCTCTAATAATAGATTTATACTAAAGTTTGCATGAGTTGAATCCACTGCTGAAAAATTTAATCTAATTTTAGCACCTGTTGCAAGAGTTGATGTAGAAAAGCCCGTAGAACTAAATTCGTATGTTGTTACACCTGTGACTGATAATGCTGATGAAAGAAGGTTTGTTGCACTAAACGCACTTGTGCCTGTGTAGTACTCAACCTGTAATGTAGAGGTTCCTGCAGATGGTGTTTCTACTCTACATGTCAGTCTTCTTACATTATAAGTAACAGATGTTGAACCGTCTGTTGGACTTTCTGGAATTCTAATTACAGCAGTGTCAGCTCCAACTGGAGGATTAAAGCCAGAAGCCAACTGAATGTTCATCACTCTCTTGGTTCTAACTGAAATAGAACCTGAGCCATTCGTGACTGCTATTCCATTACCAGCAGTAAGAGTAGCCTTTGTTAAAGTGTTACCAGTGGAGTTACCAATTAATAATTGACCATCAGTATAAGTTGTTTGACCAGTGCCTCCATAGAGAACACCTATTGCGGTAGCATTCCATGTACCAGTGGTGATTGCACCCGCTGAACCTACTACCAAAACATCAGCACCAGAAGTTGCTACAGTAAATAATGCAGCCGACTGCCCTGCAGCACCAACAACCTTAAGTGGAGAAGTGGATGCCCCTTGTGCGGTAATTGTTAAATGAGTTCCTGTAGCAGAGCGCACTAAAGAAGCATCTGATGCTGTTGTTGTTGCTCCAGAATAATAAGCTAATTGATTTGCTGTGCCTGATCCAACTGTACCAGAGCCACCACCACCAGCAGTTGCCCAACCAAGAGTGATATCAGAACCCGATACACCAGTTGCACTCAATACTTGGTTTGTTGTTGGTGCAGATGTTGGCCATGTATAACGAATGTCCGAAGCTTGGTTTCCTGTCTTGAAATAGTTTGCAAATGAACCAGGCGTTCCTGCGTAATTCCAAAATCCTAAACCATCTACAGAATGTAAAGAAAGAACTTTAGTATAAGAAGCAGTGCCAGTGTCATAACTACTAGACCAAACCAAAGCATGTGCAGGTGTTGTAGCAGTTGTTTGAATTTCTTGTCTTATTCTTGCATGTCTGTCAGCAGCAGAAGCATAAATTCTACCAATAAAATCAAGAGCTGGTGAGTTATTATTCACCGTGGTTGTACCAGCTGCAGTATTGTACTTAAGCTGCATACCTGGAGTAGAAGTATTGGCAAAGTTAGTAGCATTCGTTAAACTTACTAAGTTAGAAGCAAATGTAAAGTTTGCAATACCAGCTAAAGCAGTTGCGTTATTATATTGAATTTGTGTATCTGATCCACCAGCAGTTGCACTTCCACCAGATGCTGTAATTGTTACTTGATTTGCAGCATGAGTAATTGTAATGTTAGAGCCCGCGAATAATTGCTTATACTCTAAGCCATTATTCGAAGCATTCATACCCAAAACGTAGTTTGCACCTGGAGTGGTAGTTGTTAAGCCTGTTCCACCAGCGCCCATACCTAGAGTTCCAAAAGAGGGGGCGCCAGTTCCTCCAGACAACAGTGGCTGTCCAGAAGACCCTGGAGTATTTATTGCCATTGCAGAAGCAGTTGAGTAAATTACTCCTCCCTGGTTTGCTGTCAAAGATGCATTCGTTCCGCCGTCTGCTAATGGAACATCAGTGCCGCCCCCTCTATAAATGTAACCTCCACCAATTGTAACTGCAGATGGAATGTCTGTTCCAATTGATGGTACATTTGAGCCATTTGTGACTAAAACTCCAGAAGCAGCAGCATTAGTGGTTAATAAGTTTGTTCCATTATAATATACTAAACCATTTGATGTAGCGAACGATGAAGTATTTGTTCCACCGCTACCAATAGCTAAAGCAGTATTTAAACTTAATGAACTAAGGTACGAGGTAGAATTGACCCCCAAAGTTCCTGTAATTACAACAGTTGCATTTGTACTAGATTGACTAGCAGTGATATTGGAAATAGACATCCTCTCTGCAAGAGTTGATGTATTAACGTCATTAGTTTTAAAATTTAATTCTGCCAAACGCGATGCATGTGTTGCAGTTGCCCAAACTGTCTCAATTGATGCGGCATCCTGCCCTGCGGTAGTTGAGCTCTCTAAATCAAATAGAATTGATCCGCCAAATCCATTAGCAGGAGTTGCAGATGATTGAACATCTAAAGTATCCATTACTACTACTGTATTAGTTGCAGAAGCGTTACTAAGTACATGCAACGGAGTGCTTGCAGCCGAAGTTCCAATTCCTATTCTTATGTTTGTTGTATCTACGCTTAATGTAGTTGTGGCTAAACCTGTTACAGCATTTGCGCCAGAAGCGTACAGAAATTGTCCAATACTAAATGTTGTTGCTAATGTCGCAGTACTCCAAACAGGTGCTCCTCCAGTTACAGCTGCCAACCATTGGTTTGCAGTACCTGCGGCAGTTGATCTGATAGCTGATGCTGATGTAGCAAACATTACTCCCCATTGGGTAGGTGCAGTTGAAGTACCAGTACCACCGCTTCCTATAGCAAGTGTGCCTGTTACGTCCCCAGAAGCAAGATCAACTTGAGACCAAGAGATAGCAGAACCATTTGTTTTAAGTAATCTATTTCCAGTTGCACCTTGAAGCCAAGAAGGTGCAGCTGCCCCCTGTGTTATTAATACAGATGTTGCTGTAGACGTTAAACCGCTAACTGTATTTGATGAGCTTGCATAAAGAAGATCGCCTGCAGCATAAGTAGTAGCTAAAGAAGCAGTTGACCAAGAAGGAGCACCACTTGTAACTGCTCTTATCCATTGGTTGTTTGTACCTGCAGCAGTGGATGCATATTGAGATGCTGATGTGGCAAAAATCATTCCCCATTGGGTTGGCGCGGTTGATGTTCCTGAACCGCCATTAGATACTGCGAGTATTCCAGCTACTGCATTTGATGAAGCTAAATTAATAGAACCAAAAGAGGGGGCTCCCGCTCCTGCACCTGATTTTAAAACTTGATCAGTAGATCCTGCAGATGTGTAAGCAAGCGAAGTAGTAGTTAAACCATAAGCTAAGCCATATTGCGTAGCGGCAGTCGATGTTCCTGTACCACCTCTGCTAATTGCTAATGTGCCAGACCATCCAATGGTATGTGTGGCTGTAGCAGATGTTATAGTAACATTAGTGTCATTCGCAAATGACTGCGAAGCTGCTGCAAGTCCATTAAGGGATGTTATGCCACCACCAGAAGTGCCTAATTGATCTGTAGCCCATGACAGAGTTACAACTCCAGCTGAAGGAGCTGAAGCAGATAGCAATTGCCCTGCAGACGGGGCAGCGTCTGGCCAAACATAAGTGTAATTAGTTGCTATAGAATCTGGCCCTTTAAATCCTATGTAACCAGAGCCATTTGCAGCTAATTCTAAGAATCTTAATTCATAAGTGTTGCCAGCAGAAGTTCCTAAAGGATATAACGACAAAGAACTATTGTCAAATCTTGCTCTTTCAGTAAGAGTTGTTGTGCCAGCACTATTTGTTTTAATGCTTAATGCTCCAACATAAGTTGTACTACCAGCATCAGAAAGGATACCATCTATACCTATAGTATTTACAAGTGTGCCACCAGCATGCTCTTGTCTGTAGGAAATTCTTGAACCAATTCCAGCAGCAGCAGTACCAGATGTAGTTCTTTCAATGTTAATAACATCTTTGACAGTGTTGGTTGTTGCATCTTCTATGAATTTTAAACTTAAAGGAAAGCCTTCTGTGGCACTCAAAATGTTAAGTCCAACTCCAGTAGCCTCGTCACAACCAAATCCAAAGTAACCAAACCCATCAAAGCCTCTGCCTATAGACCAAAAATATCTATCTGCAGTTGCATTTCCATTAGTTCTATAAACTGTTCGTAAACCTCTTGAGCCCGCATAGCCACCTGCAAGTGTTAAAGAACCGCCGTTAGTTACACTGAGCAAATCGTCTTGGTTTGAAGAAGTGCCTTGTATCGTTAGCTTTGCGCTTGCTCCTGATGATACAGGCGAAATAAAGATAGTTGATGTTCCCGATGAATTTTTTACAGTTAAAAAGTTTGCAGTTTGTGAAGCTGCGCCTACTAATTCGAGAGTTGATGTAGATGCGCCCTGGGCAGTAATAGTAAGGTGCGTTGTGGTTGTTGAATAATCAAGAGCTGCTGCATCATCAACAGTAGTAGTTGCGGATGGATAGTATGCAAGCTTACCAGCGGCACCTGAGTTTACAGTACCAGAGCCACCTGATGTAGCATTAATTGTAATAGAGCCAGGACCATTAGTAATAGAAATGTTTGTACCAGCTGAAAGGGTTGCCTTTGTTAATGTATTTCCTGTTGAATTTCCAATTAGCAATTGGCCATCGGTATAGGTCGTTTGTCCCGTACCACCATTTGCAACAGGCAAAGTTCCAGTTATGTCTCCAGTACCAAGATCAACTTGACCCCATGAAATAGCAGAACCTGATGTTTTAAGAAGTCTGTTGCCTGTGGCACCCTGCAACCATGATGGGGAAGCAGCCCCCTGTGTTATTAATACAGATGTTGCTGTAGATGTTAAGCCGCCTACTGTGTTTGAGCTACTAGCGTATAGTAAATCTCCCGAAGCATATGTTGTTGCAAGTGTTGCTGTTGACCATGCAGGATAATTAGTTGTGGCAGTTCCAGTAGAAACTAAAAATTTATTAGCTGTTGCAGGAGATAAAGCTTGCAAACCTGTGGCTGCTGTAGACCCCATGTAAACAACGCCACCTGCAGTTATTGATGAAGTTTGCGTTCCTCCATTTGCTATAGGCAATACACCAGTTACATCACCAGAGGCAAGATCAACTTGAGACCAAGAGATAGTAGAACCATTTGTTTTAAGTAATCTATTTCCAGTAGCCCCTTGAAGCCATACTGGACCTGCTGTTTGAGAGACTAAAACAGAAGTGTTGGTATTTGCTAAACCAGTGACGGCATTTGACCCACTTGCATACAATAGATCATATTGAGTAAATGTAGTCGCCAGAGTAGCAGTAGACCAAGTTGGAGCGCCTGATGATACTGCCCTTAACCATTGATTATTCGTACCTGCGGCAGTTGAACTATATTGTGAAGTAGAGGTAGCAAATATAATTCCCCATTGAGTTGGAGCAGTAGAGGTGCCCGTACCTCCAGAACCAACTGCCAGGGCACTAGATAGGGTTGTAACTCCATTAAGAGTTATTGTGCTAGTGCCTGATGTAGTACCAATTATGATTGTACTTGTGCCAGTACCAGATCCACCTGTGCCAATGTTAATTGCTTTGATAGCACCCGCAACTGCTCCAGTACCAATATTAAGGGTTGAAGCACCAGTTACCGAAGTGCCTAAATTGAATGTTGTATTTCCAGAGAAGTTAACAGTTGTACCACTAAATGTTGCTGTAGAATTGGCAATTGTAACAGTGCCAGAGGTAGAACCTATACTTAATGTTGTTGCTGCACCAAAAATAGTTACTGTAGTAGCCGCGCCAAATAAAGCCAATGAAGCAGGATTAGCTGTAGCAAATACAGTTGCAAGAGAAGCTGACCCTGTGATAGAAGTTGCATTTGCAAGGTCAAATGTGCTAGATTTTACACTTGTTGTACCTGTTGAAACACCAATATTTATGTTGCTATTACCTGCGCCTGTTCCACCAGTTGCTATGTTTACAGTTTTTGCATTAGCGCCATTGTTACCTGATGCAATGTTTGTTGTAGAAGCAGCCGTAGTTGCCATCAAGGTGAATGACGTTGATTCGCCAAACATTGTTATAGCAGCTGAAGTACCTGTTATGGATGTTGCATTGGTTAATGTAAATGTAGTATTACCAATAGTTGCAGTACCAGTTGAAGCACCCAAACTTAAAGTCGTAGCCGATGTAGCACTAAAAGTAGTTGCATTATTGGCAGTAAAGGTTGAACTTAAAACAGCTACCGTGCCACTAACTGCTGTTGTACCTATGTTAGACGTAGCAGAATTAACTGTGAATGTGCCAGTTGCAACACCAACGTTCACATTAACCGCACCAGCACCAGTACCACCAGTTGCCAAGTTTAACGTTTTGGCATTTGCACCATTATTGCCTGTGGCAATGTTAGTAGTAGAAGCGGCAGTTGTAGCCATTAAGGTGAATGATGTTGATTCACCAAACATTGTTATGGCAGCTGAAGTACCTGTTATTGATGTAGCGTTAGTAAGGGTTACAGTTGTATTTCTTATCGTTGCGGTGCCTGTTGTGGCACCCAAAGTTAGTGCTGTTGCAGCACCAAAAGCATTCACCGTGGCGGCATTAGCATTAAATAATGTTAATGATGTTGTATTTGTTGCAACAGTAGGACTTTCAATGGTTAATGTGCTAGTGCCAGAAGTGGTACCTATAGTAATAGTAGTTGTATGAGTAGAAGTCCCACCAGTACCTATGTTAATTGTTTTTGTAGCAGCTGATGTTCCTAAATTTATTGTTGTTGCAGAAGTGGCACTTAAAGTTGTACCTACTGTAAATAAATCAGACAGGTAAGAAGTAGAGCCAACACCAATGCCCCCAGAAAATACTACTGCTGCTACAGTTGTAGAAGATGCAGCAGTAGAACTACTAAATGAATATGTTCCTGGAAGTGTGGTACTAAATGAGGGAACTCCTCCAGAAGTTGTTGTTTGTAAAATTGCTCCAGCAGCACCCGAGGCAGCTGTAACTAAAATAGAAGTAGCTAAATTGCCATAAAGCACACCATTCTGAGTAAATGTAGTTGTTCCTAAGCCACCGTTAGCAAGTGGTAGAGTTCCATTTACTGCATTTGATGAGGCTAAATTGACAGAACCAAACGAAGGCGCGCCAGATCCGCCCCCTGATTTTAAAACTTGATCGGTAGAACCTGCAGCTGTTGAATTGTATTGAGAGGCTGAAGTTGCAAAAATAACTCCCCATTGAGTTGGCGCAGATGAAGTCCCAGTACCACCTTGTCCAACGGCAAGCGCATTAGTCAAGGTAAGTGTTATAATGTTAGTAGTAGATAAGTAAGAAGTAGAGCCAACACCAATTCCACCTGTAATTATCAACGCACCACTTGTGGTATTTGTTGCTGCAGTACTGTTGGCAAAAGTAGAAATACCAGCAGATCCAACTGTGAATACGTTTGCTCCACTTGTTGCTACTTGGAATAAATCTACTGATTGGCTAGCGATACCAATCAACTTAAGTGGAATAGCGGTAGTAGCCTGAGCAGTTATAGATAAATGGGGGCTAGTAGTAGAATAATCTAAAGCAGTAGCATCATCTACTGTTGTACCAGCGGAAGGGTAGTAAGCAACCTTCCCTGATGAGCCAGAGTTTACTGTACCAGATCCACTTGCAGAAGTAGCCCATGTAAGTGTAATACTTGACCCAGAAACTGAAGAAGCAGATAGTACCTGGTTTGCAGTTGGTGCAGATGCTGGGAATGTATAAACAATGTCTGAAGATTGGCTACCACTTGCCTTTAAATAAGAAGCTGCAGTATTTGCATTCCACAAGCCAAGACCATTAGTATTACTTAAAGATAAATTATTACTAAATGATGGCGTAGCAGAATAAGAAGTTGTTATAGCAGATTTCCAAACAATGGAACCACTTATTGGGTTACCACTTGTGGTTTGAACTTCTGATCTAAATCTTAAAATGTTAGAAGTAGCAGTAGAAGTATTCCATGCCGACCCATTCATTTCAAATGCTGGGGACCAGTTTGCAGTTTGTCCACTTGTGGCTAAATTATAATTATATAATTCCAATCCATAAGACGAAGTATTTCCATTGGTTAGCAACTTACCAATGGAAAGAACAGCATTATTCAAATACATTACAGCATCATTTGCTGTTGCATTTAAGGTAAGAGGATAATACCAAGATGCTGTTCCAGTATCAACTGAAGAAGCAACAACAAATTCGGACGTAGGTGCAGTCCCTGAAAGAGCTGCCATTCCCACGCGCATTCTAACATCATTAGACGCCGACGAGGTGGTGTTCCAGGCTTTACCTCTGAATTCAGACCATGGTGCAAATTGATATTGTGAACCACTGGTAGCTGCAGTTGTATTAATGAATTGAAGAGCAGGAGATTCAGTTGAACCAATTCCGCTTTTATCAAGCATCAAGTTTACTGTTGTTGTACCAGCATTGGTAATGTCTCCTGTAGATGCATAAAGCGACCATCTATAAGAAGATGTACCTAAATTTGCGCCAGTTGTAGCTGGATAAATAGGGGTTGCAGAATCAGAGAGTATTAATCTATCTGTACCGGCTGGCGGACTGTAACGGAAGTTTATGCCTGTATAACTTCCAGACGCATTTGATGATAAAGTAAGGGATGTATCTGATGCGACAGTGCTTACAGTTCCAATACTAGTTCCCTGGAGAGTATACAAAACAGCTCCAGACCCGGCTGCACCACTTCCAAATAGAGTTAGAAAGTTAGTGCCACTTCCTGTTACAGCTGTAGTAGCTGAACCTGAAGTTATTGTGCCTGCTGGAGCTGCGGAAAATTGTAAAGAATATCCTACAGTTTTTATTAAATCTGAGCCGTTTCCTGATATTGCTATTGATTGAGCGGTTCCTTGACTATCATTCCAATAAATTTGTCCTGTTAGCGGATCAATGATAACATCAACGGCCATTCCTTATTCCTTAACTATAATAGAACCTGTATATTCCAATAACTTTTCGATTATTGCTATTCTAATATCAGTAGAATTCTTGCCAAGTTGAGCAAAATCCTCACCAGCTATAGAGAAAAGATTCTTTTCCATTACATTTTTATTGTAGTCGAGGAAGGAAAAATACATCCTGATCCCCGACTCAATATTAATGTTACCCTCTTCTAACTGAATCCAAGCAATGTTTGGGTTTGCTTCTCTAAAAATTCTAAATACATGCATTAGTCTTGTTCAATTTCAAGTGGTGCATCTGTTCTGCTTCCATGAATGATGTAGTCCACTTTGATGTTTTTGAATTTCTGCAAAATTATGTTTCCTGACAATTGAATTATAAAGTAATTCTCAGTCTTTTCAACAATGTGTACTGAATAATTACCCCATGGAGTAATCTGTACTGAATAATTTTCACCAACGAGTGCATGCCAGTATTCTGGTAATTCGACTTTGATAAGTCCCTTGCCTTCAACAGTGCCTCTATGATAAACACCATGTTCAGGGCCTTCAAGTACGCCGTATACAAGTCTTTTGCCTGGTTTTGTCGGGTGCTCAATATCAAAGCTCTTGGTTGTTGCTCTCAAGTTTCCATTGAAGTCAATGGAGAATTTTGAAGAACCATTATTTTGAGCATCAATAATTTTGCCAGATGTAAATGAACCATTACCTGCATTAATAACAAATGCGTTTCCACTTGTCATACTAGCTGCAGCAAGATGCATTGCTGTACCTGTTGTAACTGCAGTATTTACATAGAAAGCCGATGTTGTAACAGATCCAGAAGTTGTACTTGCATTGTACTTTAAGTTTCCACTACTTGCTACAGTTGTAGAAGCAGTTGCGTACAGAACACCATCAACTGTATACGATGATAAACCTGTACCACCGTTTCCAACTGCCAAGGTGCCTGTTACATCACCAGAAGCAAGATCAACTTGAGACCAAGAGATAGCAGAACCATTTGTTTTAAGCAATCTGTTTCCAGTAGCACCTTGCAACCATACAGGTCCAGCAGTTTGTGATACTAATACAGAAGTATTTGTATTGGCTAAGCCTTGAACTGTATTTGAAGCACTGGCGTATACTAAATCATATTGTGTATAAGTTGTAGCCAGAGTTGCAGTTGACCAAGTAGGGGCGCCACTCGTAACTGCCCTTAGCCATTGGTTTGTAGAACCTGCGGCTGTTGAATTGTATGCAGATGTAGATGTGGCAAAAATTACTCCCCATTGAGTTGGAGCTGATGAAGTACCAGTACCTCCAGAGCCCACAGCTAAAGCAGTTGACAATGAAGTGACACCATTTAATGTAATTGTGCTTGTGCCTGAAGTAGTACCAATTATAATTGTAGTAGTACCACCAGATGCGCCACCAGTACCAATGTTGATTGCTTTAGTGGCAGAGGTAACAGCACCAGTGCCAATGTTTAATGTAGAAGCACCTGTTACAGATGTACCCAAATTAAATGCAGTATTTGCAGAGAAATTAGCAGTAGTGCCACTAAATGTCGCTGTAGCATTAGCTATAGTTACAGCACCTGCTGTAGATCCTATACTCAAGGTTGTAGCTGCACCGAAAATTGTGGCTGTAGTGGCTGCGCCAAATACAGCTAAAGAAGAAGGGTTAGCAGATGAGAAAACAGTAGCAAGAGCAGACGAACCACTAACTACAGTAGCATTAGGGAATGATACAGTTGTATTATTAATTGAAGCTGTACCAGTTGAAGAACCCAAACTGAAAGTAGTAGCCGCTCCAAATACTGCTAAAGAAGAAGGGTTAGCTGTAGCAAACACAGAGGCCAATGCAGACGAACCACTTATTGTAGTAGCATTAGGGAATGATACAGTTGTATTATTAATCGAAGTTGTGCCAGTTGATGAACCAATGCCTAAAGTGGTAGCAGCTCCAAAAATTGTGGCTGTTGTTGCTGCTCCAAATACTGCCAAAGAAGAAGGGTTAGCAGATGAGAAAACAGTAGCTAAACCAGATGAACCACTAATTGTAGTAGCATTAGGAAAACTAATAGTAGCATTTCTGATTGTGCCAGTTCCAGAAGTAGCACCCATTGTTAATGATGTAGCTGAACCAAAAATTGTGGCTGTTGTAGCTGCTCCGAATACCGCTAAAGATGAAGGATTAGCACTAGAAAATACAGTGGCTAATGCAGCATTACCACTAATTGTGGTAGCATTGGTGAAGTCTACAGTAGCATTTCTTAATTGCATTGTTCCAGCTGAAGAACCAATGCCTAAAGTGGTAGCAGCTCCAAATGCTGTCAATGTTGTTGCATTTGTGCCAAACAATGTAAGGTTTGTAGTATTTGTGACTATAGAAGGACTGTCTATTGTCAATGAACCTGAAGCTGTAGTACCTAAAGTATAATCACCACGCAATGTTGTAGCAAATGTTGGGGCGCCACCAGAAGTTGTAGTTTGTAAAATAGCCCCGGCAGCACCAGATTGTGCTGTAACAAGTATAGATGTTGCTGCATTTCCATAAAGTACACCATTTTGTGTAAATTGAGTAGTGCCCAAACCACCATACGCCAATGCTATTGTGCTTGCATTCCAAGTTCCTGTAGTTACTGTGCCAAGAGTATTAATACTTGTTTGACCTACATAAGTAGCCGAAATTTGTATTGAGTCAGCATTTACAGTAATGCCTGTGCCTTGTCCAACATCAAGAGTGTTACCAGTTTTTGTTAAACCAGCACCAGCAGTAATTTGTCCAGCACCTGAGAACTGAACAAATGTAATTACACCAGTTGTTCCAGTAGATGGTGCAAAGGTTATAGGGTTAGTTGCGGTATCATTTGTACAAATCCAAGCACTATCTGCATAGTTTGAACCTTCCTGAATAAATGTAAATGTGCCACCCTCAAGTTCTAAATTGTCATCTGTATCTGTACGTCTTGTAAGTACACAAGTAGTACCTGCTGTACCTTCTCTTGTAACAGTATAAATACCATTAGCTGTAAATTTATTTGCATCACTACCGTTACTGATTGTTACAGAGTTTGCAGTTACAGAACCAGAGATTCCTCCAGTAATCAAAACTGACTGACCACTCGTTGGTGTTACTCCATCGAATGACTGAGCGCCATTAGAAGTAAAAGTAATTGTCGCAGTAATTGCAGTTGTTGAACCAGCGGCTTCAGTTTGTACATAGTTTGCCGCTAGCTGTGATGTTCCAATACATCTTACAGATTCATGGACATCAATTCCAGCTCTTGCACTATCAACATATTGTTTGTTTGCAGCATCTGTAGCAGCTGTAGGAGTAGCAACATTTTGTATTCTATTTCCAGCAAAGCTAATAGTACTGTTTGAAGTATTGGATGTGGCGCCAATAGTAATATTAGTTGTACTTGTGGCAACACCACCTGTACCTATGTTGACAGTTTTTGTTGCGCCACTTGCAGAAGAACCTGCGCCAATGTTAAATGTTGCAGTACCTGTAGTACCAAACATTGTAACGTTAGTGGCTGCAGCAAATCCTGTAACTGTTGTTGCTTCAGCAAATAATGCCAGTGTACCGGACGTTGCAGTAATGTTGGTTGCATTTGTAAATGAAATCGTGGTGTTTCTGATTGTGGTGGTGCCGCTTGTCTGGCCAATTGTTAATGTTGAAGCTGCACCCAAAATTGTAGCTGTTGTAGCTGCTCCAAATACTGCTAGAGAAGAAGGGTTTGCAGAAGAAAATACTGTAGCTAAACCAGATGAACCACTAATTGTAGTAGCGTTAGGGAAATCAATAGTAGCATTTCTGATCGTACCAGTTCCAGATGCAGCACCTAATGTTAATGATGTAGCTGCGCCTAAAATTGTAGCTGTTGTAGCTGAGCCAAATACAGCCAAAGAAGAAGGGTTGGCAGATGAGAAAACAGTGGCTAAACCAGATGATCCACTAATTGTAGTGGCATTCGGGAAATCGATAGTAGCATTTCTGATTGTACCAGTTCCAGAAGTAGCACCCATTGTCAATGATGTAGCTGAACCAAAAATTGTAGCTGTAGTGGCTGCGCCAAATACAGCTAAAGAAGATGGGTTGGCAGCTGAGAAAACAGTGGCTAAAGCAGATCATCCACTAATTGTAGTAGCATTAGGGAACGATACAGTTGTATTATTAATTGAAGCTGTACCAGTTGAAGAACCCAAGCTAAAAGTAGTAGCTGCACCAAACACTGCTAAAGAAGAAGGGTTGGCTGTAGCAAACACAGATGCTAAAGCAGATGATCCACTAATTGTAGTAGCATTAGGGAATGATACAGTTGTATTATTAATTGAAGCTGTACCAGTTGAAGAACCCAAACTGAAAGTAGTAGCTGCACCAAACACTGCTAAAGAAGAAGGGTTGGC
>JACCDP011512482.1_pt1 | contig 18266 bp, 26 predicted proteins | sample 7445841 | NCBI WGS metagenome assembly JACCDP01 (sample SAMN15323441, study PRJNA562643) | freshwater metagenome | isolation source: river surface water | place: USA:Blue River Watershed | collected 2017-08-17
AGCCAGTGTCAGGATCGACGATTAGGGCCAGTTCTCGCGGGTCAAATTTGGACCAGCGTAAAGTGCCCTGCAGGTAGGCCGTCGACACATCAACGTCGCCGGATGGATTGCGACAGCTTGCCCCGTCGTAACACGTCGCCCGATAAACCTCTTCTCCGTCGAGAGTAACAATGTATTCGCATTCGCCGTCGTAATTCCGCTCCCAGTACGATACGAACGAATGACCGCCGACTGTGCCTGTCCATGATGTTCCGGCGAAGGTCGCTGAACCATGAGCAATGCCGTCTTCGTAGGTCTCCCATTCAAGGCAAAGCTTGCAGGGCAACGCCCCGCAGCATTGATCAGCCGGAGCCGTGTCGCAAGTTTCAACCGTGAATTCTGCACAGGGTTTCAGTCGCGTTGGCGATGCTTTACGGAGATACCTCGGAGGCATTACGAAGCCTTCCTTGTGTTGTATTTCTTATAGCCTCTTACTATTTCTTCGTCCGTCCATCCGTAGGCATTGATTCTCGCCATCAAAGTCTTGTATTGCACCCCGAGAATATCGGCGGCATCTTTTGCATGAACATTCTTGCCGTCGATCCTAATAAACCGTGAGTTGCGACGATTGCGAGCTTGATCAGTTCGGTCTGCCCATCGGCAGTTCTGCTTGTTGTAGTTTCCATTTACGTCAATTCGTTCTAGTGTCAACCCTTTCGGCGGATCGCCCATGTCCCCGAAAAACCCCTGAAAGGTTTCCCACGCTTCGCAAATCGATATTCCTCGCCCGCCATAGTCTGCGAATGCCGATGACTTTACCCTTAGACACCTGTCTCGCATCGAAAGCCACGCCCGATATGCCGGTGTTCTGGTCCTTCCGTGCGTTGTAAATTCTTCTCGTATCCTGTCGGCACAATAGCAGCCGCATGACTGAGAATGGCCGCACCTTAAATTCGGCCCTCTACAAACCCGTTCGCTCCCGCATTCGCAAACGCAATTCCAGACATGGGTTCGTCCGTGTTTGCCTGCATACGACGAAACCAGCCATCTGGAATATTTATGCCCGGTAAGATCAATAAACCCAGCAGTGTTCGGAATTGGCGATATGGTTTTCATATTTATGATAGTAGCGGCTCACACTCTAATGTGCAATTACTATATCTATGCGCAAGTCGGTTGAGCACATAAATCATCGATGATCCATTTTGGCGTACATGCTCCGGTTAGCGGGTACATGTAAGTTGCTCGCCCTGTCGTTCCAACCAAGTCCTGCGGAGTCAATCCGTAAAGGTAATTGCAGATGTCATAGACATAATACTCGCCGCCGTACTCTGCCCCCGGTGGCGTTCCTGTGCAGCTCTGGTTGTAGTAGGTGGCCGTGACAACCAGCGTTGTTTCCTCAACGTAGTCGGTCAGCGGACAGAGCACTGAATCGATTGTGAACCAGATCGTGTGACCGCCGCCGCCACCTCGTGCACGTGGTTTAATTTCTGGAAACCAGCTTTCACCATTTCCTATCGACTGCAGCAACGATTGGGCGTCGTCTTTATTGAACCCATATGTTCGCTCGTCTGGCATTTCAGATCCTTAAAAAGCTGCTGAATGCCACTTGAGGATAAATGTCAAACGCCAGTAAAGCTGGCTCTGTTCCGGGAGCGACCTTTGCACCACTTCCATTCAATCCGCCGAGCATGACGTTTTGCTCATCGTCCAGATAAGGCTTATGAACGCCGCCATCGAGGTAGACCGTTCCAACGTCAAGCCGATAATGTTTCCAGTAGTATTCGTTGTATCGCAATGCGTAACGCGTCAGCCTGCGACGGCTTCCGTAGTAAAACCCGACAACTGAGGACATGACCGTGCACAATAGTGTCCACGCTTCGCGGCCTTTGAATTCTGCACTGTTAATGACCTCATTTCGAGCAATTACTTGTTCGTCCGTAACCGTCTCTGGCTCGAACTGATAAAACTCCCAGATTGGAATGAATCTAGCTCGAATGACTCCTGTCTCAAATGGTTGTCCTGCACTATTTGCGACAGCGACTCCCGCATAATCCTTTGTCACAATCTCCTGCAGTCGCTCAAATTTTGTTTCGTAAATTGGCACCCATTCAGTGGGATTACCAGACACGATTTGCTGACTTTGCCGCTCGTCAACTTCGCTGGAAAACGTTGCGGTGATGTCCCAATACAAAACCTGATCCTCGCGGCGAACAGCATCAACGCCGTTGCAAATTGCCGATCCGCCTGCTGATTGCGTAATCCCGACTTGCGGAACACCGCTGACTGCCAGAGCGTCGACTCGATCCGCTGTCGCTGATGCCATCAAGACAAGATAGTGGTACGTTTCGTCTAGGACGGGAATTCCTCCCGATGAGCGAATAGCTCCACGTCCCTGACGTTTCTCTCCTTGTAATGTTCCAGATACTGGCATTACGGCACCTGTATTCCTGTTGCCTGCACGGACAAATTGAGCTGAGTTGCTGTTGCCGCCGTTCCGAGTCTGGTGATGTAATCCGTGGCCCCCTTGTCAGCGTTCGGCATGATGCCGCCTGCCGTGTCGGAAACCAAATACGTTTCCCCGACCGTCATCGTCGTCCCGACCAGAATCACTGAGCCAGCGTAGGCAATGATTCCATACCCGTCCGCGACGCCGGGAGTCATTGCGATCCCCTCAGCTGCTGCCAGTGCTGCAGAGGCATTAGCATCGGCCAGAACGTATTTCGTGCCGCTCTTGACCAGCGTTTGCCCGACCGCCACTGTCGCGTTGTATTGTACGATCCTTGTTTGCGTCGTGGCTGTTGGCCTGACTGCTGTGATGCCGCTTAGGTCTGCCATTTATCTGATTCTCCTGAATCCATTTTCTTTGGTTTCTCTCAGTAGGCTTTCCATCACTGCGAGCTGCCGCTGTGCTGCCGCGTTCGTGGCCTGCTGTTCGCGGAATAACTGCTCTGCCTTCCACGCGATCTGTGTTTCGCCTGGCGTTGGTTGATCTGGGACTGCTGCTGCCCCGATCTGCTTGTTGACCTGATCCGCTTGGAACTTGGCCGCCTCGGCAGATCCGACTTCTATGCCAGCACCGGGGCCACGAGCCACATCGGCGCGGCGTTGCTCCTGTTGCTTCTGCTGCTCTGCGAAATAGTCCATTGCAGCCTTGCGAGCGTTCTCCATGTCTCGCTGGAATTGTTCTTCAGCGGCCTGTGCTGCTCGCTCCTGCTCTCGCTTTGCGTCTTCAATCGCCTTTAGCCGAGCCGCCTTTTCTTTCTCGATGTTCTTTTGCTGCTGCTTAATTGCGTCTTCCGCAGCTTTCTTTTGGTCTTCGATGTGTTTCGCTCTGGCTGCTGCTAACTGTTCCGCTGCCTTGCGTTCCGCGATTGCCACATGGTTGACGGCCGCCTGTTTCTGCTCGAACTCCGCATTGACTGCAGCGGCTTTGTCTGCCTCCAGTTTACGCTCTCGCTCTTCCAGCCGGTCGAGAAACGCATTTGTCTTTTCGAAGTTGAACTCGCCCTTTTTTATGTTCTCAAAGTCTTGCGTCAGTGCCGTGACAAACGCTATGCCCTTTGCGAACAGGCCAAGCAGCGTGATCGCATCGTTCAGCAATGGCTTCAAATCTTCCGACGCATCCAGTAACTGAATAATCAGCGGCCCGAGTGCTTCACCGGCAGCCGCCAGTTTTTGCTCCATGTCACTCAATGCGATGTTCAATTTCCCGCTGACAGTCTGTGCCAGTCGATCCGTCATGCCCTCAAACATGCCGCCTTCGGATGTCGCGTCTTCAAATGCCTGGCGAACTTCCTGTGCGGAAATGCCGCCGTCCTCCATTCGCTTCTTCAGCTCAATCATGGATTCGCCGGTAGTCTTGCTGATCTGCTGCAACGGGTTGAAGCCTGCGTTCACCATCTGCAGCAGGTCTTGACCCATCAGCCGACCGGCTGCCGTCGTCTGGGAAAATGCCAGAGACAGCATTTTAAACCGCTCATTGTTGCCGCCGGTCACGTCGGACAGCATCTGTAGATTCTTCTGCACGTCCTGAGCCGCCACACCAAAGCTCATCATTGTTTTTGTAGCTTCGGCCGCATTGCTAAACGTTACCGGTGATTCAGCGGCAAACTTGCGAATCTGCTCGAACAACAACTGGCCGTCTTTTGCGCTGCCTGTCAGCACCTCAAACGCAATCGTGGCATCCTCGACCTGTGAAGCAAGGTTAATGGCTTTGGCAACGGTCTGTAGGCTGACATACGCTGCCGCGACGCCCTTTAGTTGCCCTATCAATTGAGCATCAGCACTGCCAGCGTTCTTTGTCGCTTCGGTGGTTTTTGCGATTGATGCTGCTGTCTGTTTATGCTTCTGGTCGAGATACGCGAGGGCGTCGGCATATTGCTTTGATTGCTTGCCGGTGTCTGAAAACGCACGATTCAAAAGGTCAATAGATTGCTTGTATTTATCCGCTGGCGTGACGGATTGACGCATTATTGTAGCGACACGATTCACCTCAGACTTTGCAAGGTTTGCACCTTGATTGAAGTTTGAGACGTCCATGTTCAGGCGGACGTTTAATGCGTTAATCGTTGTCATGAGAATCCAAATGCACGTCGAAGAATTTGACTCTGAATCTTTGGATGCTTAACCCCGGCAGACTTGGCTTTCTTCCGTTTCATCCACGGCATGGAATCGGACGGAACAAAATCCAGCACGCCCATCGGCTCCATCTTCACGCCACGAGTCGCCGCCATCATTGCCGTGTTGGCATGGATGACTGCTTCCATCGATGCCGTCTGCTCCCAATGCGATCCAAATGGCTCGCACTGGTAGTAGGCCCACCACACATCAAAGACACGCTCTGTGATTGAATCCAACCACGCTTCAGGGTCGTCAATTCCGAGCTGTAAACAGACTCGGCAGGCAAACCTTAGACGATGGTTTTTTCTGACTCCCCCAGTGCTGTCGACGCCCCCGGCTTTGCGTAGTTCTGGCATTCGGACGACAGCTTTTCGTAGAACTCCAAATCAATGTTGGCGAGTTCTTTCGTTTCACTGTCGCTGAATACTCGCTTGCCTTCGTCGTCGATCCACATGCGCGAGGTCAGCAGCAGGATCGATTCTGGAAACAATCTGAGGTCCGGCTCACCCTTTGAATTGCTCATGCCCATCACATACTGCGAGTAGTCCATTGGACTCGGTTTTTGCAACCGCACCGAATGCCCGCAGATGTCCACGTCAATTGTTTTCCGCTTGGTCAATGTCCCAAGCGTCGCTCGTGTCAATGTCATTCGTCATCGCCCTCGTCATCAGTTTCCAAATCAGGATCAGGAGGGATTGCAGCCCCTCCGACTTTCAACTTTGCCGCCTTGCTGACGGCTTCGACCAGTTCGGCTTTTGTGGCTTCGTCCATGTGGACAATACAGGCCAACCAAGCACCCTCAGTTTTTTGGAGGTAGCCGACCTGCACGCCATCGCACGCCACAATCCATTGGCCGTGATCAACTGGCGTTCCGTCCGGCGAAACGCCCAAATGGTCTGTCAAGGTAATCTGCATCAGGTCTCTCTCGTTTCTGCGAGTGATTCGCCGGTCATCTTCAGCGAAAACTCTGATTCCATCGTTTCGTTGTTTGCCAAGACTGGAAACTTGACTCGACTGAAGAACGCATTGCCAGCGATCGTGCCACGAGTGACACCGGACGTCGCCGTTGATACTTGCGGCAGAGTAATGGTCGCCGTGTTGATGTTCTTGTTCAGCGGAGGCATTCCAACCGATGCCGAATACAGCACCACGCCGCTGACTTCGTTTGGCGTCGCCAGATCCTGCGGAGCCACTCTCATGAAGCCTGTGTCGGCCAGCAGGTCAACCGGACGTTCTCCAAGGGTCCATTCACCCGGATCAATTGACTTGATGTTTCCCACCCATGCGGTATGCACGCCCGTGGTGAGCGTTCCTGCGAGTGTCAGTGTTGCTGAATTTCCAGTGCGAAATCGGAATGTCATTAGCGAGTCTCCCCATATGCGATCATGTAATCAAAAACCGTTAAATACCGATGCTCCTGTGATCCATCTGTCGGCCGCTCATCGAGCGTTTGTATGCCGCCTGAAATCATCACAGACTCAATCGTCACCCCGCCCATTGCTCCGATGTAACCCTCTAAACTGCTTGCCCGAACAGCCTCTGCAATCGCATTGGCTCCGGCCCTTGTCGATGCGAACGCTGTAAACTCCATGCGGCTTCTGGCAATACCAGCCAGCCCATTGATCAGATGATCGTGCGTTGTGCTGATCACTGTGTAAGTCAGAGCACCGCCCGTCCGGATTGAATACCCCTGCGGCAGCACGTCTGGGAAGATCCGCGTTGATACTAACGCCAGCACTCCCGCGTTGGCTGCAAGATATCCTCTCACCGCACTGCCGAGGTCAGCCATTGGTTGACCTCGCCGCCGCTTGATCGATTCCAGTTTTCAAAGCACTAACAACGGCCGCTTCCGCCTGGCCGCTTGATTCATCAGCGGCTCGCTTCACGAACTGATTCACACTGCGAGTTGATCCGGCATCGCGGCCCCACAAAACCTTCCGCTTGTGATCTCTGGAAAACAGGTTTCCATGTCCTCCGCCCTCACTGTAGGACGGACCAACCAGCCCAATCAGCCCTGCCGTAATTCCGGCTTTTCGACGTGTTCTGACAACCGACCGGATCGTGTCTTTCAGCTTTTTAGACCCAGACCACTTCTTCTTCGTTTTACTCGACTGCTTTTCGCGTGATCTTGTGCTGCTGCTTTCTGGTGAATTAGCTCGGACGGCTGTTTGAACTGGCACCATGCCTGCTGTCAATGCCTGCTGACCGACTTTCTCGCGTACCTCAATCGCCAATGCCTCGAGCTGCTTGACCAGCTTTTCCGCACCTGCCATTGAAAACCCTACGCTTGTTCGTGCAGCCATTACAACACCACCGATTTACAGTAAAGCTCTCGGTAACGATCCATGCCCTGAACGGCTTTGACGTGAACAATGAAATATCTTTGCCCGTTAAATGTAACGGCCATTTCTGGCGTGTACCCGCTGCGATATCGAACCGTGAAGATTGCAGTGATTCCAGCCTCAACCTGACGCCCCTGTGCTCCTTCGCCGCCAGTCGTCGGTTCAAACTTCGCTGGCTCATCCACCAGCCAGTTCACCATCGTCACAACTGGCTGTCCAGCTCCGTCCTGCGTTGTTGTCTCAACGCTGACCGTGACCTTGTGCCGCATTGTTCCAAGTCGAAATCGTTTTTCAGGACGGAAGCTCATGGATAGCTTGCCCTCATTTTCTTTGCGACAAGTGCTTCATAGGCTTTGCGTTCCCCGGCCGCTGAAATCATGTCGCGATCCTCGAACCGATGAGCCAAGCTCAACCTGATCGCCATTCGATCCATCTCCGGACAAGCACTTGAGCTGCTGCCATATCCGGCTGTGTAGGTCACTCGCACGGCCTCGCTTCGGTCCTGCAGTGTTGGATTTGTAAAGGTGCTGAGAAATCTGACTTCGTCGCCATCAAGGTAGTAATCAGCCGAGGAAACCGTTTGCTCGACCCCAAGTGCGTCTGTGTACTTCACGAATGAAATGGCGATCACTGGCCGCACGGACAACTGAATCACAGTCAGGAACTTTGGCAGTCGATGTTCCAGCGTTCTTGTGATCAATGCAATTGAGGTATCTCGCTCCCATTCCTCTCTGGCCGCTGCGATCAACGCTGCCAGTTCGGTGTCATGACTATCGTCGCTTGCCCCGATGTTGAGCTGCGTTTTCGCTTCTGCGATTGTCACTGGCTCGGTCGTCGGTGGAGTCACCACGCGGACTGTTGACCGGATTTCCTGATCCTTGATTCTGGTCGTCTGGCTCGGGTAGTAATCGAGCCACTTGGTTACGTTGCAGAACATCAAAGACACCTCCGCCAATGACTTCCATAGGAAACCGGGCACCGACTCGATAGCCTCGCCAGTCCTGTATCAGTTCGACCTGCATGATTCGATCCATTCGTTCGGGTAAGCGTGAACTGCCTCATATGTCTGCGGCTCGACCATGACAACCATTTCTTCCATGTGTCCAATTCGCGTTTGCGGGTCAAGATAGACTGTGTTGCCGGCCGCTTCCCACTGCTTCCAGAACCAGATGTCGTCATCAATCCGAAGATCGCCCCATTCGCCATTCTCGTCAGGCTTCGACCAGAACCAAGGCTTCGGAACGTTTTTTAGTTTCCGCAGGTCAATTACAGTCAGCCCGAAATGTGCGGTTGAAACCTGCAAAGGCTCGCCCCGAACCTCTGCTGTTGACTGTCCCTTGATGCTGGCCAGCATCGTTTTGTTTCCACGCCGAATCTGCATGGATGCCAGTGCGTCGATATGCGGATTTGATTCCAGCGTTTGCAACAACCGCATGATATCGCGATCTGTGAAAAGCGAATCGCCATCACAGACCACAGCAATATCAACTCCTTTTTCGATAGCCTGTGTCAGCATCCGCTGCATGCACTGGCCGTAGAACACTCCTTGCGAATCCTGCAAGGGTATTTTCGCCGCCACAAATGCTGCGTCGATGTAATCTCGACACAGGCAATTGACATAACGCGGCGAGGTCATCATGCCGCACACTTTTACAGATTTTGAGGTCACTCGTTTGCTCCGGGTGTTATGAATAAAACTCAGCCAATCGCGACGAAGTCAGCCTGACCTGTTGTGCCAGACGGAGCCACATCGAGAACCAGTTCTGCCACTGCAGCCAACGAAACGACGCTGTTTGTGGTATGAGTGCCAGGCGTCGCAAACAGACGGATGTAACGCTTTCGCGTGCCATCGTTGTTGATGTGAAACTTGGCATCACGTCCCGTTGCTGTTGACAGTGCCACAGACAACTGCATTGTGCTCGTGCTGATGTCAGTGAAATCAGTCGTTGTTGTGGTGTCGGACTCTTGGATCTTGACAACGACTGGGGCGGCGTTCGTGTTCGCTGCGGCAGATGTCAGCACGATTACTGTCGCGTAGTCTGCCCCCTTCATGTCGACGATTATTCCCGCGACTGTGGCCGTTGATGCTGCTGTCTGTGCAGACAGTGCAATCACGGCAGAAGTAGCCTGTTGATTCTTCATCGTGTTCCCTTATGCAAAATTGATTTGTGTTTGATTCCTGAAAGACCGGAACGCCAGCAAGCCGACGTTCCGGCCGGGTCCACCCGGAGCTACGAGTGGATCAACTATCAGCCCATCTGCAGAGCGACGATTGGACCAGCAACGGATGCCGTCCCGCGTTCGTGGATGTTGATGTCGAATCGTTCCGTGACTCGCAACGCCAGAGCGTCTTGAGCAAAGTAAATCGACTCATCAGCTCGCAGAGTGACACCTCGACGGGTGCCCATCGTGGCCGCCATGCTCAGGTCGCCAAAATAGGCAACCTTTACAGTGGTTGCGGCGGCTGATGGCATCGCGTTGATCAGTCGCACTGGATACCCCATGAACTGCAACTGAGAACCGCCTGCCAAGTCGCTGACAGCGTTTCCGCCTGCAGCAAACTGCAATCGGCCAGCCGTTGTGTGGTAAATGCTATTGTGCATGAACCACGCTGGCTGAATACCTGGGAATCGAGGCAGCTTTGCAATGCACGCTTCAAAGTGCGTGATTGTCAGGGCTGCGGCTGTCGTGATTGCTGTTGCGGTCGCAATCGAACCAGCAGCCAAAGCACCATCCAGCCCAACGATCCCGCCATAGGTGCTGGTCCCGTCGCCAAGGAATCCGCACTGATCTTCTTTGACTGCGAGTGCATACGCAAACTCACGAGCGTAGAAGTCAGCCACGGAAATGATGGCATCTTCGCTCAGTTCACTGGAGAACTGAGTCATCGCTGCCAGCTTCTTCGCTTCCAGCCGCACCTGATCCATCACGGTATCTGAGGCCGTGATTGCGTCGTTCTGGCCCACGAAGTATGTCGTGAACCCGCTGACTCGACGTGGAATCAAGCTCACATCGGAAGACATCGGCCAGTTGCGAGCGTATTGCCGGAACTGTCCGTACTCCTCTTTCAGGTCAACCATCGCGTTTTCCAGAACTTCTGGAACAAGATAGCCGCCCTTTGAGTTATCGTCGCTGGCTCCAGCCATCTGGATTCCATGTTCCTTGAGCCACATCTTTGACGGCTCATGGTTTGCAATGGCAGCCATCAGGAAGCGGCCAGTCAGATAAGCGTTTGCCTCTGCGTCTGGCCCCTTGAAGTGCTTGACGGTGCCGTGACGCTTGGCGGTTGCCGGAACCTTAATGCGAGGCGGCTCAGATGCAGCAATTGAATTGCCTGCGGTTGATCCGCCGACTTCAATTGAGCCAATCGAGCGAACTCGTGCGGCCGAGTTCTGTGACATGCGAGCAGCACGCTTCTCATCGGCGTACAACTTTTGCAGAACGCCAGGCTTGTCGTCGGTGCCCTGAATGCGATCCACTTCGGCTGTTTCTTCTGCCGACAAATCGCGGTTTTCTTCTTTTGCAAGAGCGACGATGGCATCAACCTTGCCGAGTTCTTCGTCGATCTGTTCGCGAATTACCTTAAGACTCCAAATCATTTCATGAACTCCTGAATCGGGTGTGATGCCGACTCAGGCCATGAAAAAAACGGCGCAAAAAGTCGGCGGAATTTAATCGCCTGACTCTGGCCGCTAACGAGTTGCTCAGATTCAGAATGTTCGGTGCGGGATGACTCCCCGCGTGAGTGCATCTAAGCAGATGTTTTGTTTTCTGTCAATAGAAAAAGGCGACTGAGAAAACTCAGCCGCCTTTACCATGCCTTGCCGAACCGAACCCTGCCATGCCAGACCAGAACGTGCCCTGCCATGCCCCGCCGCACCTGACCATAACGATTCACGGAACCGCCACCAACTCTAAAAGAGTCCTTGCCTTGCCACTCCATGCCATGCCTGACCCTGCCCTGCCCTAGCTTTTCTTTTTCTCCGGCCATGTCATTACCGGAGTTGTTCGCACCGCAGGATTGACCGGCAATTCTTCTTTCTTCCTCAGCATCGACAGTTTGTGAGCCTGATTGCTGACGTTCTTGGCGTACAAGTCGCGATCTGCACCCGTCAGCTTGCCGACGTTCACCGCCATCAATCGTCTATGTGCCCGGCGTGCCAACCGCAATCCAGCGTCGAATCGCTTTGGATTGTAACTGGCTGACTCCGCATCTGTCAGCACATGCAATTCATTGCCCACGATCCGCACCGTGAGTTCTCGCCTGTGTTCTTTCTTTAGTTGCTTTTGGACAACGCCCAGCAGTTGCAACAAAGCAAACTGCCATTCTTTTGATTCGTCGCACTTGTGCCCGATGGCCTCTTCGCACATTGCGAGAGGAATAGAATCACCAGGCTTTACCTTCGTCGTGTCGATCTGAAAATTCATGTTTCAGAGTCTCCTATTGAATGTGAAATAAACCTTGCCAAGCCTTGCCGTGCCCGACCTAACCCCGCCCCGACACGCCGGGCCACGAGATTCGCAGTAACCGCCACCAACTCTGAAAGAGTCCTTGCCTTGCCCCGCCGGGCCTTGCCCCGCCGGGCCTTGCCCCGCCGGGCCGTGCCCCGCCCAGCCGTGCCTTGCCTCGCCTTGACGTGCCTTGACGATTTCGCGATGCCACCACTCTGATAAACAGAGCCTTGCCGTGCCGATCCTTTCCCCACCATGCCCCACCTCACCGTGGGACTCACTTGCTGCGGGAACGATCCGCAGTTCGCCAACCAAGTGACACCTTGCCTTACGGAACCCTGCCCGTCCCCGCCATGCCTAGCCACACCCGGCCTGGCCGAACCGGACCTTAACTATTCAACAATTTGAAACCGGCCGAACTTTGGGCGATAATCACAAAGCCCAACCTGTGTTCCAGCATCTGACACCGCCAGCATGATCTGTTCAGGGTTAACCAGATCCGCGTTGTAGCTCACCTCGAATTCTAGCCGCCAGTTGCGGAAGATTGGCCGCGTTCGCATGACTCGCGACGTGCCAACCTTGACGCCACGCACATCGGCGAACTCTTCATTCCGCTCCCACAGTTGATCCACGGTCAGCTTTTCGCCGTAGTCAAGCGGACTGTTTTCCATCACAGCGATAGCTGATTTGAATTGTTTCCCTAGCTTGCTTTTCTTTGCGCCTTCGATAAGGCAGGATTCGATTACTTCAGAAGGAATTTCGACAACACCCGCTGGAGAAACGTAAAGCCCTGCTTTGAATTCTAATCGACTAAGTTCTGCGTGAACTTCGTCGGTCTTCTTTCGCTGCCCGGTCAATGCCTTCATCTGCTTTACTAGCGGATTCAGTGGATTCGCCAGTTGCCCGTTGTGCATTAACAGCGGGGCGATTCCTTCGATTGTGAACGTGATTGAATTAGCCATGTCTTACCACTCCATGAAAAAACCCGCACACAAGCGGTCAGACTTGTGGCGGGTTTCTCAGTCCGGATTACTCCGGGAAAGTTCTGTTGAATCATCTCTGACCAGATGACTTGTGCCTGCAGCATAGACACGTCATTCCGTAGTGTCAATATTCATTCTTTCAACGTAAACACTAAATCTGGCTGCTCCACCATCCGGCCGGGCAATCGCGATGCCTCGTATTGCTCAAACTGCGACATCCATTGCAGAATGGCTGCCTCTGAATTATCTGGTGTTCCTGTGTAGTGACAAAAGCCAGCTCCGTCTGCTTCCAGTTGAATGTAACCGATCATGCCGTCGTTGATCATCGGTTCGAGCGTCTTGAGAATTGCAAAGTCCATACCCTGGGCATCGATCACTAGGCAATCAATCTGTGTGACTCCCAGCATCTGCAAAACATGGTCGAGCCGCACAACTTGCACATGGATCGCTGTGGTGTTGCTGAAATCTACATTCCGCCATGTGCCCTCAGCCTGTGCTGTAATGTTGCCGAGCGACGACGATAGCCCATCAGTGTTATACAGATTAAATACACATTTGCCATGCTCCTCCCCGCAGGCCGCTTCGATCACGATAGCCTTTGGCTGCGTTGCGTACCTTTTCCGGCACGCTTCAGCAGCCTGCGGAACAGGCTCAAACATGATCGTGCGATCGTGCATGTCAACAACACAATCCAGTGTTTTGTCTGGCATGTTTTGCCCAACAATTACTGCAGTTCCCATTATCGCTCCTTGTCGTACCAGCCCTATCGCCCAAACATTGCCTTGATCTGCTGAAGCCTGATTTCCTTTGCTGCAATCGTCGCCGGTGTCCGACTGCCTGCGAATGGCTCGTTCTTCTGGTCGCCGTCTGGTTTCCCGCCGTACATGGCCTTTGCAAATGAAGGAGCGTCAACAATGATGTCTCCGACCTCAGTCGCAAAGCCAGCCGCCACCGCTTCTGTCGCCGTGTACCATGTTTCTGCATCAAGAATACTCATCATTTTCTTGCGGTCTTTTTTCGTTCTGTCCGTGTAAGCATCAATTATCGAATCACGGTATTTGTCCAGAACATCGGCCGTCTTTCGCAGCTCGGCCGCACTGCCCATCGCCATCGTCCACGGATTGTGAACCATCATCATGGCATTTTTTGCCATCACAACCCGATCGCCAGCCATCGCGATATAACTGGCGATTGAGTAGGCCGATGAATCTACAACCACATCGACGCCGCCTTGATGCCGCTTCAATGCGTTGTAAATCGCCCGTCCTTCGTCCACGCTTCCGCCTGGGGATGAGATCCGCAGCGTCACCCGCTTGCCACTCATCTTGGCAAGATCCGGCAGGACAGTCGCCGCGTCGATCATGCCCCACATCGAGGAGCCGATTGCGTCGTACAGAAAGATTTCACCAGTTTCGTGATCAGCTTGGTACATGGTTTGCGACCTTTTCTGCGAGGGAGTTGTGAACGAAGATTGAGTTGACTCGCGTCGTCCCGAGCCGCGTGTAATTGTACTCTGCCGCAATGGAATTCAGCGTTGCCGCGTTGTCCTGAATTGTGAAGCCACCGTCAAAAACGTGCCCCAAAACCCACTGCGGAACCCGCTGAACCTGCTGAGTGTTCGCTGGATGGGATCGATCGAAGTGCTCGACCATCAAAATCTGCGGCTGATGCCATTTCAAAACCTGCTCCATGATGACGCTGTCGATGCTATCCACATCGATGACGCAAATCAGCGGAGCGTTCGCAATGCCTACGGTCGTATTCAAGCAAAACTCACCACGAAGTTTGGCTTTCGGGTATTTCGCCTGCAGCTTTTGAAGCGACTCAGTTTCTCTTTCAAACAGCACGCATTCCAGCCCGTACTGATAGAACGGATCGATTGTCAGTGGCAGCGACTCGGCATCTCCTGCACCAATCTCAACGCACTGGTCAGCCTGTCCGACAGTGTTGGCGAGTGCTACCAAAATGCCTTGCTCACCGAATTGCCAGCCGCCTGCACGAGTGCTAAGCCATTCAAATTCCGCTCTGTCGGCAATGAATCCTTCATTCATACTGGCACTCCGAGAATATAATCCGCCAGTTCCTCTGCTCTTTCGCCCCACGATGCGGTCAGTTCACCAACTGCATCAGGTAATGCCTTTGCGCTCGTCTTTGTCATGACTTCGATCAGAGCATCCTGTGAAATCTTGCAATGCTCTGCCGCCGCGTATGGCGTTCCTCCGAGCTGTTCACAAACATCTCCCAGAGTATGCTGCCACTTGCCGTAGAATCGCTCAATCGACGCAATCGGCTGCTTGGTTTTCATTGCGGCCGCCACTCGTTGCTGCTCAATCGCCAGCAATGGCCGCAAACGTGAAATCACGGCCATCCGCCGCAATGCCTCTGTTTCCGGATCGTCCTCCGGCTCCGGATCTTCAACGATGTCTTCCGGCTCCTCCTGTGGCTCAGTGACGGTGATGGCTGGATTCTTGTATTCATCCCCGCCGTCGTAGGGATTCATTTCCAGTTTTTCACGAGCCTCATTGGGCGACATGACTGTAGCTGCAATGAGCTTGGTCAGGTATTCCGCCTGCTTGAGCGGGTCCATCCTCATCAGGGCGTTTGTGTTGAACTTGAAATAGTGCGTCTCGCTGGTCAACTGGCGTTCCGTCAGCAAAGCCCGATTGCACGCCGCCTCGATATGCACCAGCCATCGATTCAGGCAGTTGGTCAGGTATGCCAGATGCTTTTCTGCCAAGCTGTTGTAGCTCACGCTGGAGTCATCCCCGATGATTTCCTCCAAGCAGAACCACATGGCCGCCTCCTGACGCTGGAAAAGCCGCTGCTCGATCCACTGGCTATCCTTGCCGGACATCGAAACCATATTGGCCTTGATGCCCTCGCGAAGCATCGCAGTCTTGCCAGTGTTCTCGGAGCCGTCATGAGCCTCGCGAAACATGGTCAAGAATTTTTTTGCTTCTTCCTCATTTCGGAACATGCCATTTGGTGATTCAAGAATGAGCGAACCGCTAAATCCTTTCTTGGCCAGATTTCGCACCTGATCTTCAGCCGATAGTCCCGCGTCGATACTGTTGGCCATTACCGCCGATGCGTTCAACCCCATCAATCCGTCCATGCCGAGGCCATGCACGAAAAACACGTCCTCATCTGGAAACCAAACTGTCTGGCTGTCTTCCTTGACGCCCAGCATCTTTGCCAATGGCTCATGCTTGCAAAGGACAGTGCCGTGGTATCGCTTGCCTTCGTACCATTCACTTCCGGATCGATCAGGCAGCAGCGGATATAACCCGACCGGCCGCGATCCCTCACGCACAATCAGGCACCGCCAATTGCCATAGAGCAGCAAACTCGGTGCGGCAAACATTTTCCACTCTGGAGCCGTCTGGTATTCGTTCGGCCTTGTGTGAACCAGTTTGTGCCCTGGATGATTTCGCTCAATCGTGCTGCCTCGCTCCAACCTGCGATGGCAATTGATCGGCAACTGCGAAAAGTGCCCCGCGATCTTGTTCACCGCGTACCAAACTGGTGCATATTCAAGGGCTCGGCGCGGGGTGATCTTAGATGAGCCAAACTCCGGCGTAGTGCCGAAGAAAGCACTCAAACCCGAGCCAATTCTGGTGATAAACCGTCGAAACAGGTCCATATTTGGGGCTTTCAATGGATGAATAATGAACCAGAAGGACGTGACGGAGCCAGCATTGCTAATCTCAGCCCCATTAGCACAGCAACCGCCGCATCAATTTTCTCACTGCTGTTCCTCTTATCGGGCATCATTTTACCTTGTGCGTTGGTCGTCGTCATCATGTTCAACGCACACCAGCGAAGAATGGAATCAGATTTGTCTGGCCTGAATCGATGCTCACGAATTGCAGCCGCCATCTCTTCCATCGGCTCGTTGAAATGAAAATGGTTTTGGGGCATCTTCAGAACCTCAAGCCCAGCTTGAGACATCTCATCGCCCAACTGAGCTGCGTTGTATGGGTCGTAAGCGACAGCCCTGATTCCGAGGTCGTCTGCAAGCTGTAGCAACTCATCACGCAGGGCTGACACCACATATCGACAGACCTTCAGTTTACGATCTGCAACCCATCCCGCAAACGGCTGCTTTTTTAAGTCTCGGTGAGTATCTTCCACGATGAATGACCGCGAAAACGCTTCATATCGCCAGATCGTTTTGCCGTTGTCGTCTTCATCCATCGGGAACCGTGCGACGATACCAATTGAGGCAAGGTCGTCTCGGCCGCCAAGGTCAATGCCTGCTGTGATTGCATCTGCGTTCGACCAGTCTGACAACTCATCAGCTTTGTTATCCCATTCATCAGGCAGAATGAATCGATCAAAGGATGACACCTTGCGATTGCAGTGGAACCGAGTAAACCGATTCAGGGCGACTGGCGATGTTTTCGCCTGTGCCGCTTCTTCCCTCAGATATTGTGTTGGGATTGAAACGCCCAGATTTGGATTCGCTTTGATCCATAGGGATTCATCCAACGGATCATCGTTTTCATCTAGTTCAAACACGTATGAAAAATATGTTTCATCTTCAAAGTCACCACGCGCCACGCCCGTTGCGTAATTATAATCTTCCTGCCAAAGCTGCGACGTGTCATCTCCGGCCGTCGTGAAGTCACCGATCAGCGGCTGAACTCGGTTGCCTGATCCCGTCATCATGGTGTCATAGAATTTTCGGTGATGCTCCCGCCATTCGTGCTTCTCATCCATCAGAATCATGTGAGGGTTCAGACCGCTGAACGGCTTATCGCTTCCAATGCACCGAATCGACCCGCCATTGTGGGCAAAGGTGATCTGCTTGTTGATTGCTGTCGACAGTGCCTTGACATGCTCCGACTGCAGCCGCATTCGCTCAATCTCGGCGTACATCACCTTGCGAACCTGATCGATTTTCGTTGCGCAAAGCAAAACTTCAGCGACTGATTCAGGCTTCCTCGTGATCGGGTTTACGTCCGCCATCGCACCCAGCAGAGCGAACCCCGACCCCATGCACGATTTACCGTTCTTTCGAGCCATCGACCAAAAGAACCTGCGAAACCGCCGTGAGTTGTCTTCTAGGCGTCTCCATCCAAAAATATTGTAAATCCCGAAGATTTGCCACGGCTCCAGCTCGAAGGGATTTCCGGCCGCCTTGCCGATTGAGTGACGCAGGACATCAGGGAAGAAGTCACAGCAGGCGGATGCGACGTTGTCGGACAACACGAACGGAAATTCGTCGGTGCCCTGTTTTGCGATGTCGTGAACAAACCGCTTGACGGCCGCCTTTACGGAAACGCAAGTCAGAACGCGATCGCTAAGCACGTCCTCGACGTACTTTTGAACGATGTATTCTGGTGATTTGCGTGCAGTCATCCGCGTCCCATTCGTTCCATAATCTTTGCGAACGGGTCTTCCTTCTTTTCGTCCAAGTTCATGCTTTTCAGTTTTTGCCGACTGGCTGGAGTCAGCCCAAATTCTGGAAGCAGCTTGTTGAGCTGATCCCGGAACTTGTGCATCTCAGCCACATACGGATTCTTTGAAATCACAAGTTGCCCCATCTTGTCGACCGACTCGATGGCCAGTCCCGTCTCCTCGACTTTTTTTCTTGCCTCGATCCACTTCGCATAGATGGTGCAATACGAAACCAGCATTTCCCGAGTGTCAGTCGATAGCACGCCGTTTCTTTTAAGGTCGCCTATCAGCTCTTTCCATTTGGCTTTCGCCACTCGGCAAAGTCCTTTTGGAACTGTTGGCGATGCTCCATCAGCTTTTGGCGATGCTGCATTCCGGCGTTGCGGGTCTTTTCGAAACGCCCCTGTTGCTTCTTTCACCTCATGGGCAATTGCTCTTCTACCCATCTTACTTTTCCTCGATTTTGCGGACACTCACTCTTCTA
>JACCDP011330509.1_pt1 | contig 18265 bp, 11 predicted proteins | sample 7445841 | NCBI WGS metagenome assembly JACCDP01 (sample SAMN15323441, study PRJNA562643) | freshwater metagenome | isolation source: river surface water | place: USA:Blue River Watershed | collected 2017-08-17
AATAGTTCAATTTGAGAAAGTTGGTGTGGGTGCAAGAAGTGCAATGGATGCAATTGATAAAGCTGGTAAAGGTTCTTTAGAATTAGGTTTAAGGTCAAAAACAACCGTAACCGATATTAGAAATAATGTTGAAAAATTAAATTCATATGGATTTCAAAACGGTATTCAAGGATTGGCGGAGATGTCAAGAAGAGCAACCGAATTTAGAATGAAAATGGACGAGGTATTCACAATTGCGGATAATGTTTTAGACCCTGAAAAGGCATTATCTTTAACAGCAAACTTACAAGTATTAGGTGGTGCAATTGGTGACTTTAATGACCCATTAAAATTAATGTATATGGCAACAAATAACGTTGAGGGTTTACAAGATGCATTAATTGGGGCAGCAAGTAGTTTAGCAACATACAATTCCGAACAAGGTAGATTTGAAATTACGGGAGTTAACTTAAGAAGGGCTAAAGAAATGGCTAAAGAATTAGGTATCAATTATAATGAACTTGCAAAAGGTGCAATTGCTGCACAAGAAAGACAGGCTGCTTCTATGGAATTAATGGGTAAAGGATTTAATATTGACCCTGAAGATAGAAGATTTATCACTAATCTATCTAGAATGGAAGGTGGTAAAATGATTATTGATGTACCTGAAAGTTTGATGAAAAAATTAGGTATTACTGAAACACAAGTTGAATTAGGTAAATTAACCGAACAACAAATTGAAACATTAAAAGAAAACAAAAAAGCTTTCGAAGATATAAAAGTTGAAAATATAGCAAAAGAACAATTCACCTCAATTAAGAATATAGAGAGAATGATTAATAGTTTAATAAAACAACAAGCAAGAGGTGCAATGGTTGAAACTGTGGGAAAAGAAGGATTAGAGGTTGATAGAAGAGCCAAAGATTTATATAAAATTATTGAGAATTTTGGTAATGAAAACAAAGGTTTTTCAAGAGAAATTATAGGTTCCGTTAAGGAGGGATATAGAGATTTATTAAAAAATGCAATGTTAGAAGGAGGTATAGATCAATTTAATGAGGTGTACTCTGAACAAATGAAAACTATAAAAGAAAAATTAAAATCAGAATTTGAAAATAAAAAGGAAAGTACGACACCTAAAGAAACAACCGATACACGTACCTCACAAAATTTCAATTTAAAATCTAAAATTGATGTGACGTTTCCTTTTGGTTTCGGTTTACCAAAAGCCGAACAACAGGGTTCTTATTTAATACCATCTTAATGATATAGATTTTTTAATATACTCTATTTATAATTAAAGAATATTAATGCCAAGTTATTTAGATTTTGATGCAACAAAAAGGTTTAGAGACGAGATTCTTAAGAGAACTTTAGATCCAGTTTACGGTCAAAATCCGTCCCCAAAAACGTTCACAAATTCATCTTACGTTGTTAGTACTCTTAATGATAGTCCAAACGTAAATCAACCCGATGTGGACTCCAATAGACAAAATGACCTATTAGACATACAAAAACAAAATATTTTCAAACCAAATGAATATATCATAAAAGAAAATATTATTGATTTACCACGAAGAGCGAATTTAAACTTATATCCTTATTTTACTAAAACAAATGAAAATTTGATTAGTATAATGACTACACCAAGTTATGATACAGAGTCCGAATTATTCAAATTTTCAGCTCATTACATTAGAACGAATAGTCAAGGTCCTGTTTTTGCAAGAATACAACAAAATTTAAATGCTGCAACTAATGGTAAAAATAGATTATTAGATGGTTTAAGTGGAAACAGTGCGGCATTAATAAATGTTATTAGAGGTAAAGAACCTATTATTGAAGGTAATAATAAAATTACCGCAGCAAGAACATTATTAGGTCAAAGTATAGATTTTCTACAAACAGTATCAGGAACACAATTACCTTGGTCTGAAATACCTGGCGATTATTTAACTAATCCAAGAAGTCCTGTAAATACAAGACCAACAAATGTTAGTGAAGGTACTAAGGTATGGCAAGATTTAACAGGTACATTAGGTAGTTTTATAGGTATAAGAAGAAGACCATTACCTTCAAGAAAACCATCTGATTTATTAATTGAATACATGGGTGACGCTACTAAGAATAGATTATTTGATTTATTATCTTATTCCAAATATGCACCAAATTATACAACAACCGCAAGGTCACAACAATCATCTAGATTATTCAATTTTCCTAATCAAATTGCACAAGGTATTAAAAACTTATTAGGTGTCGAAGCACCCGATAGTACAGCATATATTGGAGATGACCGTTCAAATGATGTTAAGAATGTAACGTCCGATTTATTAAGTGGTAGAAAGGTTAGAAGTAATTATTATCTTTCATTATTATTTGATCCGGTGGCAACACAACTTTTCCATAATGATAGACCATATAGTAATCAAGGAAATACAAGTGGTAAATTAACATGGATTAGTTCGAATAGAAAAACAGGTAAATTAAATACTGATAAAATCAAGGGTACACTATCCACCGCGTATGATTTTAGAGAAGATTCTATTTTATATATTACACAGGATATTCTTAATTCAAAACCTGATAACGGTGGAGATGCGTTAACACATGTTGCGAATGTTATTGACCAAACAACAAAATATTTTAAAGAAGGGGATACATTATTATCAAGAGGTTCTGCAGTAAAATACTTAGATAATTCAGGTAGAGATATTGGTGTGGAATATGCGAGAGTGTGGACTAAAGATAGACCATATTATACTTTAGGTGATACCGCACCATATTACAAAGAAACTGTTGATTTACCATATTATAAAAAAACCAATAAACCATATAGAAGAACCAACATTAGAAAATATGATGGTAGTGTATTATCAAATACATGGAACTTAAACATCGCACCAATGTCTAATGGTAAGGGTGATTTTAATGGTTCCACAAATATAGTAAAAGGTAAAGACGGATTCTATGCTAAAAAGTACATGTTATCAATTGAAAATTTAGCATGGAAATCTTCTACAATGTCTGGTTTTACGGTTTCCGATTTACCATATTGTGAGAGAGGAAATAATGGTGGACGTGTTATGTGGTTCCCACCATATGATTTAAAAGTATCAGAACAAAGTAGTGCAAATTGGGATAAGAATTCCTTTTTGGGAAGACCCGAACCAATATACACTTATCAAAATACCGAAAGAAGTGGACAACTATCATTTAAAATTGTTGTAGACCACCCAAGTGTTTTAAATTTATTGATTCGTGACCATTTTAAAACAATGAACGAAGAACAAGTAGATGATTATATCACATCATTTTTTGCTGGTGCAAAAGATATTGATTTTTATAATTTAATAAGAACATACACAAATCTTGAACCAGATGATGTAAAATTAATTCAACAGTATCTTAATTCAGGGACTGATAAAGAAGTTATTAAAAAACAAAAACAAAATTTTACAACACAAGTTCTTGAGAATCCTGAAGGTAAAAAAACAGAAACATCTAATGGTGAAAAAATAACAACATCTGCAAAACTATATTTTAATAATGCTGCACCTAGAAAACAATTAGGTGATAACACAAATGATTACCAATCAGTCGATTCTTATTATGGAATTGTTGATCAAATATACGGTAAAGTTGATTTTGTAATAAATGGTTTAACAGAAGGTTTAAATCAAATTATATCAGGAAATACTCAAAAAGATATTCAAGATAGAATAACGATTTTTAATAATAAAAACGTTACAGTAGATTCTATTCCAACAATAACAGAAAAGGTTTCAGAATTATTGAATGGGTTAAAAGTTACTGTTAGTGAATTAGATACAAAATTAGAGGAATTAAAAACCAATTTACAAAATGGTTTAGTAAAAGATGATGTAACAATCACTATTGATTCTTCTTCGTCTAGTCCATCAGATGAAAATTATAATTACAAATTATCGTTAAGAAGATCACATTCTGTTATTAAGTATATAATAGAAAAATTAGGTGGTAAAGAAGATAAATTTGTTTTTGATGAAATTGAAAACAATCAAATAATTAAAAAACAAGTACAATATACATTCAAAGAATTAGGTTTTGAAAAACAAGCCGGTAATTTGATAATTAAAACAACAAACTACGGAGAAACAGCATTGACAGAAATGGGTGATTGTAGTAAAATAAAATATAACAATCAGAATTTATCTTTATTTTCCCCAACGGCGTATGGTTGTAGACAATCTAATGTTAATTTAACATATTACAAGAAAAATAATAATGATAAATCCCCAACAAATAACGAGATTCCTGTAAGTAAATTAGTGGTGGCGAAAGAAGAAAAGACAGATAGTAAGAAAAAACCACCAATTGATGTTATGAAAAGGATAATCATGAAAACATTATCCGAATGTTATTATTTCCAAAAATTAGAAGAAACATCACCAATAGTATTTAATTCTTTAAAAGAAAAGTTGAAATATTTCCATCCTGCGTTCCATTCAACGACGCCAGAAGGTCTTAATTCAAGATTAACATTCTTACAACAATGTGTTAGACCTGGAGATACAATACCAATTAAAGGAGTATCAGACGAATCTGATTTAAATGCTAGAAACACATCTTTTGGTCCACCTCCTATTTGTGTATTAAGAGTTGGTGATTTTTATCATTCTAAAGTTATTATCAGAGATGTAAATATTTCATTCGAAGATTCAACATGGGACATGAATCCAGAAGGAATCGGAGTTCAACCAATGATAGCAAATGTTACATTACAAATTAACTTTATAGGTGGACAAGGTTTAGAAAAACCTGTTGAAAGATTACAAAATGCATTATCATCTAATTTCTATGCAAATACTGAAATGTATGATGAAAGGTCTATATCTACAACAACTTCTATAGGTGGAGTTGAGGTGGAGAAATTTACAACGAAATTTTTACAAGAATTACAAAGTGATTACAATAAACAACTCGATTTAAAAAGTACATTAGGTTCTGACTTTAAAGAAGGACAATTTTTAGGAAGTATATCAGGTACAACGTCTTTAAATTATACTAATCTAATAAATGATTTATATAACCATACTAATGATTATTTTAATTCATATGAAAATATGTACAACAATGTACAAAATGAATTTAGTAAAGAATTATTGAATTTCATGGTTAATAAGACATATAGACAAATTATTAAATATGACGTTTATACCGGTTTAACATCGTCAAAAGAAATAGAATTATTTGGATTACATGCTGAAGGATTCGATATGGGTACAATTGCAAATGCAACAAAAAGAGAATTAAAAGCGTTCATAACCAAAGAAAATATTAATTCGTTATTTAATTTAGATACTTTACTTACTGCCGACATTTCTAATGAGGTGGCGGAAGTATTATACAAATATGTAATCACTGACGGAGAATTAGATAAAATATTAGATTCTGTAACAACTTCAAAAACAATACCCGATTTTGAAAACAACAGAAATAAACTAATATCTACATTAGATAAATTAAACTTCATAACTAAAAATGGTTATGATGTTAAAATAGATAAGGGTAATTCTATCAAAGGTAATTTACCTCAAATTTCGGGAAATACGTCTTCATTCTATAGTAACTATGAGTCGTGTATATCATATTTGGAAGAAAATACAAATAAATTTTATGAGAAAATAGATACAAGTATTGATTTTATTACATTAGATTTCAATCAAGAAAAGGTAAAGAGTATAATATCTCAAATTTTTAGTGATAGCAAATCATTGTTAGTAGGTAGAATTAAGTTTGAAGTGGAAGATATTATGGGAAAAAAGATTACCGACCCTATGATGAATTTAATTTCTGATAGGTTAGAATCGTTTTTAAAGAACCCAACTGAAGTTAAGTTCAAATTTAAAAAACTACCTAAAAGAAAAAATGAAAATAACATTGTTTATACTTTTGAACAATCAAGTACGGAAACTACTGATGAAATTAAAAAACTATTCTCAACTAAATTCAAAGTATCTAAAGTTGGAGAAAAATTAAACTTTTATAAAAAATGAGTAAAGATTATTTAGATAGATATCAATATTTCATTGAGGATGGTGAATTTAGAATTGTACCCGGTATTGAAATACCAATAAAAGGTACCGACAAATACATGCAATACAAAAAGGGTGTTGATAGATTAGATAAAATTTCACAAGAATTTTACGATACTCCATTATTTGGATGGTTGATTTTGATGGCAAACCCTTTGGCGGGTAGTTTAGAATTCGAAATACCTGAAAATTTTTACCTAAGAATTCCATTTCCTTTAGTTACCTCTTTACAAGATTATAAAAGAGGTGTAGAATTGTATAATTTATATTATGGCGAAAAGTAAAAATAATACCGAAGAGATTTTAGTAAAAGTTGATCAAAATAATTTAATTTATATTGATCCAAATAGTGTTGTGAAGGATGGTAACATCGAATCAAGAGGGATAAATCAAGAAAATTTGGTTATGTATGTAAATCTTGAAGCCGACATTGTTCCAAGATCAATACTAACTTCAGGAAATGACCAAAATACTTTAACAAATATTGCTAAAGGAACTCTTAACTTTTTACAAAACAAAGAAGGTAAGGATTATGATACGAAATGGACAGATACATATGTTTCAAATATAAACAATGATATTTTTACTAAGGCAGACGAATCTGGTCAATCTTTCGGTATTGATAGTATTAACATAGAAATAAAAGGTTTCAACGCCATACCTAAAGTCGACATAAATTTTATCGATGTTAGAGGAAAGACATTATTCGAATCACCAGAAAATTCACCATATAAGGCATTTTTTCATATACCTTGGCCGATATTTTATTTAACGGTAAAAGGTTTTTATGGTAAGGCGATAAAATATAGATTACATTTGGTTAAGTTTAGTAGTAAGTTTAATGATACAAATGGTAATTTCGAAATCTCAACCACATTTGTAGGTTCAACTTACGCATATCTAACTGATATACCATTACAAGGTGTTCTAAACGCAGCTTATATGTTCCCCGTTGAATCAACAACAACAACCTCAACTAATACAGGAACAAACCAAGTTGTTGAAACTGTAGTGAAATCAACAAGGGGTTATTCGACATTAAAATCTATATATGGTGAATATAAAAATAAGGGTTTAATTCACAAAGATTTTCCAATCAAAACATTAGGAGAAGTTATCACCGCGTCACATGCAATTGATAAAATATTAGAAAAAGAAATTTTCCAATTCGTTGACATGAGATTATTTTCAGGATTAAAAGAATTTGAAGATAGTATTGACGATTTCGCTTTAGAAGTTAGAGCATGGGGTAGAAGAAATCTTAGTAACATTAAAGCTGATATATCAACAAATGATACAAATTATTATGGTTTAAATGGTAATGATAAAAGAGATACTACATTTATATTTGGTAATCAAGAAAAATCTTTAGAGTATATTATTAATAAGTACAAAGAAAAAATTAATAAAACTAAACTTTTAAGTGAAAAATTAATAAACCAAACAAGGTCAAAATTAGACCAGAAAACAATAGGTACAGGAAATATAGGTAATGTAGATTACTATGTTTATATTAAGGATTTTGTTTATGTTAAAATAGATGAATTAGTCGATAACATATATGATATTAAAAGAAATTTTAATGAACAAAGAGACATTTTAGAAAATGATGTTGAGAATAAAATGAATGAAATTGTTCGTAGAAAAGATAGTGGTTTTGGATTCGAACCAACGATACGAAATATTTTTGCAATCATTTTAGCAAATGCCGAAACATATGTACGACTTATGAAAGATGTTCATAATAGAGCGTTTGATGTTGGAGAATTTAGAAAAAATTTATTATATGGATTTACTGAAGAAACTGCCGGTGAACCAATTTATCCTTGGCCTGAAATAAAAATAAATTCTGACGGTAAAGAAAATGTTATAACTTATCCAGGTGATACAACATTATTAAAAAAATTACAATCAGATGACCCTGTATTGTGGCCTGAAGTTGACTTCGTTGAAAACTACATCGGAGTAACCACAAATAGATTAGATAATAACACACAAAAAGAGGGTTCAATTGGTAAAATTAATTATGAATTTAATAGTAACGCGGATGCGAATAAAATTAAATCGATTAGTTCTGCTGTAAAAGCTTCGAATGTTATACCTTATATTGATAAAGTACAATCAAACTTTATTTATGAAATTTGGGAACGTGCATACAACTATTGTTTAGTCGATTCTTTCGAAAATAGAACAATACAAGAATTGGCGGATTTTGAGTTTTCAAATATTAAAGAATCAATTTCTGAAGATATCGATTTGATTAGTTTATTGAAGGAAAATGCAAATAATTTAACTAAATTTAAAGATTTATTATATAAGATTGCTCCATTTGAAAAATATTCATATTATGAGGATAATTTACCTACAACATCTTATTTAAAAGATTTTTACGTAAAGTCACATAGAATTGAAAAATATGGAGATTACCCTTCAAGTGTTAACAATGATAAAGATTATGTTAGGTTACAAGAAAATCTAATAAACTATAAATCGGAAGAATATAGAACAAATATTTTTCCATTTACATCTGATTTATATAATCAATATTTAAAATCAAATGATAGTACTAGTGAAGGATTCACAAAAAAAGATTTACAATTTAATGGTGAATTACAAGTTAACACAAAAGAAGGGTTAGTTAGTTCACCAATAAATCCTTCTATTTGGGTTAAGAGTGGTTATACAAGTAACTTATTTTCACAAAGATTTACAATTGACGATAAAACAAGTTCTCATATATTGAACACACCATATTTTCATAAACAATTATATGGTGAATTTCATTCATCGAGTACGTCATTTGGAAAATATGTTGGTTCAGCATATTTGTTACTTAATTCATTACCATTCGTTGATTTAGATGAAATGGTTAATTTTGGATTATCAACAAAAACACCATCTTCACTTTTTAGAGAGATAAGTGCCTCACATTACATCCCATATCATTTAATGTTAAAATGGGGGTCAATTTACCATAGATATAAAAAGTATATATTAGATAACGAAGATATATTACAATATTTTGTTACAAGTGGTGAAACTACACCAATTAATAGTGACGAATTTTTTGGTATTTCAGGAGACACACCAACCGCAATAAGCATAGTTGAAATTGGAAGTGATTTTGTTAGTAATGTTATTGATGTTGGTATACACCCATATTATGACGCAATTTATCATCAATTGATAAATGGTTATTCACATTATACAATATCAGAAGGGTCGCCATCATTTGAAAATAACGTTAACGCTGGTGCGATAATTTGTAGAAAAAGAACAACGGGTAACGATGAGTCAATGAATTATTGGACTTCATTTGTTGATAACTCAAAATTTGTAAATAGTGACAAATATTATACACTATTACCTTCAGATGGTTCAAATTCGTATATTGATAAAACTTCAGAAAATGGATTAGAAAAAACAAATCAAGACACGATGACAAAAGGTAATCAAATATACTTTAGGTCTTTGTGGGAAGATACTTATGTAAATTCTACATTTGAAGGTATTAGTTTTCCTGAAACAAATAGAAGTTTAAAAAATGACAAAAATACTTTTGGTATTACGGACAATAATAGAAAAATAATTGATTTAGTAGGTACCTTTAGTCCATCTATTTTAGAAGATTTTGAAAATGAATTTTTAAAATTTGCTTCAGAAAAAGAAACATTTGTGTCACCCGATAAAACTGAATATGTTTATCCTTATTTCCAAGATTTGTTAAAAGCTCTTGTTACAGTCGAAAAGAAAACAACAGACAATACAAATATTGATGTATTAATAACTGATTTGAGATTGGCACAACTTGAAAAATTAAAAACCGTTACACAAGAAATATTAAACACCAATAATTTAGTTAAATTAACCTTAGGTAATCCTAAGGAAATCGACCCATATGTATTTCATGGATTCGCAGATATAAATCAAGTAAATAAATTTTCAACTGAAAAATATGTTGCAACAGATTTAAATTCTGATAATTTGAAATTAATAAAATTATACATAGGAGAAGAAGCATATACAGGAACAACACCAACAACATATTATACCGATTTTTTCGAAGTTAATGATGTTAAAATTAATGAAGAGAATATAATAACATTTAGACCTTTGGTTTTAATATATGCGGGGTATGTTAAGGCAGGTGGAACGAACACTTCTGAATCATTCAAAAATTATATAAAATTCAATGTTTTTATAAAAAATAGTGATCAAAACTCTAATGTTGGTGGTTCAGAAAATAGATTGAATGTATTCTTAGACAGATTATTACCTAAGTTTACAGAATTAACTTACGAACAAAATTTGAATAGATTAACGATTACTGATGGTTATAACAATAAACCTTTAAAAACCGAATTATATAATTTCTTCAAATCGTTTAATGATAAGTGGGTTGCGGGTAATTCAATAGGACAAAGAAACATATTAGAAGAATTCTTATTTTTAGATAAATCTAATAGAGATATTGGAGATTTATATTTTCTCAATATTACAAGATTGAAAGATTTGGCAGATGAGAAGAACTCTAAAACAAATTTATATAGTGCAATATCTTCATTAATTGCGGGAACTGGATTTGATATGAGACCTTTACCGGCTTATGTTAATTTTTATGGTACAAATTATTCTCCAAATAAATCAAAGATAACACCATCCAAAAAAGTTGCAGAAAATTTATTCGGTACATTTTTAGATGTTGATTACCAAGAATCATCACCAAAAATTATAATACAGTATGTTTCTTCTTCTTCAAAAAGGCCCGATATGCCGGATAAGAAAAAATATAGATTTACTGACGATAGTTTTAACATAAGTAATACTAGTAATAACCCTCTAATGTACTCACTACCGAAAGTTTTTAAAACAGGAGATTTATCAAAGTCAAATAGAGTTGTAGCGTTCGAAGTTAGTTTCGGTGATCAAAATCAAAGTATATTTAAGGGTGTAACTTTAGACCAAACAACAATTAAAAATACCAGTGAATCTTTTGTTGTGTTAGAAAATTTAGGTAGAACGGAATCAGGTTCATCCGCTTACAATGTTGATATTGGTTTATATGAATATTATAGACAGGCGTCATATCAATGTGAGGTTTCATGTATGGGTAATGTAATGATTCAACCAACTATGTTCTTTTATCTTAAAAACATACCAATGTTCAAAGGTTCATATTGGATTACCGAAGTGTCACACACAATTAAAAATAACGTAATTAATACAACATTTAAAGGTTCAAGAATACCATATACATCTTTACCTGACCCTAAGGATTCGTTTGTATCAAGTTATAGAGTATTATTTGATAAACTTATTAAAAAGGCAGAAACTAGAGTTAATGGTGTTGATAAGGTTACACAAACAAGTGAAGTTCTAAAAACTAATGAAGGTAGTTTCACATTTGATAAAGGAAATATTATTATACCTAACGAAACAACGATACAAGAGGCTGCTTACACTAACTTCGGTATTCCGTTCAATGGTTATGATGGTGAAAGATTCATTCAAAAAATCACACATCCATCAGGAATTTGGTTAAGAGCAAACGTTATAAAAATGGACGGACCTATATTCAAAATATTACCTGACACAAGTATGAAATTAGTTACTAAATTAACTAACCCTGTTGGTAATGAAAGTGATAAGGTTAGTAAATTACTATGGAATGATTTTTCAGATAAAAACTCCACTAGTTTATTCTATTCAACAAACTTTAACACATCAAAAGTTAATGTAGATAATTTATTTAAAAGTACAACATCAACGACATTTTATAACCCAAATCCGAAAGGACCAAAAGGACCATTTAAAATTAATCACATATATTCTTTAGGTGTTTCAAGTATTAAAAATGTACAGGGTCCTATAGATGTGGGTCCTAATTTAGAAGGATATGGAATTGCATTATCAGGTGCTCTAATGAAGAAATTGGGAGTTGTAGACGGAGATGTTATATATTTTTGGGTAGATTATAAATAATAGTTATTTTTTGGATATTTATACTTATAAAAGGAATTTTATGAATAATATGAAATTAAACAATACCATGGACCAATTTTTAAAACAAAAATCAGTTATGAATGTGTCTAATGATGGTATGGAAAGAGAAGAATGTGATTTAGTAACAGGAGAATGTTACACAATTAGAGAAAAAGACGGTATAGTTGAAAGAATAAACAAAAAATATATTACCAACGACGGTAGACAATTATTACAAGATTAATACTATGTTAGAGAAAAAATTATTAGAAGAAGTAAAACGTTTTAATGCCATTAACAAATATGGTTCTAAAATGATTATGGAACAAGAAGTTCCACCAGCACCCGAGGCGGCACCAACTGAGGTCCCACCAGCTCCTGATGCTGCACCTACAGATGTTCCACCGGTTGATGCACCTGTAGATGTACCACCCGCAACAGATAATATGTCTATGGATACAATGGATTCTACAGAAGAAATTGATATTACAGATTTAGTTAATATGACTAAAAATATCAAAAACGATTTAGATAACAACAAACAAGATAACAGTATGGTTATCGGTAAAATGGACGATGTTTTTACTAAGTTAACAGATTTAGAACAAAAACTAGCTCAAATGGACCAAGTTATGGCGAAAATCGATGAATTGGGTACAAAGGTTGAAATGATGAAACCAGAAACTCCACAAGAAAAATTGGAAATGCGTTCATTAGATTCTTATCCATTCAGCCAAAAACCACAAGAGTTTTTTGCACAAAAACAAGGTGAAATGCAAGCAACTGGTAAAAACGAATATGTATTAACTAAAGACGATGTTGAAAACTATTCTCAAGATGAAGTTAAGACATCATTCAATCCAAATGCACAAGAAGATGAATTTAAGTTCTAGTGTTAATTTTTTATTAGGTTTACAGGTACAAATGAAAATAAACCATTGGCAAACCAAAGGATATGCAAGACACCAAGCATTTGGGGGTTTCTATGATACTTTAGGTGATTTAATAGATACTTTTGTTGAATCTGCAATGGGAAAATACGGTAGATTTGTATTAGAAGACGAAAATAAAACAATTCAATTAAATAATTTATCTGAGTTAGATATGAAAGGTTTAATTGTTACCGTTAGAAAAGCATTCGTAGAAATGGATATAGATGGTACCGATACTGATTTATTGAATATTCGTGACGAAATGTTAGGAGAACTTAATAAATTATCATATCTTTTAACTTTAGAATAAGGAACAAATTTTTTTAAAAATACTTTAACCCAGATTTCCATATCTGGGTTTTTTTATGTATATTATTACTATAAATGATTTTTTAATTTAAATTTTAATTTTATGTCTACATTTGACGCAGTACTTGCACAGTACGAGAAAAACAAAAACGCCACAAGTGGCAATTCAAACAAAGTATCCCAAGAGGATAGAATGAAGAAGTATTTTACAACAGTACTTCCTAAGGGTTCAAAAGGTGAAGAAAGACGTATTCGTATTCTTCCCACAAAAGACGGTTCATCTCCATTTGTTGAGGTGAAATTCCACGAAGTTCAAGTGGATGGTAAATGGACAAAATTATATGACCCAGCACAAGAGGGTAAACGTTCACCATTAAATGAGGTTTATGAGGCATTAATGAGTACAGGTGTGGAATCAGATAGAGAAACCGCACGTACATATCGTTCACGTAAATTTTACATTGTAAAAGTTATTGACAGAGACCACGAACAAGATGGTCCTAAGTTTTGGAGATTTAAACATAACGCTAAAGGTGACGGTGTTATTGATAAAATATTTCCTATTTTCCGTAACAAAGGTGATATTACCGATACAGAAAAAGGTCGTGATATGATTTTATCTTTAACGTTAACTAAGGCGGGAACAGGTAAAGAATACACAGTTATCAACTCAGTAATTCCTGAAGATGCAGGTCCATTACACGAAGACCCAAATGTAGCAAAAACATGGTTAGACGATGAATTAACATGGTCTGATGTTTATTCTAAAAAGGGTGAAGATTATTTAGAGATGGTTGCAAGAGGCGAAGTTCCACGTTGGGATAATGATTCTAAGAAGTGGGTATCAAACTTAACCGCTGAAGAAACCATAGGTGGAGGAGCATCTAAATCAACACCTGTTGTTGACCCTCAGGAAGATGATGATGTTGATGGAGATTTACCATTCTAATTTTACACAGGGGTGGAGATAACGTCAGAAGCCCCATTTTTTTAAAACAATATTATGGCAGGAATAAAAAAGACCGATTTTTCGGCAATTAAAAAGAAATTCTCAAAAGAGGCAGAATATAAACCAGACCGTTTTTTTGATTTGGGAGATGCTTTCTTAGATGCTACGGGAATACCTGGACCTGCAATGGGTCATATTAATATGTTATTAGGACATAGTGATACAGGAAAAACAACTGCACTTGTAAAATCTGCAGTAGATGCACAAAAGAAAGGAATTGTCCCTGTGTTTATTATTACTGAACAAAAATGGAGTTGGGACCACGCTGAATTAATGGGTTTCAATAGAGACGGTGATTATCTTTTCAATAGTGATTTTGAATACATTGAACAAATCACAGATTATATCAATGAATTATTAGATGCACAAGAAAAGGGAGACATTCCTCACGACTTATTAATTATGTGGGATTCTGTTGGTTCAGTTCCTTGTAAAATGACTTACGATGGTAAAGGTGGTAAACAACACAATGCTTCGGTTTTAGCGGACAAAATAGGTATGGGTATCAACCAACGTATTTCAGGTTCAAGAAGAACAGATAAACCTTATACAAACACATTAATCATTGTTAACCAACCTTGGGTAGAATTACCCGACAATCCTTTCGGACAACCGAAGATTAAAGCAAAAGGTGGTGAAGCAATTTGGTTAAACTCAAGTATCGTATTCTTATTTGGTAATCAAAAAGGTGCTGGTACAACTAAAATCTCTATCACTAAAGATAAGAGAAAAGTAAAAATTGCAACAAGAACAAAAATCTCTATTATGAAAAACCACATCAATGGTTTAGGATATGAAGACGGACGTATCTTGGTTACATCACACGGATTTATGGCAGGACGAGAGGAAGGTGAAGAAAAGAAATCTCTTGAAGAGTACAAAAAAGAGTGTGGTGATTACATCAGTAAGATGTTAGGTGTTAATGTTACAGACATCACAGACGTAGAAGTTGTAACAGAAGAGAATGATCTATAAAAAATTTTAATGTCCGTTTTATTAGTTGATGGTGATAATTTACTTACGATTGGGTTTTATGGTGTCAAGAATTACTTCTATAAAGGCACACATATTGGAGGAATCTATCATTTCCTTAACACTCTTAGGAGAGCGTTTGATACGTACAATTTAGATAAAATTGTGGTATTTTGGGATGGTTTTGAAGGTTCGCAAAGTCGTAAAAAAATATATCTTCACTACAAAGAAAACAGACGTTCAAGATTACGTTCTGAAGAGGAGATTAATTCATACCAATATCAAAGAGATAGAATAAAACAATATCTTGAAGAATTGTATGTAAGACAGGGTGAATTTGAGTATTGTGAGACCGATGACTGTATCGCTTATTATACTCAAAACTCACCAAATGAAAATATTATTGTTTATTCTTCAGATGGAGATTTAACTCAATTAGTTTCACAAAATACACAAATTTACAATCCATCTCACGGAAAGTTATACAAACAAAATGATACGATAGTTTACAACCACGAAGAAATCTTAATTGAAAATGTTAAATTGGTTAAGATGATGTGTGGTGATTCCTCAGACAATATTGCGGGAATTAAAGGAATGGGGGTAAAAAGATTTTTATCTATTTTCCCTGAACTTAAAACCCAACAAATCACAGTTCAACAAGTTAAAGAAAGAAGTGAACTTCTTTTTGAACAAGATAAACACAATAAATTAATTGCTAATTTACTTACAGGTGTTACAAAACACGGAGTATTGGGTGAGGAGTTTTTCGATGTGAACAATCGTATCGTTAGTTTGGATGAACCATACCTAACGGAAGAGGCTAAAGAAATCATTAATCTCCTAATAAGTGAGAATTTAGATCAAGAAGGTAGGTCATACAAAAACGCCATGAAAATGATGACCGAGGATGGGATTTTTAATGTATTACCTAAATCAGACGATGCATGGATTAGTTTTTTAAATCCCTTTTTAAGATTAACAAGAAAAGAAAAAAATAAAATAAAAACAAGAACAATTAAAATTAAACCCAATGAGTAGAGATTATCAAAATCAAGACAACATTACAAAATTTGAATTTTTGTTGTCATTAGAAGGTCACATTGTATGCCAAAGATTTTTCAATGTGAGAGACCATTATAAACAATCAAGAAGTTCTATGGACCTTCACTATTATGTAAAAAATATTTGTGAACAATTTCAAGAAGATTTGAAAATAAAAAGTTCCAATTTTCTATGTGAAAATCTAAATTATATCCTTAATTCCGAGAATGTGGAAGACAAGGCAAGTGAAGAAAAAGAACATTTTTTGTTAGAAATTAAGTTAGGTGACGATGTATTTATTTCAAGAATATTTCCCGCGTATGTCTACCATCCGAAGGCTAGATATACCGTTGATATTCGTCCAAGATTGAAGACAATTTTGTCAGATTTAACTGACATTTTATCTTCAGATGATTTGGAGACGGTTTATTTGGAACACGATTTGAATTACAAATATTAAGAAAAACATATTATAAAATAATTTATGGAAGAAAGGAATTTTGGTCACTTAGGGTTTTCGTTTCAACAATCCCTTATAAAGGCGATTATTGAAGATAAGAAATATGGTGAAACTATCATTGATGTTATTGAGAGTAAATTCTTTGATAACAATTCATTTAAGTTCATCATGGAGAATATGAAAGAATTGTACAAATCGTACAACAAAATTCCCGATTACAATACATTGGCACAGAAAATAATGGCTGAAGGTTCTGGAAGTCAAATATCTAAAATTCACACAGATACATTAGACGCAATTAAAAATAACGACCAACAAATTGAGTACGTAAAAGACACAGCGTTAAATTTTTGTAAACAACAAAATTTAAAAAGGGAGTTAAAAAGTGTACAAAGTATTATTGAAAGTGGTGAATTTGAGGCTTACAATAAAATCGAACAAATCATTCAAAAGGCATTACAAGTTGGTATTTCAAATGACGAAACAACCGATGTATTCCATGGAATTGATGAGGCGTTAGAACAAGATTTTAGACATCCATTACCAACGGGAATTGTGGGTATTGACAACCTATTAAAAGGTGGGTTAGGTATCGGGGAATTAGGTGTTGTATTAGCACCAACCGGAACAGGTAAAACGACTTTACTTACTAAATTTGCAAACACGGCATTTAACTTGGGTTATAATGTTGTTCAAATTTTCTTTGAAGATAATCCAGGTAATATTAAGAGAAAACATTATACAATTTGGTCAGACATTGCTCCTGATGAGCAACCTGAATTTAAGGATGAAGTGATGAAAAAAGTTGCGGATGCACAAGCTCGTTCAAAAGGTAGTTTAAAACTTTTGAAACTTGCAAGTGATAATGTTACAATTTCAGAAATTAAGAACAAATTAAGAAAGTTAAATTCGGAAAATGAAAACAAAGTTGATTTGTTAATTATTGATTATGTTGATTGTATTTCATCAGATAAATCAACTAATGGTGAAGAATGGAAAGGTGAAGGTTCTGTTATGAGAAGTTTAGAATCAATGACAACAGAGTTCAACATGGCAATATGGACCGCAACACAAGGTAATCGTGAATCAATTTCATCTGAAGTTGTAACAGGAGACCAAATGGGAGGATCAATTAAGAAAGCACAAATCGCACACGTTATATTATCTATTGGTAAAACATTAGAACAAAAAGAACACAATTTGGCAACACTTACATTACTTAAATCTCGTATTGGTAAAGATGGTGTTGTATTCCAAAATTGTAAGTTTAATAACGAGTATTTGTTGATTGATACAGAATCACAAAATACACTTCTTGGTCACGAACAAGATGAAGTTCAAAAAAGAGCAAATAGAACGGCCGAAATCTATAAGAAAGCTCAAGAAAAAAAGGCACTAATAAAATAAACAAAAAATAAAAAAGGAAACTTAAAATGCAGAAAGGTAAAAAGTTTCTGAGTGATCTTAAATTGCACTCAGATTATTTCAAATGGTTGGAGGA
>JACCDP010348147.1_pt1 | contig 18262 bp, 16 predicted proteins | sample 7445841 | NCBI WGS metagenome assembly JACCDP01 (sample SAMN15323441, study PRJNA562643) | freshwater metagenome | isolation source: river surface water | place: USA:Blue River Watershed | collected 2017-08-17
AATTTAAAGGCTTTGAGATTACTCTATTATACCCCTTAAAATTATGTAGAATTTCTAACAGAAATAGTTAAAATTCATAAAAATAATTAACATGAATTTGTAAAAACCTTAACTAAACGACATTGTAATAATTGTATTAATTTGACAAATTATGAACTGGTAAAGTATTTTATTGCTGAACTTAACCTGAATGATTTTACATTGGTTTCACCGGATTTGGGAGCGTATAAAAAGTTAGACAAACTGGCTATAAACATTAACTATAAGGGAGCAATTGCAACAGGAATAAAAATTAGAGATATGTCAACCGGAGAAATTATTAAAAGTGATGTGAATACAGATGACTTAAAGGGAAAAGCATGTTTGGTGGTAGATGATATTTGCGATGGGGGCAGAACATTCATTGAATTAGCCAAAGCATTGAAAGAAAAAAACGCGGGGGATTTGTATTTTGTCTGCTCGCATGGAATTTTTAGTCATAATGCGTTGGAGAGGTTGAAAGAAGCAGGATATAAAAAGGTGTGCAGCTCTAACTCCATCGCTGAAAGAAATACAGACGAATTTTACAAGTCATATAATGTGTTTTAAGATGAGGTATAATATTGATTGGTTAAGATCACAAGCTCAGGTAGACTATCTTTTCTTTTGGGGGCATCAACCGAGTAGAGATGGTTCAATTAGTAAAACCTGCCTGAGTCAATGGTGGCCATCTGCTTTTGCAAAAGATAACAAGGTGTTTCCTACAGCTGAACATTATATGATGGCTCAAAAAGCCTTGTTATTAGGGGATTCAGAGACTTTTGAAAGAATTCTTACTAAAGCCTCACCAAAAAGCGCCAAAGAATTAGGGCGGCAGGTTAAAAATTTTGATCCGAAGGTTTGGGACGAGAACAAATATAACATAGTAAAGCAGGGAAATTATTTGAAGTTTAGTCAGCATGAAACATTAAAACAATTTTTAAAGCTAACTAAAGAAAAAGTATTGGTAGAGGCAAGCCCTGTTGATACAATATGGGGAATTGGTTTGGCGGAGGATAGTCCGAAAGCGAAAAACTCCCATGAATGGAGAGGTGAAAACCTGTTGGGATTTGCATTAATGGAAGTAAGGGATGAAATAAATGATATTCAATGAAAGATTTAACTAAAATAAGTAAGTTTTTAAGCCTGGTGCTGCGTCATAAGCCCGAAGAAATTGGAGTAACAATGGATGCACATGGTTGGGTGAGTGTGGATGAATTAATTGAAAAATGCAACCAGAAGAACCTGGCACTGAACTTTGACACATTAGAGGAAATTGTTATATATTGGACATACCCCTACACTCAATTACGATATTGAAATACCCATGAATGCCATTAATGTCTGGAATATTGACACAGGCGCTGCATTTTATGGAAAGCTATCGGTATTAGACATTAGAACAAAAGAGTATTGGCAAAGTGATGCAGTAAAAGAGTTATACCCGAATGAGAAAGGAAGAAATTAAAATGAAAGTAGAATGGTATAAAGAACAGCGAATAAGGTTACCTAAAAATGGTCAACAAATAATCGGGCTGGTTGTAGAACCTGAAACTAAACAACGTATTAACCTAAAATGGAATCCATGAAAATAAATCCACTTATGTTGATCGACTTTTATAAAGCAGATCACCGCAGACAATATCCCGAAGGAACAGAATTGGTTTATTCAAACTTTACTCCGCGTAAATCGCGTCAAACTGAAAATGAAAACCTTGTTTTCTTTGGCTTACAATATTTTGTTAAAGAATACCTGATGAAGCAATGGAACGAAGGTTTTTTTAATCTTCCTAAAGAAAAGGTAATGGCTGATTACAAACGCAGAATGGATAACGCTCTTGGTAAAGATAGTATTCCGGTTGAACACATTGCAAAATTACACGATCTGGGTTATTTGCCCTTAGTGGTAAAGGGTTTACCCGAAGGCACAATTGTAAATCCGAAAATTCCGGTTGTTACGGTATACAACACACAACCAGAGTTTTTCTGGTTAACTAATTATTTGGAATCACTGATGTCGGCAATTTTGTGGAAGCCTTCAACCAGCGCTACTACGGCTTTTCAATACCGGAAAGTTTTTAGTCAATATGCAAAAGATACCGTTGGAGAAAATGACCTAGACTTTGTTTACTGGCAAGGGCATGATTTCAGCTTCAGGGGCATGAGCGGCATAGAAGATGCCTGTATCAGTGCGGCAGGACATTTGCTTTCTTTCTATGGAACAGACACTGTACCTGCTATTGACTTCCATGAATTGTACTATCAGGGAAATTCCGACCGGGAGTTAATTGGAGGAAGCGTACCGGCAACCGAACATTCTGTGATGTGCATGGGTACCAAAGACAATGAAATGGCTACATTCCAAAGACTAATTACGGAGTTATATCCAGGCGGAATAGTTTCCATAGTATCAGACACCTGGGATTTCTGGCAGGTCATTACGGAATTTTTGCCAAAATTAAAATCACAGATACTGGCACGAAGCGGAAAGGTAGTTATTCGTCCGGATAGTGGCGATCCGGTTAAAATCATTGTTGGTGATAAAGCGGCTGCTCCGGGAAGCCCTGAATACAAAGGCGCAATAGAATGTATGTGGGAAACCTTTGGAGGAACAATTACAGAAAAGGGATATAAACTCCTGGATACACACATAGGTTTAATCTATGGAGACAGTATTACATTACAGCGCCAAAAGGCCATTTTGGAAGGATTAAAAGAAAAGGGTTTCGCATCCTTTAATGTAGTATTGGGTATTGGTTCATACACCTATGAGTATGTAACGCGTGACACCTATGGATTTGCCATGAAAGCTACCTATGGAGAAGTAAATGGTTTAGGAAGAAACATTTTCAAAGACCCAAAAACTGACGACGGTACTAAAAAATCCGCAAAAGGATTATTATGTGTGTATGAAGAAAACGGACAGCTAAAATTGAAAGATGAATGTACCTGGGAAGAAGAAAAACAGGGATTATTGAGAACAGTGTTTGAAAATGGAAAATTGATGAATGAGCAAACATTAGCAGAAATAAGAAATACAATTCTTAAGCAATAAAGAAATGAGCCATGAAATTAGTTATATAAAGGGAGATGCAACAAGCCCCCTCGCTGAAGGAAATAGAATAATAGTTCACGTTTGTAATGATATGGGCGGATGGGGAAAGGGATTTGTTATGGCTATTACAAAAAAATGGCCAGAGCCTGAAATGGAATACAGGGCGTGGTATAAATCGCAACAAAATTTTAGTTTAGGTGAAGTACAATTCATCAAAGTGCAGGAAAATATCTATGTAGGGAATATGATTGGGCAACACAAAATATATAAGGATGAAAATGGAAATGCTCCTATACGTTATGAGGCAATTGAATTATGTCTGGAAAAAGTGGCTCACTTTGCAAAAGAAATAAAAGCTACTGTTCATATGCCTCGGATAGGTTGCGGACTTGCAGGAGGTACCTGGGATAAAATAGAACCAATTATTGTTAGAACATTAACAGAGAAACAAATCCCAGTGTTTGTATATGATTTTTAGAAAGGAGATAAATAGGAATAGCGCGCTGGATAGATGCAAGGGTAGCTTATTGGGCTTAGCAATTGGCGATGCCTTAGGAACCACCCTGGAATTTAGAAGCCCTGGAAGTTTTGCACCAATAACTGATATGACAGGAGGTGGTGTATTTGGATTACCTGCAGGTAAATGGACAGATGATACCTCAATGGCTTTGTGTCTCGCGGAAAGCCTAATAAATAGAAATGGTTTCGATGCATTTGACCAACTCAGCAACTATTGGAAATGGTACAGCCAGGGATATAATAGTAGCACCGGAACTTGCTTTGATATTGGAAATGCCACACGGAATGCTTTGCATTTTTATGAAAGCACAGGGCAACCTTATTGTGGAGATGACAACAGAAGCGCTGCGGGTAATGGTTCCATTATGCGACTTGCACCTATACCTATTTTTTATTATTCCAGGCCAACAGCACTTTTAAAGTATTCCGCATTAAGCTCAAAAACAACTCATGCCTCTCCCCAATGCATTGACGCTTGTATTTATATGTCTGCTATTATAGCCGGAGCAATAAAAGGAATGAGCAAAGAAGAAATACTGAGTGAGCAATTACTGGCTAATATTTATCCATCAGTATCCATTACATTGGATAGTACTATCCAGGAAATATTAAACGGATCATTTAAGATAAAACAACCGCCTCAGATTCATGGATCGGGATATGTAGTTAAAACACTGGAAGCAGCATTATGGGCATTTTATACAACTCATGATTTTAAGAGTGGTGCTTTACAGGTTGTTAATTTGGGAGATGATGCAGATACAACAGGTGCGGTATATGGTCAAATTGCAGGAGCCTATTATGGTTGGAAAGAAATACCGGAGGAGTGGATAGAAAAATTATACCGGGCTGCCGATATAGAAAAAATGGCAGCATGCTTATATAATCAGGGAAAACAAACTGAATGAGATGATGATGAAAACAAAATCAATTTTATATTCACTTTTATTTACTACTCCTTTTGCCGTTGAAATAGTGGCTCAGACCAAAACACTACAAACTCAGGATTCATTACTTACAAGGAAGGATTCTATTCCGGTTTATCAGTTTGAAACTGTTTCCATTAACGCTATTCGCGCTGAAAAAGGCTTGCCTGTAACCGAAACTACAATGAATAGGGAGGGCATCGAACACAATTATACCGGGCAAGAGATGCCTGTTGTTCTTGCCAAAACCCCTTCTTTTACCTGGTATTCAGATGGAGGTAATTATACAGGATACTCTTATTTACGATTAAGGGGATTAGACCAAACCAGAGTTAATTTTACATTAAATGGTGTTCCATTAAATGAGCCGGAAGATCAGGGAGCCTATTTTTCTAATTATCCGGACTTTTTAAACAGCATCCATTCCATACAGGTACAACGAGGTGTTGGCATTAGTACAAATGGAGCTGCAGCTTTTGCGGGTTCCGTTAACATGGAATCGCCGCGTTTAACCGACTCATCATGTTTTAAACTTCAAACAAGTTATGGTTCTTTTAATACATACCGGATAAGTCCGGAATTTAACACCGGACTTCTTAAAAACAATTGGTCCTTTTATGGCAGATATTCTAAGGTTGCATCAGACGGATTTAGGGAACATTCAGGCACTGCAGGACAGTCCTTTTTTTTTAGTGGAGGTTATTTAGGGAAGAAAGGCATATTAAAATTTACAAGCTTTACAGGGGATTCAAAAAATCAAATGGCCTATTTGGCAGTTTCGGATTCAGTTTTAAGGAAAAACTACAGAGCTAATAATTTAACAGAAGATGAAAAGGATGCGTTTAAACAATCTTTGGCCATGATTCAATATATCATTCCAGCGGGGAAAAAATCTATTATTTCTTCTACACTATATTATAACTATTTGCAAGGAGGTTATTCTATCTTATTTATACCTGATTTATATTATTATTCTGTAAAATCAGATTTTTATGGTGGAATACTCAATTATCAATATCAGAATAATTCATTCAAAATAAATGCAGGGTTACACAGGAACACATATAGCCGCGAACACTCCTCTGCAATTTTGCCCATTCAAAGCAACCTGCTTTATAAAAATACAGGAAGGAAGAGCGAATTTTCAAGTTTTCTCAAATGTTCTTATCAATTTCGTATATGGACATTTTTTGGAGATGCTCAATACAGGTATACTCAATTTAATTATCAATCGGATAAAAACGAACCTTTATACATTATTCCGGTTAACTGGAACTTTTTCAATCCTAAAGCCGGAGTTTCTTGTTCGATCAGCAACAAACACCTTTTATATTTTTCATTCGGAAAATCAAGCCGGGAACCAACCAGGAATGATCTATTTGCGGGTTATGATAATATGGATTCATTAAATTATCAGGAAATAGGAGATTTACATAAAGTAATTCCCGAAACGGTTAGAGATTTTGAATTAGGAACCAAATTACTCTTTAATCGATGCGAATTAAATTTAAATGTTTATGACATGCAGTTCAAGAATGAAATAGCTGCCATTGGACAATTAAGTTATATTGGATTACCACTAAGAAAAAATGTGGCTGCCAGTTATAGAAGAGGAATTGAATTAGATTTATCAGCGGTGTTGTTTAAACAGGTCTCTGTTATAACTCAGGCGAATGTGAGTTATAACAAAATAAAAACATACACTACTGAATATGACTCATCGACCTATCAAAATGTTCAACCCCTGTTAACTCCTCCTGTGGTAATAAATCAAACAATTATTTATACCGCTACTAAATGGTTTAGCACAGAAATAAGTGCCCGTTATCTCAGCCGAACGTATTTAGATAACTCAAATAATACAGCCTATATTATTCCTTCCTCATTCATCATTAATGCTGCTATACGTATTAAGTTTTTAAAGCACCATAGTGTTAATTTCATGATGAATAACCTTGCCAATCAAAGATATTTTACCTCCGGCTATGTTCAATCCGGACAGCCTTATTATTTTGCAATGGCTACAAGAAATTTGTTTGTAACGTTAATGTTAAAGTTCTAATGACCTTACTTGAGATTATAGCAGTATTGTTGAGTTTGATTTGCATCTGGCTTGCAGTAAAGAAACACGTTTTGAATTGGCCTGTTGGTATCCTTGCTGTTTCTGCTTACTTGCTACTTTTTTACAGGGAGAGATTATATGCAGATATGTGTCTCCAGATGATTTTTATAGGACAGGGATTTTACGGATGGTATAATTGGCTTCATATAAAACAGAAGGATGAACCAACAATAAGTTCATTATCCTTATGGGGAAAAATAATCTGTCTGCTTGTAATAATTTCATTTTCACTTTTTTGGAATTTTCTATTAGTTAGTTATACCAATGCTTCTTCTCCTATGATTGATTCATTTGCATCTACAATTAGCCTTGTTGCAAATTGGTTAATGGCTCGTAAAAAAATAGAAAATTGGATACTATGGATCTTAGCAGATATCCTATATATAGCGCTTTTTTGGAACAAGGAATTATTTTTATCGAGCTTTATTTATTTAGTATTTTTAGTGCTGGCAACTAAAGGATTCGTAAATTGGAAAAAAGCAGTAAATACAAGAAAGGATTTGTCTTAGGGAAATTCATGCCTCCTCATCAAGGGCATCAATATTTAATTAACTCAGCATTAAAGCAGGTTGATGAGCTCATCATATTGGTTTGCAGTATACAAAGTGAACCCATCAATGGACTGTTACGCTATCAATGGATGAAGGAATTATATCCACAAGCTCTTGTTAAGCATGTTACAGACGAAGTCCCTTCATACCCTCATGAGCACTCCAACTTTTGGAATATTTGGACACAACTGCTAAAAAGAGAAACAGATCCTGATACAGAAGTTTTTTTTTCCTCGGAGGACTATGGCTATGAAGTAGCAAAACGCTTAAATGTAAATCATGTTTTAATTGATAAAGCCAGGCAAGTAGTTCCAATTTCAGCTACCGCAATAAGGGAAAATCCATTTGCCCATTGGAATTTTATACCAGATATTGTTAAACCATATTTTATAAAAAAGGTTGTTTTAACTGGCCCTGAATCAACAGGAAAAACAACAATGGCCAAACTTTTAGCCGATTATTATAAAACAATTTGGGTTGAAGAATTTGGAAGGGAGTACTTCGTTTCTAAAAATGGCCGCTTAACATTAGTTGATTTTATTGAAATTGCTCAGGGGCAAATTAAACTGGAAGATAATGCTTTGAAGAAGGCGGAGAAGATCATGTTTTGTGACACGGATTTAATTGTGACTCAGGCGTGGAGCGAAATTTATTTTAAGGAATGTCCACCTCAAGTTTATGAATTAAATATGAGCAGAAAGTATGATTTATACTTATTGATGGATATTGATATTCCTTGGGAAGATGACGGAACCAGGGAATTTCCACATTTAAGGCAATGGCATTTTAACCGGATCAAAGAAGAATTGGATAAAAAAGCCTTGCCCTACGAAGTGATTTCAGGCACTTACGAACAACGCTTGCAAAAATCCATTCACTTCATTGACAATTATTTTTTACGGTAATTTCATTCTCAAGGAAAAATTATTTTCCGGAATAAACGGCAGAAATTTAAATTGATTTTAATTAAGCCGTGTAAGCCTTGTTGTTATTGGTGTTGGAAGGTTCATGAAGAATATTATTCCTTCAGGTAGTCGATTTATTTGAAAAATAATTTTTGGTGAATGAAAAAATGATCTACATTTGCAGAACAAATTTTGATAAAACACATGAAAATTAATTTTATATACCGACAAACATTCAGTCCGATAGGGCACCTAAAGCCGTTATTTTTACCGGGGTTTAAGTAAAATTAGTTTTAATCAAATATGAAAAACTTTTAACCCCGGCTTACCACCGGGGTTTTTATTTATAGCAAAAATGAAACGAAGTCAACAGCACATCATATACTTTCAAAAGGAATTTCCCTAAAGGAGATCGGATTTATCAGCATGCCTGATTATAGCCCGGTCTTCAATAAAGCCCGGGTTTTTTTATGAATGTAAGTTAGAAAAGAACAGATTGCATAAGTATCATCGAAGAGGTGGGCTGTGTTGGGGAAGATGAAACGACACAGCCCTTGATTGAGAAACAAAAGAAAGGAAGGAGATAAGTAGGTTCAAAAATTAGGGTACTCGCCTTTGATGTTGGAAGACACTATAGCTTGTTCAACTAAAAAGAGCAACAATAATATTTTGCCGAATCGTCTAATTGGCAGGACGTCAGAGTTTGAATCTGAAAATAGTAGTTCAAGTCTACTTTCGGCAACTAACTATAAAGTGTAACAATAAATATAAAAACGCTGCTATTGCTTGTCCACTTGATGTGTAGCAATGTATAATACAAAAAAATGACAATGAAATCAAGAAGTATACAAAGAATATACGCAATGCAATTAGATGGTGACAAATTCTTTAAATGCAGTAATATCAGGGTGTAGCTCAAGGGTTAGAGTAGATGCCTTATACGCATCCGGTTAGGGGTTCAAGTCCCTTCATCCTGACAATAGTGAAATTGTTGATAAACGAAAAGGCAAGAAACTCTAATGATGTTGCACCAGTTGTTTTATTATCATCAGAGTAAAATAAAAATGAAGTGGATAATGCAACCGAATGGAAACATAGCAAAGATGGTCAATGCAGCGGACTGAAAATCCGCAGATGCAGGTTCGAGTCCTGCTGTTTCCATCATCGATTTATAATACTCTGCCCCTTAGGGCTGAATTTGGGAACAGGGCTTTTCTTGGGGTACATACCTGTGATAGCTCAAATGGATAGAGCATTCGATTACGAATCGAAGGGTTTAAGGTTCGAGTCCTTATAAATCGACAATTTATCAGCAGGTGTTCTGAGTGCAGAGACTGGACATGCGCAACAATTTTTACAAGGTGCAAGAATCCCAGTCTTACTGATAAAAACAATAGATGGTGAGATTAGTGTAATGGCTAACACGGCGGTTTGTGAACCCGCAAATACGGAGTTCGATTCTCGTATCTTACCCCAATGGGAATGCGCCAACGATGGTGAGTTGGGACGGACTGTAACTCCGTTGCTTTTAAGTTTAGCTGGTTCGAATCCTGCCATTCCCACATTCGGTTTATAGCTCAGTTGGAAGAGCACCGTCCTTTTAAGACGGGAGTCCCTGGTTCGAACCCAGGTAGGCCGACAATTAAGGTAAGCCTATTGTATGCAGGGAGGTGATAGCAAACGAAGAACGCTTAATGCTTTTCTTCATACCCGATGCCTAAGCATAAATAGGAGTAGTTAGCAAAGTACGTTCATTGACATACTGGTTATTCATGATGATATTTTTCCAAAGCCTGTTTCATTCTGGATTGTATTTTACCGGAGAGCCTTTTAGGACTTAGTACTTTTAATTGCTCTCCAAATCCGAGTAGCTCTTTTTCCAATTCAAAATTCCAAATCACTTCAATAGAGAAAATCAATCCGGATGCATCTTCTTTTAAAATTTTTTGAGAAGGGTGCAGCGGTTTGGTAATCACATAAGGAGCATGTTCTTTAATGATGTGTAGTATAATGTGCTGAGGCTTTTGTTTAGGCGATTTTGAAACACCAATCACATCATTAAAATAAGAGTTGACTTCGAAATTTGCTTTGTGAAACTTTTCAGTAGGCAATTCCTTTATGGATTCTATCCTGTCTAAGGCCAGAATCATAATTGCTTTACCCTTTCTGTTAGCACCCAAAACAAACCAACGGTTACGGTGTTCTTTTAACAGATAAGGATAAAACACAATGCTTTGCGGAAACTGTGCTTTAAATGATTGGTAAATGAGTTCAATTGTTTTTTTGTTGATGATATATTTATGCAAGGGGTCTATATGATTTAAACCCTTTACTAATTCATTCTTTTCAAAATCAATATAGGATTTACCTTTGTGTTGTTGCTTATACAACTTATCTTCCAATCGGGTTACCATACTGTTTAATTCATGGAAATGCCCGAATCCTTTAAACTGTTTGAGTATATCAAGTACTTCATTTAATGTTCCCAGATCCTGTTGGGTAATAGGGGAATTGGTAATACTATATTTCTTTTCTTCATAGGTATAATGTTTTTTATCTGTCACCACAATAGGCGCTCTGTATCCTAATTTGTCGCTTCGCATGTTTTGAAGGTCGAGTTGAAGGGTGCGTTTACTCACTCCATTGGTAATGCCTTCATATTCATAAATGGCTTCAGAACAGGCTTCCATTAAGTCTTCTAATGTCCATTTACGGAAACGGTTTTGCAGGCAGGCATCTATAGTTTTGTAACGGATAAGTGCAAGTTTATTAATTGCCATAATACAATAAGCGATTGATAGGGCAAAGGTAGAAAAAGCAAATAACTACGCAACCTATATGCGCAGTAAAAATTGACCACACTAATAGTGAAATTATTCACCTTGAAAACCAGTAGTTTAGTTAAATTTTCAAAAAAAATTTAACTACGCAACTCGGTTGCGTACATCAATATAACCTTTGTGACGTCGATCAGTAAAACAATTGTTCATTAATATAAAAAGGGCCTTGTAGCTTAAAAGGAAAAGCTGTGGTAAAATTACGGAACCACGGAGTGTATGGATATCTGGTTATGACCGCGCGTTATAATGAGTACAATTTACAGTGCACCGAAATGCTTTGTCAAATTAGGGAAGCGTATTTACAGCCATACTGTTCGAAAGAAATTGTGAGTTCGAATCTCACCAGGGCCACCAAGCGTTCTTTAACAATATTATCCTGAATCAGGGTTAAACATCTTCTCTGTATAGAGGAGCGCGATGCATAAAAACGATTAATGCCTCCGATGAGGGTTTATCAGCCCCATAGTGCAACATCTTTGATGACTTGTATGCTGCATGAGTTGTTATTTAGTGTATCTCACGTTGTCGGTCATGGGTTCAATTCCCATTCTGCAAATTGCGGATAGCTCAGTTGGTTAGAGCAACAACACCAAAGCGCAGGTTCGAATCCTGCTTCCAACCTCAAACGTCGGAATAGCTCAGTTGGTAGAGCACTGAACTATGGATTCAGTGAAAGAAGTGGCCTGCTTCTCTAAAAAAGGCTCAGGAGAAAGAAGGAACATTTCATTCGGCAGCTTCAGAACAAAATGAACTTGCAATCGATGATTAGCCTGGGGAAACAGATACCGCTTTTGTAAAGCTAATGCTTTCTATAAACCAATGTTTCGGTTTTCCGGAACATGAATTTATACAAACCATTAACGGAGACAACTGCTTAAGTTGAACCTCGCTGAACATGGATGAATGAACGGTTTCTTCTTCTTAAAATGAAAATTAAATCCGATGGATAAATTCCGGAAGCATCCATCACTAAACAACAATAAAATGAAAAGAGTAAAAATAAATGCCTGGAAAAAAGGACTGGTATTTAAAAATGACCATTTTTTAAGAGTATTGCATGAAGGAACTTATTGGCTGTGGCCATCTGAAGTAGTTTTCGAATGCGACATGACAAAACCTTTGACCAGTCCGGTTAACATAAATATACTATTGAAAAATGAGGAGTTTGTGCAAGCAACCAGGATCATAGAAGTAAAAAACAATGAAGTGGCTTTACAATTTGAGAATGGATTATTTACCAATCTCTTAAGCCCTGGTCAATACATTTTTTGGAAAGGATTAATCAACTATCAGTTCACTTTGGTGGATTTGAATCAAATAGAAATTGATGCAAGCATTGATAAATCTTTATTAACCAGAAAGGAAATTGCGGCTCTGTTAAGAAGCTTTACCGTAGAACCCTATGAAAAAGCGGTAATGTATGTGGACGGTAAATTCAGGAAAATTATGGAACCAGGAACTTATCATTTCTGGAAAAACAATACTTCCATTGTAATTTCAAGAGCCGATTTACGAATAGTGCAATTGGAAATTTCCGGGCAAGAAATCTTAACTAAGGATAAAGCAGCATTAAGAATTAATTTCTATGCCCAATACCAAATCAATGATATCGTAAAGGCTTTGGTGAACAACAAAGAACATGAAAAACAACTGTATGTGTTGCTGCAGTTAGCTTTACGGGAATTTATAGGTTCTTTAAGCTTAGACGAATTATTGGAAAGAAAAGAAACCATTTCCACTTATGTTTTGGAAGCGATGGCTGAAAAAACCGCCTCATTAGGATTAGTAGTAAGGGGAAGTGGAATCAGGGACATCATTTTACCCGGAGACATGAAAGATATTCTGAATCAGGTGTTGATTGCAGAGAAAAAAGCTCAGGCAAATACCATCATGAGGAGAGAAGAAACGGCTTCTACCAGAAGTTTGCTGAACACCGCTAAATTAATGGAAGGAAACAGCATGCTGTTTAAATTGAAAGAAATGGAATATGTGGAACGTATTGCCGAAAAAATAAACAGCATTTCATTATCCGGTGGAAGTCAATTAGCGGATCAATTGAAACACTTATTTGTACCGGGCAAATAACCAGCGGCATCCCCCGCCAATCCGGGCGGGGGATTTAAGAAATTAACAAGAGTTATTGTATACGCATTTAGATTGCGTAGTTTAGTACTTATTTTGTAAAAAAATAAAAGGAAAATGAAAAATAAATTCTCCCTTTCGGGAGCAGAATTAAAAGCGATAGGCTATCCGGAAGGAAAGGCAATTGGTATCGCCATAAAAATAGCAGAACAACATTATGCAGATCTGGAACATCAGGCGGTATTAGCCATTTTTACTAAGCTGCTACAGTACCCGGAAAATTTTTTAGACGATGAGGTACTTGCCGCTGTGGCGCAGGAATTAATTGAAAAATCTGAGCAGGAAGCAACCATAGCATTAAAGGAAAATAGCGGAACCTATGCTGTATTTGGAGCAGAGCATATTGAACCAGGAGCGGTTCAGCAAATGAATGTGGCCATGAAATTACCCATTACCCTTGCAGGCGCTTTAATGCCCGATGCCCATCAAGGTTATGGATTGCCCATTGGCGGGGTATTGGCAACAAAAAACTCCATTATTCCTTATGGCGTGGGAGTAGATATTGGATGCAGAATGGCCTTATCCATTTATGATATTCCTGAGAGTCATTTTTATGAAAATGAAAGCAAATACAAAAGAGAGTTAATTGCCTGGACAAAATTTGGTGCCGGAGCCGGATGGCACGGTAAATTCAGAGCTGAACATGCTGTATTGGATAAAGCAGAATTTAATATGAACTCTTTAGTGAAGGGCCTGCACCAGAAAGCCTGGGAGCAGTTGGGTTCATCGGGTGGAGGAAATCACTTTGCGGAATTTGGGATCATTGAGTTTGAAAGCGATGAAGCAATCCCAATTGCTATCGGGATGAATATCAAAAAGGGGAAATACTTAGCCTTGCTGACTCACTCGGGCTCCAGAGGCTTTGGAGCTACTGTAGCTGGCTACTATACCAGGTTAGCCAAAGAACTTTGTAAACTCCCCAAAGAAGCAGCCAATCTTGCATACTTAAGTATGGATTCAGCCGAAGGGCAGGAATATTGGGTGGCCATGAATTTAGCGGGAGATTACGCATCGGCCTGTCATGAGGTGATACACCAGCGATTAGCAAAAGCAATCGGAGCCTCTGTGTTAGCGAAAGTAGAAAACCATCATAATTTTGCCTGGAAAGAAATATGGAATGGAGAGGAAGTAATTGTTCATAGAAAGGGGGCTACACCAGCCGCTAAAGACGTGATGGGAATTATTCCAGGCTCCATGACAGCACCAGGGTTTTTAGTGAGAGGAAAGGGAGAAATAAATTCAATTAACTCTGCTTCACATGGTGCGGGTCGTCAAATGAGCAGAACCCAGGCCATAAAGACCATTACAACTCAGGATATGAGAAAGGTTTTGAAGGAAAATGGTGTTACTTTAATAGGCGCCGGGCTAGATGAAGCACCGATGGCCTATAAGAATATAGAAACCGTTATGGCTTCACAAAAAAACCTGGTAGACGTTGTTGCAAAATTTACCCCAAAAATGGTGCGTATGGCCGATGATGGAAGCAGGGAGGATTAAAAGGAAAAGGTAGCATCTTGAAGCATGGTGGCTGAGGCTCTCGAAGCCACCAGTTTTTTTGATCTTTTCAATTCTCGAATTAGAGGATCATCAAATGATGAATACGATTAAAAATGGAAACACAAATAAAAGATAAATTAAAAGAACTTGAAGAAAAACATCAGGTGAAAGTACTCTATGCCTGTGAAACAGGCTCCCGCGCATGGGGCTTCCCTTCACCGGATAGCGACTATGACGTTCGGATAATCTATAAGCACAACACAGATTGGTATTTATCCTTATCTGAAAAGAAAGACACTTTAGAATTTATGTCGGAAGATGGAGTATTGGATATTACGGGGTGGGACATAAAAAAATGCCTGCAATTGATGTGGAAATCTAATGGAGCTTTATTGGAACGTGTTCAGTCTCCAATAGTTTACATGGAAGAAAAGAATATATCTGAGGTATTAAGAGCGTATTCGGAGAAATGTTTTTCTCCTATTGCAACCATGCATCATTATTTGAGCTTGGCAAAAAATAGTTTTGAGGAAGTTCAGGAAAAGGAAGAAATAAAACTCAAAAAATTGTTCTATGCACTTCGCGCTACATTAGCTTGTAAATGGATAGTGGAGAAAGATTCAGTTCCTCCAATAGTGTTCATGACAATGGTAAATGAACAGTCTTTTAATCAAACGATAAAAGATAAAATAGCTGCATTAATAAAAGTAAAGGAACATAAACCAGAAATATACATGCACCCGGCAGAGGAGGATTTGAGTAATTTTATAAGCCAGGAGTTGATGCGGGCAGGTTCTTTCTTTCAAAGCTTAGGTGGCAGAAAACAAAAGGAAGTCAACCTGGACGATTTATTTATCCAGATTCTAAAATCATTCTGATATGAACATCAATGAAGTAAGAAATAGTAATCTGTTGTTGCTCGACTGCGTAAGTGGTAGCAGAGCTTATGGCTTACACACCCCTCAGTCGGATACCGATTTGAAGGGTGTGTTTTTATTACCCAAAGCCTATTTTTATGGATTAAGCTATATAGAACAACTAAATAATGAAACACATGATGAAGTGTATTTTGAATTGAAGAGATTTGTAGAACTATTGGTAAAAAACAATCCAAATATTCTGGAGCTCTTAAATACTCCGGAAGATTGTATCAGGTATAAACATCCCATAATGGATTTATTAAAACCTGAATTGTTTTTATCGAAGCTATGTAAGCAGTCCTTTGCCGGATATGCACAGTCGCAAATTAAAAAAGCACAAGGGCTCAATAAAAAAATAGTTAACCCGGTAGATAAAGAAAAGAAGACAGTACTTGATTTTTGTTATGTTATACACGAGCAGGGTTCCATGACGCTGAATACCTGGCTCACGAAAAGCAATTTTGTGCAGGAAGATTGCGGACTTGTAAACATCAATCACATGCGAGACATGTATGCCCTCTTTCATAACAGTCAAATGAATGCTGGCTATTTAAAAGGTATTTGTTCCGGGGTTGATGCGAATGATGTTTCCTTAAGTGCTGTTGAGAAAGGTATAAAACCTTTGGGGGTTATGAGTTTTAACAAAGATGGCTACTCGAAATATTGTAAAGATTACAAAGAATACTGGGACTGGGTTGAAAAACGAAATGAGCTGCGTTATGAAAATACTATTGAGCATGGCAAAAATTACGATACCAAAAACATGATGCACACCTTCAGGCTATTAAATATGGCAGAAGAAATAGCTACAGAAGGAAAGGTGAAAGTTCGCAGGCACGACAGGGAATTTCTGCTTAATATACGTAAGGGGTATTATTCTTATGATGAATTAGTAGCACAGGCAAATGAAAAGATTTCCCTGATAGACGAACTATATGAAAAATCAAATTTACCTGAACAACCAGATTTCAAAAAGGCGGAGCAACTATTAATGGAGATGAGGGAAAAGTTGTATAAATAATAAAGTTTTATCCACATTTATTTTAATTCAGTAAAATAGATATTATCTTTCGGCAAACTATTTTTCATTTTGCACTTAAGTGAAGATCAAATATTAGTTCTCGCACCAGACGAGTCTTCTAAGAAATCCGGCAAAGAATTAGCAAACTTTTCCAAATGGTCTAATCTCGGATATAATGAGGCCGCACTTTGGGGAGAGTGTCAGGGTAGCGGGAAGAATCCATACAAAACCCAGGTTGATTTATCGAATATTGCATTTAAATGTACCTGCCCCAGCAGGAAATTTCCTTGCAAACACGGTTTGGGCGTTTTACTACTTTATGTCAGGCAGCAACAACTTTTTGCATTAGCTGAATCTCCTGATTGGGTGAAGGAGTGGATAGGTAAACGGGAAGAAAAAGCAGAGAAAAAATCTGAAAAGGCAAGTAAGCCAGTTGATGCAGAAGCACAGGCAAAAAGGGCGGCTCAACGGCAAAAAAAAGTGGAAGGTGGAATGGAAGAGTTACACCTTGTTTTAAAAGATATTGTAAGAAATGGGATATTAACTGTTCCTGAAAAGGCAACAACTTTATTTGATAATCTTTCGAAACGTATGATCGATGCTCAGGCATCGGGATTAGCCTATATGATAAGAGACCTGGCTGAAATCAATTATTTTAAAGAGAATTGGCATACTGAATTTCTGGATAAATTATCCCGGATCCATTTAATTTCTTCAGCGTTTAACATTCATGAACAATTACCTGAACCTATGAAGGAAGAGGTTAGATCTTTAATTGGATTTTCTACCAGTATTGAAGAGCTAAAGCAGCAGAGTGGGCTTCCGGATAAGTGGTATGTATTGGCAAAAAGAGCGGAGCAACAAGATCAGATCCAAATTCAAAAGACCTGGCTCTTAGGATTAAATTCGGGGAAGTATGCACAAATCCTTCAATTTTATGTTAAATCCCAATCACCTGAAATTAACCTTACACCAGGAACTTTCATTGATGCGGAATTGTCATTTTATAAAAGTGTTACCCCCTATAGGGCCATACTTAAAAATTTAACCAAAATTATTCCCGCCGCCATACAGAATGATGGATTTACTCATTGGAAAAATCTTATTGATTATGAAAAGACCTTGCTTCAACTTTCACCTTTCATTCATGAACAGGTATATTTAATTCAAAATATTAGTTTAGCATACGCAAACGGAAACTGGTATATGAAAGATGCTGAAGGTATTGCTTTAGAGCTTAACACCAGTGAAACCACCAGATTAAGAATGCTGGCCATTACTGGAGGTAAAGCCTTTTATGCGATAGTAACAGGGCTTGAAGGCAGGTATTTACCCATGGCTATTAGTATTAATGATACTTATCAGGCATTATAATGAAAGATTGGGAAGAAATTATAAACACAGCAATTATTGGTACTGCAAAGAAACAAGTTAATGCATTGCATTTAAGTGAATCACTGAAGCCCACCATTGAATCTATTGAAAAGCAAAATACTGATAAAGAGCATCAATTTTTAAATATTTGTTCAATTATCAGTGGCTACAGGAAAGCAGGTTTTATGCCTGTTAATGTTGCTGTTGAACCTATTCCGGAATGCCCTGCGGAGGAATTTCAATACGCCAGCCCTGCTGCAATTGCTGCATTGCAAGCAGTTTTAGACGATGAAAATGCTGCATTGTTGTTTTACTGGCTAAATATATGTGCCGAAAAAAAACAGGTGGTTAGGCCTGAATATATACCTGTAC
>JACCDP011288757.1_pt1 | contig 18262 bp, 17 predicted proteins | sample 7445841 | NCBI WGS metagenome assembly JACCDP01 (sample SAMN15323441, study PRJNA562643) | freshwater metagenome | isolation source: river surface water | place: USA:Blue River Watershed | collected 2017-08-17
CTTATTGCAAGAATTTAATACCGAAAAAAAATTGTGGCACCCCACTCCTAGCCAAATATTCCGCTTAGGGAATAAATCGGATTGGGAGTTTCATTTTGTAGACATTGATTTAAATTCGGTCCATGATCTAAATTCCAAATCTGAACAAGACATCATTGATGCGGTATCAAAATGGGAAGCCAACAGTTTCCAGTCCTTTAGAAATCATATATTTTTAGTTCAAAAACAAGATAAGTTAAGGCGCATTGATCAAAAATTAAATCATTTGCAGAAAATCCTTAAAGAATCCCAACATAGACTTGAAAACTTATCATCTAAACGCAGCAATAAAGAAATTGGAGATTTGATATTGGCTCATGCACATTCGCTAAAACCTGGAATAAGCAAGGCGTTAATCACCGATTATTTTACTCAGCAGCGTATTTGGATTAAATTAAATCCCGAATTGTCGGCTGCTGAGAATGCGAAGAAGTACTATGGAAAAGCGAAGAATGAAATTATCGAATACCAAAAACTTAAAGCCAATATTGCATCTACGGAAAGCAATAAAATAAAACTTGAAGCGGATAGGTTCAAAATATTAAATATTAACGACTTAAAAGATTTAAAGTCGGTAAAAGAAGAAAAAGTCACGAAGAAATCCGACACTTCTCCATATAAAGAAATTGAATTTCAAGGATTTACGATATGGATTGGCAAAAACAGCAAATCAAATGACGAATTACTTCGGTTATCGTCTAAAAACGATTTATGGTTGCATGCGAAAGACTTTACGGGCTCTCATGTAATAATTAGAAAACGGGGAATCGACTATCCTAAAGAGATCATTGAAGCCGCTGCAAAATTGGCTGCTCAAAATAGCAAAGCAAAAACTCAATCCGTAATACCGGTTATATACACCTTGCGAAAATTCGTATCGAAAATAAAAGGCGGTTTACCAGGTCAAGTGAATGTACATAAAGAACTAATTTTGGATGTATACCTTAGATAGGATTGATTAAAAAATTAACATTCAGAACTTTACGATTTTTTGTGCTTCCATCTCCTATGGCTCCATAACCAAGAAAACGGCTGAGCCTCAATTTCCATTTGGGTATGTTTTGCAATTTGTTGGGTAATAAATCCATCTTCAGCCTCCGTTGGAGCTAGGCATAAAGGTACTGTTCTCGCTTCATAAAAGCCCCTCTTTACCTTGTAGCTGCTTAAGTAATAGACCGGCCAATTAAATTTCTTCGCGATTTTTTCGGTACCCCACATAAAGGCCGTTTCAACACCAAAAAAATCAACCCATGCTGCAGAATTTCCTGAACTTGGGTTTTGATCTCCTATAAATGCATTGCAAGTAACCAAGTCTTTATTTGAACTAAACACCCGCAAAGATTGCTCCATTGGTACTGGACTTGCTCCAAATTTACTTCGAATTTTAAACATGAGATAATCAAATCCGGCATTGCTTAGGGTTTTGTAAATGCATTGTATTTGTTGCTTGCAAGACAATTGAGACATTAAACAAATCCACTCCCAGTTTCCGGTATGACTCATAACTATAATGCTACTGATGCCCTTTGCATTTAATTCATCGTAGATTTCCTGATTAATATTTACCATCCTTTTCCTCATAGATTTCTCAGAAATGGTAAGTCCTTTAATGGTTTCTACAAATAAATCACCCAAATGCCTGTAGAATTGCTTTTCAATTTTCAATCGTTCGCTAGCTGTCTTATTGGGAAAGCAACGCAATAAATTATCACGAACAACGGCAACCCGGTAACGCAGCAATCGATATAGGAGAAATGTAATTGCATCGGCAATTCGGTATAACAGAACAAATGGCAATAAAGAAATAAGTGTAAGTATTGGTATTGCTAAAAAAGAAAAAACAAAACCTGGTTCTTTTACATCATGTTTCTTCACAACTATTTGATTTAATGAGACATACAAAACTAACCTCTACAAATAGTAGAAGGTTTGTCCTGAATTCAAAGCGGAAACGGACTTTAACATCAACTGTACACAACTCTCTACATCGTCTTCGTGCACCATTTCAACGGTGGTATGCATGTATTTCAGAGGCAATGAAATCAATGCAGAGGCTACTCCCATACCCGAATATGCAAAGGAATCCGTGTCAGTACCAGTGCTTCTGCTTACCGCGTTTCTTTGAATTTGAATCTCGTTATCCTTAGCCACTCCTATGATCCATTGAAGTAAATTGTTTTGCACCGCTGGACCATAGGTCACCACCGCGCCTTTCCCAGCCTTACAATCCCCCTGTACTTTTTTATTATACAAAGGAGAGCATGTATCGTGAGTAACATCAGTAATAATAGCGACATCCGGCTGCAACCTCCTTGAAATCATTTCTGCACCGCGCAATCCTATTTCTTCTTGAACACTGTTCACTAAATACAAAGTAAATGGCAAGTCGATATTACTTTCTTTTAAATGTCTAGCCACTTCGGCGATCATAAATCCACCCATTCGATTATCCAACGCCCTACCTACGATGTATTTATTATTCAACCAAAACACATCCGCTTCGAAAACCGCTACAGCACCCACATGCACGCCCATTTCTTCCACTTCTGCTTTGGAACTAGCTCCAATATCTATAAAAATATTTTCTTGTTTTGTCTCTGGATTTTTGTCGGCACGAACATGAATTGCTGGCCAGCCAAAAATACCTTTTACAACGTTTCCGTTTTCACAATGGATATTGCAACGCATAGAGGGTGCAATTTGAAAATCACTGCCTCCGTTTCGAATCACATAAATGTAGCCATCATCAGAAATGTAATTTACAAACCATGAAATTTCATCAGCATGTGCTTCCAAAACCACTTTAAAATCTTTTCCTGGATTAATCACACCTACTGCTGTGCCATAGGTATCCACAAAGGATTCATCGATAAAAGGCCTCAAATATTCCAGCCAAATTTGTTGCCCAGAGTGTTCAAAACCCGTTGGAGAAACGTTATTGAGATATTTGTCTAAAAACAAACGTGATTCTTTTCGCATAAATCAAAAATAGGGATAGTTCATTATTGTGTAATTCAACTTTGTCCAAAAATTATCCCAAATTAATTAACCCCGTCGAAATATTGCTAGTGGCCGACAAATAATCTTGTATCAATTAAAAGTAATTCAATGATTTATGGACAAATCCAAGAAATATCAATTAAAATATCAAAATATTTTCTCAATTTTCTTTGCAAAAAACAATAGAAACTCTATCTTTGCACTCCCGTTCACAACAAAAGAACCTAATGGATTTATTTGTTGGATTTTAATGGAAGTTTAGCTCAGTTGGTTCAGAGCATCTGCCTTACAAGCAGAGGGTCGGGGGTTCGAATCCCTCAACTTCCACCAAAAAGCTTTCCTTTTGGAAAGCTTTTTTCATTTTTCAGGAATACCTCAGTACCAATTGTCAATCGTCAATATTAGCGATTTTAACCAATTTGGGTAAATTCAGAATAGCTATTTTCTTACCTTCCAAAAGCAGCACACCCTCACTTTTAAAGTCACTCAACAACCGAATGGTGGTTTCAGTGGCAGTACCAACAATATTGGCTAATTCTTCCCGCGTAATTTTCAAATCAATAGTTTTACCATCCGGTTCGAAACCGTATGTTTCTTTGATGAACAGTAAAGCTTCGGCCAACCGCTCTCTTACTGGCTTTTGCGCCAAATGAGTAATACTGGTTTCGGCTTTCCTTAAATCATCGCTCAACAACTTCATGATTTCCAAACTTAGCACCCCATCTTTTTGGAGAACGCCCATAAATAAGTCTTTTGGAATAAAACAAATCCCAGAATCTTCCATTACAACGGCAGAGGCACTGTACTTATCGCCACTTAACAATGCCCTATACCCCATTAAATCGCCAGGTTTAATCAATCGTAGGATCTGCTCTTTCCCATCCTCGCCCATTTTCACCAATTTTATCTTGCCTCGATTCACACAATAGATTCCCAGGGGCCTTGCACCTTCGTGAAAAATAACTTGACCTTTTTTATACGGGGTACATACTTTTTCATCGTTAATTGTATCTACCGTATCATTTTCTACCCTGCAAAACACCGAAGTGAATCTCTTTTTACAATTTTGACAATCAATGGGTTCGTGATGAAAAGACATAATTAAGAAATACAAGTACTTACCAAATGTAAAAAAAAATCAACAATTCTCTTATAAATAGTCAAAAAAAATAAACTAAAATCATGAAAAAATCTCATCCTATATTACCGCGTACTATCTATGCCTGCAACAGTTTTCTTTCGGATTTTCGCTATTAAGTTGAGGAGATATATAAGGAATGCCAAGATTCGCACCACGCAATAAAAAGAGAACAGCCATAATTAACAACCACCATTTTGAAACACGATAAAACCATCGATTTAACTGCGTTCTGAATCTTTGTGAAATCCCTGAAATTAGAAACAACATTGGAATAGTAGCTAAACCAAATCCAAACATAAAAACTGCTGATTTCACGGTGGATCCACTTCCCAAGGCCACTAACAAAGCAGAATAAACCAATCCACAAGGAAGTAGACCATTGATAAATCCCCCGTAAATTGTAGATATTGCATTGTCTGTAGACAAGCAATTCGGTATTTTCTTAAATATGCCCGAAATAGCAATGGCAAGTTTGGAAGTCCCCCAATTGAATCTTGACAAAATCCATGCGATTAAGAACAACAACCCCATAAACAAACTAAATTGTTGTTGATAGGGCCTAATGTCAATGAATTGAAACACCAAGCCTACAAAAACCCCTAGCATTCCATAAGCGAATGCCCTGCTCAAATGATAGATAATAGACGATTTCCAGGGGTTTCTTTTCCCAACTCCTACCATCAATGCCAACGGTCCACACATGCCCACACAATGCATACTTCCAGGCAATCCCATCGCCATTCCTAACCAAAATGCATTACTCATCAATCAACTTCATCGATTAAATTCTACTTCATTGTAATAGTTCAACTCCCCAATTCTCCAGTTTGTTTTCAATACATAATTGGATGGTTTTAATGCGGATAAATCTACATCAATAAACGAATCTAAGCTTTTTAAAACTGGATTTATCGTTATTTGGGTATCTAGTTTTTTGGATGTTGGACAATAGGCGAAAATCTCTCCTGCAAACGACTGATTCAATTCAACGGGAATTCGAACACCATAAAAATCATTTTTCCTCACTATCAACGGAATTTTACGCGATAAATTCGCTCTGTTTTGTGCATCCAGTTGACTAGAAAATTCTTTTTCACGTTGGTAATAATCCACATCTACCACTTCGAAAACTTCTCTTGTACTTTTGAAAACCAAAAATCCTATACCAAGTACAAATAGTACATAAACAATAACAATGCTTTTACCCCAATTCATATTTTTATTTTTTAATAGGTGAAATAAACGATGTAGTTGTGGATTCAATAATTAAATCACCCCGTTTCAATACCAAAGCAACATTGCTTTTCCTTTGGTGAATATTGCGTGAATTCACAACAATAAAAAATGTATATTTAACAGCCTTTCCAACTGGCGATGTCAAAATTCCATTACTACCTACCCACTCAATTCTTGCACCGGCCAATTCTTTAGTCTCAATCGTTAAACTGTCAAAATCTTTATGACTTTTATTTAATAACATAATATTGTAGAGATTTGTAATTTCACCATTTGGACGTTTCGAATAAATCTGTCCGCTTACCTTCCTTACTTCTAAATCAACTGTTTTTCTGGTAGTAAGAATCGCTAACCAAATTCCAAACAACACAGCCAATACAACGACATAAGCTTTTAATCGGCTAGTTACAATAAAAGGTTTTTTTTCTTTAATACTGGCCTCAGACGCATACCTAACCAATCCTTGGGGCTTGTTCAGTTTTGCCATTATAGAATCACAAGCATCGATACAAGCGGTACAATTAATGCATTCCAATTGAGTACCATTTCTAATATCTATGCCCGTTGGACATACCCTAACACACAAATCACAATCAACGCAATCTCCTCGATTACCATTCCCACCGTTTTTCTTCAACTTACCTCTAGGCTCACCTCTTTCGTAATCGTAGGCCACCACCACTGAGTGTTTATCAAGCAATACACCTTGTAATCTACCGTAGGGACAAACCACTGTGCATACTTGTTCTCGGAACCAGAGGTAAATAAAAAAGAAAATGGCCGAGAATAACAACATCGCCAATAATCCTTTGCGATGCAGTCCGATGGGGTCTGTAATTATACCAAACAATGATTCTGCTCCAATAATGTAAGCCAAAAAGGCATTTCCAATTAAAAAAGACACCAGGTAAAACACCACTACTTTCAATCCTTTTTTGCTTATTTTCTCCAAGTTCCAAGACATGGCATTGAGTCGAATTTGTTTTGGAGCATCGCCTTCAATCCAATATTCAATTTTTCTAAAAACCATTTCCATGAAAATAGTTTGCGGGCAAGCCCAGCCACAAAACAATCTACCGAAGGCTACCGTAAAAACAATGATAAATACGATAAAAAGTATCATCGTAATACCGAACAAGTAGAAATCCTGGCTCCAAAACACAAACCCAAACACCACGAATTTCCGCTCAATAATATTCAATAAGAGAAAAGGCTCACCGCGGAATTTCACCAAAGGCAATCCAAAAAAGAGTAATAAATAGAAAACCGAGAGATACGTTCTTGCATTATAATACCTTCCTGCAGGCTGCGATGCATAAATCCATTTCCGTTTACCGGATTGATCTATGGTTGAAATACGGTCTCTAAAAGACCCATCATTTTCTACTTGCATAGCATATAGTAATGGCTACAACGTTAATGAGCAGAGGATAATAATGAATCCTGAGAAGATTGGTTTAGATCCACTGTGGATTCTTGATAAAGCTCTCCTTTGGGTGGTTGTCCATCGGATACAGGCTTTTTTATACTTTTGATGTAGGTAGCAACTTGTGCTATTTGTTTATTTGACAATACATTGCCCCAAGCAATCATTCCTTTTTCCACTACCCCATAACGTATGGTTTTGAAAACATTTTTAATATCCCCACCATGAATCCAATACTTATCCGTAAGGTTAGGACCAGAATTGGGCATTCCCCCTGCATTATCGGCGTGACAAGCTTTACAATTTGATTCAAAAATACTCCGTCCTTCGGCAATTATACTGGCATCATCATTGAATACGATGGTATTTTCATCTACTCTATCTCCCTTTTTTGCTAATGTTGCTTTCAGTTCCAATTGTGATATTTTGAGGTCGTTTTGTAATTCTTCGTACGATAAAGGAGCGGTTCCACTTACATGGTAACGCCACAAATAAATACCAGCAAACACAATGGTAATATAAAATCCATATAGCCACCAAGGAGGCAGTGCATTATCTAACTCTTTTATACCATCGTAATTGTGATCTAATTGAACATCTTTCTCTTTTTCAATCGAAACCGACTTATTAAACCAATCCCACCATGTATTGGTCTTGGATTTACCTATCTTAGATTGAGAAGGCAAAACAATAACTTTCAACCAATATGAGAAGTACAGAATGATTAATAGTTCCAAGAAAATAACGGATATCAAAATGAAATTTAAAGCCTCGTTTGAAATATGCCAATGCATGTCGGTATTTGCTGATTGAGCCTGAAGCAATCCGATAAATGACAAGGTTATTAGCAAGGTGGTTGCTTTGCTTGATTTAATTTTAAAAACAGCAACTTTACCAACCAACAGGCCCATAATAATGGCCACAACGCCTAATGCTCCAGCGGTAAGTAACAACAACCAAGGAACGTTTTCATTTGCACCTATGGCATTAACGGCAGATTGTGTTAGCTCTAAGGTATCTGTTTGCGCATTTACTTCAATTTGTGGAAATACAAACACAGCTCCTGCTAAATATAATTTTAAATCATTGAATTTCATACTATTAATCATTGTTATTTAAAGGGATATTTTTTGCTTTTTCTATGTATGAATTATTGGTTTTAAACGTAAAAAAGACAACTAATCCAAAAACCAATACAAAAAGAATCAGTGATATCATTGGGTAAATCTGTACTCCTGTGATACTTTTTAGATAATTAATAAACTTCATATTCTAAACTGATTAATGAATAGGCACAGTGCCAACGGGTGCTGCTTTAATATCGGTACCTATCCTTTGTAAATACGCTATTAGTGCTACCATCTTCGTATAATTTAAATCTTTTACTCCCTCCAATTCCATGGTTTGTTTTACCAATTCACTCTTCATTAAATCTTCTGTTATCGATTTGGCTTGTTTCACTAAATCATCGTTCGCTTTGTTGTGATACCCCTTTTCATAAGGAACCCCTAATGTTTGCATGGCTTTAATCATTTTCGGTGTCCTCATGATGTCAATATTGGAAGTTAACAAGAAAGGATACCTGGGCATGATCGATCCATCGGATATTGCAGATGGTTCATACATATGATTAAAGTGCCAATCGTTGTTGTATTTTTTACCAATTCTTGCCAAATCGGGTCCTGTACGTTTACTACCCCATTGGAAAGGATGATCGTATACGAATTCGCCGGATTTAGAATATTCACCATACCTTGCGACCTCGTCTCTAAACGGTCTAACCATTTGGGAATGACAGGTATAACAACCTTCGCTAATGTAAATATCTCGTCCGTGCAATTCCAAAGGAGTATAAGGTTTAATGGAGGTAATTGTAGGTATATTTTCTTTCACTAAGAACGTAGGAACCATTTCAATTACACCTCCAATTGCAACGGCTACTAAACTTAAAACAAGCAATTGAATAGGCTTTCTTTCAATCCATCTATGCCAATGTTCGCCTTCATGGGATTCCAATTTTATTAACGCGGGTGCTTCAGCCTCTTCATTTTCAATGAATGAACCTGCAGAAACGGTTTTCCATAAATTAATTACCATCAAAACACCGCCAATTAAATAAAGCAATCCACCTACGGAGCGCATTTTATAGAGTGGAGCAATCATATCCACCGTTTGTAGAAAAGTGTATTGCAGTTGACCTTCATCTGTAAATGTTTTCCAATTTAGACTTTGGGTAAATCCGGCCCAATACATCGGTACAGCGTAGAAAATAATCCCCAAAGTCCCGAGCCAAAAATGGGCATTAGCCAATGAATTTGACCATAATTTAGTTCCAAACATTTTTGGAATTAGCCAATACAAAACTGCGAAAGTTAAAAACCCATTCCATCCCAAAGCACCTACATGAACGTGTGCTATAGTCCAATCGGTAAAATGACTTATAGCATTTACATTTTTGAGACTTAATAAAGGCCCTTCAAAGGTTGCCATTCCATAGGCGGTGATCGCAACTACCATAAACTTCAATACTACACTGTCGCGTACTTTATCCCAAGCCCCTCTTAACGTCAATAACCCATTGATCATCCCACCCCAAGAAGGAGCAATTAACATTACGGAGAAAACAGTCCCTAAACTTTGCGCCCAGTCAGGTAATGCTGTGTACAATAAATGGTGAGGACCAGCCCATATATAGATGAATATGAGAGCCCAAAAGTGAATAATAGACAATCTGTATGAGTACACGGGTCGTTCCGCCGCTTTAGGCAGAAAATAATACATGAGTCCTAAATAGGGTGTGGTTAAAAAGAACGCCACTGCGTTGTGTCCGTACCACCATTGCACCAAGGCATCTTGAACCCCTGCATACCAGCTGTAGCTTTTCAAAAAGGTAACAGGAACTTCAAAACTATTAACAATATGCAACATGGCTACGGTTACCCAAGTAGCTATATAAAACCAAATTGCAACGTACAAATGACCTTCTCGGCGTTTTAAAATAGTTCCGAACATATTAACACCAAACACAACCCATATCAAGGTAATGGCTATATCCAAGGGCCATTCCAATTCGGCATATTCTTTTCCTGTTGTATAACCCATCCAGAGGGTTAGCGCACCAAAAACAATAATTAATTGCCAACCCCAAAAGTGAATCTTACTCAATAAATCACTAAACAAACGGGCTTTGCACAGTCTTTGAAGAGAATAATAGACCCCCATAAAGATACCATTCCCAACAAATGCAAAAATTACTGCATTCGTGTGCACTGGACGCATTCTTCCAAACGTTGTTGGTGCCCAATCAAAATTAAACACAGGAAAAGCCAGTTGCAATGCAATAAGCAGCCCTGCTAAAAATCCAACAATCCCCCAGAAAATGGTAGCGAAAGCAAACCATTTTACTACTTTGTTGTCGTACGAAAATCGTTCCATCTGCATGATAGTACTGTATTAATTATTTAATTTTTTTCTGAATATTGAATATCGTTATCGTTTAGAAATCGCAAACCATCTCCTTCTAAATCTTTGTATTGGCCTGATCGGACACTCCATAAGTAAGCTATTAAAAAACCACCCGCTACCAAAATACTACAGACCATCAAGACCAAAATCACTTCCATTTTATAGGTTTTAATTTTATTCAAATTTCTCAGAAACTATTTCCAAGAAATATGACATGCCTCAACGACCGGTATGATTTTTATCACCTTTTTTCCAAAAACCCCAATTGGAAGCTATGTAGGTAAAAACAACAATTGAAATAGAACTCGCCGGCATGAGAATTGCAGCAATTAGAGGATTTAATTTGCCGGAAATTGCAAAACTCAAACCTACAATATTGTAGACTAAACTAATTGCAAAACTCCACCATATTATTGTTTTAGCTCTTTTTGCCAATTTCCACAATCTATCTAAATGCTTTAGTGATTCACCCAATAAAATAGCATCACTACCAGGAGTAAAATATCCAACATTCTCAGTAACTGCTATACTAAAGTCGGCTTGTTTTAAGGCCGCAACATCATTAAGTCCATCTCCCACCATCAATACCTTCTTTTTTATTGATTGCAATTGTGCGATATACTCTTTTTTTTCGTGAGGTTTAACATCAAAATGGACAGTTGTCAGGGTCGGCACTAAATTTTCTAAATCGCTTTTCTCCGATGGATTATCTCCGCTTAAAATACTCAACATTACAGTTTTTTTCAAGGATTCTAACATTCTGTTTAATCCCTTTCTGTATCGACTCATTACGGTAAAACGACCCATGATTTCATTATCAATTTTAACCCAAATTTCACTTCCTAGTGGATTATGAACCTCCTCAATCTTCCCTTTTACTCCAACTTGCAATAAATCACTCAGTCCAACAAAAGAGCGGCTTCCTAATCGTATTTCAATCGACTCACATTTTCCCAAAATACCTTTTCCTGAAATGTTTTCTATAGAGTTTATCGGCACATGCGCTCTATCTAAAAACTTAGAAACAGCCCTAGCCAATGGATGAATACTCTCCTTTGCCACAGAAGCGATCATTTCCATTTGATTCTCGGTTAATGTACTTCCCGAATAGAATATTTCCGGGTTTTTTGTATCGGTTAAGGTTCCTGTTTTATCAAAAATAACTGCGTCGATTTTTCTCCAATTTTCCAGTGAAGTTGCACTTCTTAAATACAAGCCATACCTTGCTAAAACAGATAAAATATGTCCATTGGTAAAGGTTACGCTTAACAAAAGTGCGCATGGACAGGCAACAATTAGTACCGATGTGAGCACATGCCACATTTGGGAGGGGTCTCTAAAACTCCAATATATGGAGGCTGAAATTGCAACAATGAACAAGCCCACAGTAAACCATTGTGATGCTGAATGAATATATACATTTTCATTTGACTCTTTAGGCAGTACATCATCCGGAGATTCTTTACTTTTTGCCGATTGATTCCAGAGTGAGACCAAATATCCTTGAGCAACTTGTTTTTCAGCAATTACCCGAATTGACGATCCTAATTGCCTACCTCCAGCATATACCCATTCCCCAATTTCAACCACAATCGGCTTACTTTCACCGGTAACAAAACTATAATCAATGATTGCAGAACCACTTGCTAGCCGACCATCTGTAACAATTATTTCTTGGTTATGAATGATTAAATCGTCACCAATTTGGATTTCCGAAATAGGTATTTCATTTTCTTTCCCAAACCTCCAAACATGAGCACTTAGTGGAAAATAGCTGGCATAATCTCTAGAAAAAGATAAATTTTCATACGTTTTATCTTGCAAGTATCTTCCCAATAACATAAAAAACACAATTCCAGTTAATGAATCAAAATAACCTGGACCATTACCCGTTAGGATCTCGTATAAACTTCTGCCAAAAGTGATGCAAAGCGCTAGAACAATTGGTAAGTCGATGGTTAGGTATTTCTTTTTCAACCCACCCCAAGCAATACTATAAAATTCTTGTGCCGAATAAGAAATAACGGGCAGGGTTAAAACGAAACTAAACCATTGAAAATACTTACCTAATCCATTAACGCCACTGCCCCAGTCAAAATACTCAGGAAAACTCATCAGCATTATATTGCTAAATGAAAAAGCTGCAATTCCAAGTCGATACAATCTCTTTTCCCCTAGTACGTTTTTTTTATTCTTGGAATTGGTGACATGACTCAAACTGAAATAAGGCTCGTACCCTAATTTACTTAATAGAATAGCAATTTGTTTAGCTGTAATTTGATTTTTCTTATACGAAACTGAAAGTTCTTTTTTGGTGAAATTCAACCTTGCGGAAGAAATATCCGGATTAATTCTGTGCAGATTTTCAAGCAAATACAAACAAGAACTGCAATGTATTTGAGGTAAATAAAAAGTTAATTTTCGAATTTCATCCCCATTAAACTCGAGCAAGGGTATTACTATTTTTTCTTCTTCTAAAAAATTAAATTTCGCATAATTATCAACTTTTTCTTGAACATTATTTCCTGGGTTTTCGTTTAAATCGTAGTATTTGCAAAGATTATTTTTGCTTAATAGTTCATATACATTTTTACAGCCTAAACAGCAAAATTGTAAATCATCATGTACAATGGGTCTCCTAGTTTTTATACCACAATGGTAACAAACAGATGTAATTTTCTTTTCTTCAATAACAGTTTGACTCATTCATTTACCCCTTCATTATTCAATTGAAATACAAATAGTTCCATGATCATAGGTATTACGGTTAATTCTTGAAAATTCACAAATTCAATTAATTTTTGATAAAATTGGAACAATGATTTACAGCTCTTTAATTTAGATTGCGACCAATTTCGCTTGGCTATAAAATTGTTGCTTAATCGCTTTAGTTCCAATGTTAATTTTACAATCTTATTCCTTTTCGAAGTAACCCGATCCATGGCAATCAATAACATAGATGAGTCTTCCTTACTTAATTTTCCGTTATTTTGAATTTGAATTATTTTATTAAAAAAGAACTGTAAATCCATCGGCTGAAGCATTAGAATTTCCGATTGAAGTTCACCCAATACATCCAAAAACATCAATTCACCTTCATCCCCTGCAGCTAAGACCAAGGCATCTATGCTTAAATCTCTTATTCCATCCATTAATTGCGGATAGTAAATGGTTTCTAGTTGAACCTTAGCCTGGGGCAATGTCAATTTCTTTTTTTCGAACATTTTTAAAACACCGTGGCAAATTAGTAAGTCAACCATTTGAAAACTATGATTTTACTTTGGATGAATTATGATTTAAGTCATAATTCAATATTTATATTGTATTGATATCATCGGCTTATTGCAATACACAATAGGATTAAATATTTTTATTGCGATGAATTGAGTATTATCATTTATTATCGTATATTTGCTATGAGCAATAGACATAAACAAATGGTTAAAAGAGTTCAATTTAATTCCGCGCTGGAAGAAATCGCTGAAGTAACGAAAGCCATGGGGCACCCCGCAAGAATCACTGTGTTAAAGTATTTAATAGCCGAGGGTCCAAGTACCTGCCAGCAAATTGTAGATCATCTGCCTTACAGTCAAAGTACTGTTTCAGGGCACTTACAAAAACTAAAAGAAGGTGGTTTAATTACAATGAAAAGCCATAAAACTAGCAGTATTTATGCCATCGACATTAAACAACTTCAAAAAACACACAGTGACATTGCGGAATTGTTTGGAATAGTAATAGAAGCTGCAGAGAAAAAGCAACTATCTCTATTTTAATCAAACTTTTTGTTGTTAACCTCGTTTATTCCATAACCCATGGGAATAATTGATAGTTTAAAATGGCGGTATGCCACGAAAAAATACGGAGATAAAATCGTTTCTAACTCTGATTTAGATATTGTTCTGGACAGTATTCTGCTCGCTCCTACTTCGTTAGGTTTGCAAGCATTTGAAATTGAGGTTTTGGATAAAAATAACGCTAAGCGTAAATTGTTATCACCTGCTTGTCACAATCAACCCCAAATTTTGGATGCGAGCCATGTAATTTTATTCAATGCATGGAAATCGGTAGACCTTTCCGATGTAGATCAATACATGCGACGCATTTCTGAAATACGAGGTACACCGTCAGAAAATCTAGAAGGATTCAAAAACAATATTATTAGGTTCACTAGCAACATGTCAGATAGTGAGGTTTTTGCATGGTCAAGCATGCAAACATACATAGCCCTAGGAATAGCAATGGCAACGGCCGCTGAATTAAGAATCGATTCAACTCCCATGGAAGGTTTTAACAGACAGGCAGTTGATGCTATCATTAATCCCGAAAATGAAAAATTATCGTGTTCTGTTATTTTAGCATTGGGTTACAGAGATGCAGAAACAGATGTGTTGGCCAATTTGGTAAAAGTGCGAAAATCGCGAGCCGAAATGATTAAGTTTGGCTAAGGCCTACTTCTAAAATTGCTGAATAAGAAAACCAGTCATAAGTTTTGGCTCAATCCAAGTGCTTTTAGGTGGCATAGTAAGGTGTTGGTCGGCCACATGCATCACTTGACTAAACGTATTGGGTGGAAGCATAAAGATAAAATTTGCTTCTCCGTTATGGATTTTGGATTTGACCTCGTACAACGGAGTATCTCCGCGTAAAAACGAAATTCTATCGTCTGTTTTACTGTCGTGCAAATGGAAGATAGGACCTAAAATAAACTTTTCCAACATCGACACTTCCAATTCATCTACTGCATTATGGCTTTCGTTTAATTTCTTGGAAATTTTAATCCTATAATCTCCTCGATTTGTAAAAGCTATTACCTCTCCAGCGTTCAATTTACTTTCTTCAAAACTGTTGATTTCACCTACTGTATACTCTATTTCTAATCGCTGAAGTTCGGCCTCGAAATTTATTTGATTTGAATATTTTATTAATCGGTAAAAGGATTTTATCGATAGATCTACTTGATTCATAACCAAAGACATAACTCCTTTAGAAAAGGTCCAATTATGCTTTTTTAAGTATTTGGAAGCGGCGGCAAAACGATGGTGGCCATCTGCTATGTATAGGGATCCCATCAGATCGATCAGCCTCAAAACCTCTTGGTATTTTGACTCTTCAAATTCACCGCGCAACTCATGTACATACCCATACATATCGGTAACGGATATTAGGGGTTCATACCGATAGGTTGCGTGCATAATATCGGTAAGTTCGTTGCTAAACTCATTGGCAAGCAATACGGGTTCCGCCATTGCATCCAAAGCCTCCAAATGGTCTGCGAGTCGATTTTCTTTACCTTCCAGTGTATTTTCATGTTTCTTGATACATCCGGAGAAATAACTCTCTGCCGTTATACCAATAATCCAACCCATTAACAATTGTTGCGATTGTGGCTGATATTGAGAATATAGAAAAATACCGTTGGGTAGTGACTGTAAGACATTGCCATGGATTAACGCCATTAAATTTGCTTTACTCGCTTCCAAAAACTCAACTGTTCCCGGTAATATACTTGGATTTACAAATTGAGGCTTTACAATTCGAATAAAGGAATTTGAATTGTTAATGGCCAATTCACGAAGCTCATTTTCTGGTAATTTACCAGAACCGTACGATGAAACCTCCTTTTCAAAACCTGAAGCCGCAATTAGAGACCTCAAGGGCAATGACTTTAGCACTGTTGATTAATTAAAAAAGGAAATTATTTTCTCTGCCAACTCAATTCCTACACGTTCTTGGGCTTCCGCCGTTGATGCTCCAATATGCGGTGTAAGCGAAGCGTTTGAAATCCCTAAAATAGTTTCATTTACTGGAGGTTCCTCTTGGAAAACATCAAAGCCAATAGCCGATAAATGACTATTCGACATAGCTTTGGCGACAGCAACTTCATTCACCACGCCCCCTCTTGCACAATTAATCAGGATTGAGCCTTTTTTCATTTTTGCAATTTCCAATTCACCGATCACTTCTGTACTTCCTGGGGTATGTACTGTAATGAAATCGGAACCACTCAAGATTTCATCCATCCCCAAGCCTTTCAAAGCGATTTGAAAATTGTGTTGTTGATAGGGTTTTGCAAAGGTTACCGTTAGATCAAAAGATCGTTGTTTGTAATCGTAAACTAACACCTCCATGCCTAATCCAACGGCCATTTTTGCAACTTCCTGACCGATTCTTCCAAAACCTATAATTCCAATCTTTTTCCCTGTAAGTTCAAAACCTTCGGAATACTGTTTTTTCAAATCCTTAAATTTCGATATTCCATGTTCTGGCATTTCTCGGTTGGAAAGGTGTAAAAATCTTGATAGCGAAAACATATGAGCAAATACAAGTTCGGCAACCGACCTGCTGGATGCGTTGGGTGTATTTACCACAGGGATATTTTTCTCACCCGCAGCTTTCATATCAATGTTATCCAAACCTACCCCCGCTCGAGCTATTAACTTCAAATTGGTTGAGTGTTCGATAATATCTCTGGTCACTTTGGTTGCACTTCTAACGATTAACACGTCGTAATCGTTAATGTTATCCCTCAATTCGTCCTGAGCAATTTTGTTAGTAAACACTTGAAAGCCCGAAGCTTCTAACATTTGTTTACCGGCCGCGTCTATACCGTCGTTTGCTAAAATTTTCATACTAATATTTCATTAAGCAAAAGTCTTCATCACATTAACCAATTGCTGAACACTTTCTAACGGAAGTGCATTGTATAAGGAAGCTCGGTATCCTCCTACGCTGCGATGACCTTTCAAACCGCTCAATTGGGCCTCTTTGCAAGCTGCATCAAACTTCTTTGCTAAATGCTCGTATTCTTTTTCAAACACAAAAGTAACATTCATTTTGGAACGATCTTCCACCGATGTAGTTCCCCGGAAATAGGGACTATTATCGATAGCATCGTAGAGCGTGTTTGCTTTTTCTGTATTTCTAATTTCCATTGCGGTTAGTCCTCCAATTTCTTTTACCCATTCTAAATTATACTTGGAAACTAATATTGGAAACACAGGAGGAGTGTTGTACATACTGCCATTATCCGCATGAATTTTATAGTCCATCATGGTTGGAATATGTCGATTCGCCTTCTTCCCATACATATCCTTACGAATGATCACTAATGTCACTCCCGCGGGTCCCATATTTTTTTGAGCACCTGCATAGATCAAAGAGAATTTCGATACATCTACAGGCCTTGAGAATATATCCGAACTCATATCGCAAATCAAAGGAACCGAGGATGCAGGAAATTTCTGAATCTGAGTTCCGTAAATTGTGTTATTGGACGTACAATGAAAATAATCTACATCGTTAGGCACCTCGTAATTCTTAGGTATAAAGGTATAATTTGAATCCTTGGAAGAGGCTAAAACATTCACGTTCCCGTAGCCTTGAGCTTCTTTTATTGCACGATTTGCCCAGGTTCCTGTATCGGTGTATGCTGCGCTGTTATTTAGAAAATTCAATGGGATTTGGAAAAACTGCGTAGATGCGCCGCCCTGCAAGAACAAAACATCGTAATCATCCGATACACCCAGTAATTCTCTAACCAATCCTTCCGTTTCTGCCATAACGGCTTCGAATTGTTTTCCTCGGTGGGAAACTTCTAAAATACTTAACCCGGTTCCGGCAAAATTCTGAATATCCTGAACACTTTTAGCAAATGCACTCTCGGCCAAAATGGATGGACCTGCAGAGAAATTATGAACCTTCGTCATACTGTGTAATTACAACTGCAATTTTAAGTGTATAATTGCGGCCATACAAGTTATGACTAGGTTAATTGGTCACATATCGGTGTTAATAATATGCATTTTAGGCAATACTACAGTTTATGCTCAATACGACGGCCTAGAATCATCCCACAGTATTTCTAAGAAGAATAATTTCACCAAACGATTAGACACCAGCATCAATGAATTTGGAGATACTTCAATCGTTGAAGTATTTGAAGACACCAAACC
>JACCDP011087185.1_pt1 | contig 18261 bp, 16 predicted proteins | sample 7445841 | NCBI WGS metagenome assembly JACCDP01 (sample SAMN15323441, study PRJNA562643) | freshwater metagenome | isolation source: river surface water | place: USA:Blue River Watershed | collected 2017-08-17
CGAAAATATGCATTAAACGACCCGAACGCATTTTTAACCGAATTTCAAGGAAAGGTGATTTTAGATGAAGTGCAGCGCGTACCGGAATTATTCTCCTATATCCAAACCAAAGTAGATGAGGATCGCTTAATGGGGCAATATATTTTATCGGGTTCTCAGAATTTTCATTTAATGAAAAACATTACGCAGAGTTTGGCTGGGCGTGTGGCGCTATTTAAACTGCTGCCCTTCGATTTAGAAGAAATGCAGGACGCCGGTTGGTTAGCTGATGACTATGCCGTGAACTTACAGCGTGGGTTTTATCCCGCCCTGTATGACCGGGATATTCCCTCTAAGGCCTTTTATTCAAACTACCTGCAAACCTATGTTGAGCGAGATCTGTCAGACCTAATTCAGGTTAAAGACCTCAAACAGTTTAGAAATTTCATTGGCTTGTGTGCTGCACGAGCAGGGCAGTTACTCAATTTAAATTCGTTAGCTAATGAATGTGGTATTTCTCAACCCACAGCCAAAGCATGGATTTCGGTGTTGGAAACTAGCTATATTGTCTATCAGCTTCAACCCTTGCATTCCAATTTTAATAAGCGCATTACCAAAAGTTCAAAGCTCTATTTTTACGATACCGGCTTGCTTTGTTTTTTACTCAAAATCAACGATGCGGCCAGCGTGAAAACGAGCAGCATCAAAGGGTCGCTTTTTGAGAATTTTGTAATCAATGAATTCTTGAAACAAAACTATCACCACAACCTCATGCAAGATTTCTGGTTTTGGAGGGATGCAGTTGGTCATGAAGTGGATTTAATCTGGCAGGATTCAGATAAACTTAATGTGGTAGAGATAAAAGCCAGCGAAACGATTATGCCCAATATGTTCAAGGGCTTGGAGTACTTCGATAAATTAGCTGCAGATCGCATCGCAAGTAAAACGCTCGTGCATACCGGCACCTTCAATCAACATCGCACCGCTGCCCGCGTTCAAAGCTGGAATAATTACAGCCAACGATTTGTGATAGAACTTTAATTTTCAGGGCTTCGCTGACTGAGTGACCTTTGCCCCGATTCGGGGTAAAGGTTGTATCGAAGGCAGCAAGCTATCCCACATTTCAAAAAAATAGTACCTTCGTCTTATGACTGCACAAGAAATTACCATTTTGGTTAGCATAGGCCTCGCAGCAGGAGTCCTTAGTGGATTTGTTGGAGTAGGCGGTGGAATCGTTATCGTTCCCGCCTTGGTTTATGCGCTCGGATTTACACAGCACCAAGCTCAAGGTACCAGTCTTTTTGTGTTGGCTATGCCGGTGGTTATTCTCGCCGTAATGAACTACGCAAAATCAGGAAACGTACATTGGAAATTCGGATTAGTAATCGCTGCCACCTTTGTGATTGGCGGGTTCATCGGATCGAAACTTTCACTTAAATTGCCCGATGCCTGGGTTAAAATTATTTTCGGCCTAATCATGGCTTATGTATCATTTCGCCTGTTGCTTACGGGTTACCAAAGTTTAACGCAGCATGACGCCTAAGCAGATTAGTGAAGCGGTGAGCGCTATTTTTGACCGCGTTCACGGGTATCGGACCTACTTGCACCGATATCCCGAACTTTCTTTTCAAGAGCATAATACCATGTTGTTCGTTTCTGAAACGCTTTCTAAGCTTGGGATTCGTCATGACAAGGGCGTTGGAAAGACCGGGGTGGTAGCGTATATTGAAGCCCCGAATTCGACTCGGTGGATTGGCTTACGCTCGGATTTGGATGCCTTGCCCATTCAGGAAGAAAATGAGGTGGAATACAAATCCCTGGTTCTAGGTGTAATGCACGCTTGCGGACATGATGCGCATACCGCCATCTTATTGGGAACGGCAGAGCTTCTCCAAAAGAACAGGGAATCCTTGCCCTGTTCCGTAAAATTAATTTTTCAACCCGGTGAAGAAATGGCTCCTGGTGGCGCTAATTATATGATTGATGCGGGTGTGCTGGAAGATCCAAAGCCTGAATATTTAGTCGCCCTTCATGTGTATCCAGAAATGACGGTAGGAAAGGTAGGTGTGCGTTCCGGTCTGTACATGGCCTCTAGCGATGAAATTCATTTGCAATTCATCGGAGTAGGTGGTCACGGTGCCTTGCCTGCGAATTGCGTGAATCCCCTGTCTATGGCCGCTGAGGTTATATTGAACGCCCAAAAAATCATTGACGAATTTCATCCAGAAGGCGTTCCAACCGTGTTGAGTTTTGGTCGAATTGAAGGACTTGGCTCTACCAACGTGATTCCTTCTGAATGCACCTTGAAAGGAACCTTACGCACGATGGATGAAGCCTGGCGAACCGAGTTTTTTGAGCGTTTTACGCGCTTTGTGAATGAAGTCGCTACGCGTTATGGAGGGAGTGTTGAGTTTGAACGTGCCCCGGGATATCCGTTTTTGAAGAATGATCCACACGTGACAAAAGGTGTTCAGCAATCACTTAAATTGCAATTAGGAGAAGCGCATGTCGAAGACTTGCCTTTACGAATGACAGCCGAAGATTTTGCCTTCTACAGCCACAAAGTTCCTGTTTGCTTTTTCCGTCTTGGGGTTGGCGATCCGGCTAAAACCATGAATTACGGGGTGCATCACCCGAAGTTTGATATTCATGCCGATGCCTTGCGCGTTGGAGTAGAAGCTATGCTCTCTGTGGTGTTTAATGGTTAAGTAGCCATTAACTTTTTACGAATTCATCTTGCTTTAGTTATTTCTCCTTACCTTGGGTGAACAATTCGTTCCCATGGCCTCATTAGCTCCCATTACTGGTACCCTTGGAAAGCAGCGCGCGGCGCACCTCCTGCGTCGAGCAACGATGGGACCAAGACTGCAAGATATTACTGCGTTTTCGAGCCTAACGGCACAAGCGGCCTTTAATGCCTTGGTTCAAAATGATCCGATTCCTGCATTTCCAAAAGACCCCAATACAGGAACAGATTGGATTTATCCGAATGTTCCGGATCCAACTCAAATCAATGACATTTGGTCGGATTTAACCAAGTGCTGGTGGCTGAGTAATGTTAAGAATTCTGGTCCAAACCTAACGGAGCGTATGCTATGGTTTTACCATACACACATTCCGGTTATTATGACTCGGATTTCTTGGAATCCACAGTTCGCGATCGATTACCTTCGCTTATTAAGGCATTATTCCTTAGGGAATTACAAAGACTTAGTTAAAGCGATTTGTATCGATAATGCGATGCTTGTTCATTTGGATGGATACCTGAATATCAAGAGCACTCCCCAAGAGAATTTTGGCCGTGAATTTTTAGAGCTTTTCACCGTGGGTAAAGGGCCTGAAGTAGCCTTAGGAGATTATACAAATTTTACCGAACAAGATGTAAAGGCCCTTACAAAAGTCTTGACAGGATGGGGAATTGATACCACCTTTCAAACCGTGGACCCCATTACAGGCATTCCAACAGGTCAAGTTAAAGCGGATAACAACGGTAATGCTACTCAGCATGATGTGACTGGAAAACAGTTTTCTTCAGCCTTTAGCAATCAAACCATACAAACCCCGAACGTAGCCAATTGGACATGTTCCTCAGCTTCGGTTTACACTGAATTAAGTGCTGCGGTTGATATGGTGTTTTCTTTCGTGAATACAGCAAAGCACATTGTGCGAAGAATGTATCGCCAGTTTGTGTATTTTGAAATAACTCCAACCATTGAAACCGACATTATTGAGCCCTTGGCAACTACTTTGATGGCCAATAACTATGACTTAATGAGTGTGTTAGAAGTGTTGCTTCAAAGTGAACATTTTTATGACTTGGATTCTCCTCCAACCAGTGATAACAGCATTGGAGCCATTATTAAATCACCAATAGATTTAACCTTAGGTGCTATACGCTTTTTTGAATTAAATGGACCCAATCCAACAACCAACTTGAGCCAACATTATTCACTTTACGGACAGTTATTACAGCAGTTGAGTTTGCAAGGGTTGGAATTATTTGAACCGGTAGATGTCGCCGGTTATGATCCTTATTTTCAAGTTCCTTCGTTCCACCGGTACTGGATATCTGCTAATTATTTAGCGAATCGATACAAGTTTGCTGAGTTGTTAATCAATGGCTTTTCAAGCGGCGGAACGTCCTTACTTAAGTTAGATGTCCTTCCCTTTGTGGAGGCCAATGCCACACAAGCATCCGACCCAACTGTTTTGGTTCAAGACCTCGTAGAATGGCTCATTCCAATATCGATTGATCAAGCCCGCTTTGATTATTTCAAGGATGAAATCCTATTAAACAATGGAGCTATTGATTGGACAACAGCATGGACCTCTTACCAATCGACTTCAAATAACACAGTGGTTAAAACGCAATTAGAGCTTTTAGTCAAGTCCATGATGCAATCTCCAGAATATCAACTATTTTAACTCGAAGCCGATGAAAAGAAGAGATTTTATGAAGCTGTCTTCCCTCGTGAGTTCGGGAATGTTGATGAAGTTTAATGGAGTTCCCTTGTATGCATTTGAAGGTGATAGTTTACTTCATAAGATTGCTAAGAATAGCTTGAATGACAAGGTGTTAGTGTTGATAGAAATGCATGGAGGGAACGATGGGTTAAATACCGTGATTCCTATAAATCAATACGGGCAATATTACAATCACCGGGCGAACATTGCGATACCAGAAAATGGCCTTCGGAAGTTTATTACCTTAGATTCTACCTTGCCAGATAACCGACAAGTAGGGTTGCATCCCGACATGACCGCAGCTAAAGCCATGTACGACCAAGGGAATTTTGCGGTAATTCAGAATGTTTCCTACGAGAACATGAACGGTTCTCATTTTCGAAGCCGCGACGTGTGGATGATGGGAGGCGGGTACAACGATTATTATAATTCGGGATGGATGGGACGCTATTTGGATTATACCTATCCAGGCTATCCCGACAATTATCCAAGTCCTCAGATTCCTGATCCCTTAGCCATTGAAATGGGGACTGCTGTTTCTTTAGCTTTTCATAGAGAACAGGGGATTCCGGCCGGTTTGAGTATTCAAGATCCAGTAGCGTTCTATAACTTGATTAACAGTGTAGGAATTGACCCGCCACTCAATATTCCCGATACGCATGCTGGGGATGAAATCGAATACATCATGCAAATTGAGAAACAAGCCAATAGCTATGCGGAACGCTTAAAAGATGTGTACGAGGCAGGGGCCAATTCGAATGTGGTGTACCCGGATTTATATCCATACATCGCACCAGCCTCCTCAAAACATAACCCCTTGGCGCCTCAATTAAAGGTGATTTCCAGGTTGTTAAGCGGGGGAATCGGAACTAAAATATTTATTTGTCGCATTGGAGGGTTTGATTCTCATGCAAATCAGGTAGTGAACAATAATCCTACGATGGGTTCACACGCCGCCTTGTTATACCACATTTCATCAGCCATGAAGGCCTTTTATGATGATTTGCAAAATATGGGACTCGCTGACCGTGTGCTTTCCATGACCTTCTCTGAATTTGGACGACGGGTGCAATCTAACGCAAGTTACGGAACCGATCACGGGAATGCAGCGCCAATGTTGGTATTTGGAACCTGTATCAATCCCGGAGTTTATGGGATTAACCCGGATTTAGCAAATCTACAATATGGAAACATACCGATGGAATTTGATTACCGTCAGGTATTCACATCGGTGGTTAAAGATTGGTTTAATGCACCAGATCAAGCCCTGCAAGAGGTTCATTTTGAGCAATTTGTAGACTCACGAATTGATTATGTGCGCTGTAAAGAGTTGAGTACAACAGAGCTTTTCCAACAGAACCTTTCCTTGAATTGTTACCCAAATCCTACCAATCAAGAATTATTCATTGACTACACCTTAAAACAAGAAGTGAATCTTAAAATAGAGTTATTTGATTTAATGGGTAGGTCTTTAGGAGCTATTGACGATGCTCCAAATACCCCAGGGTCTCACAGCGTAATGTTTAATTTTGGTCAGGTGATTAGCGGTACATATTTAGTTCGAATGTATGCCAATGATGCCGTTTTAACCCGAAAAGTAATTTTATCTAAGTCATGATGAAGGGATGGATTGTTGGTCTAATAATGCTTGCTCTTACGATTCAAATAAATGGGCAAAGTAGAAAGCATCAGTACCGCAAGGATCGTTATTTCTTTGGGGTAACGATGGGCTCGGGATTTACTCAGCCGATAGTGCGCGAACGATTTAGCTTGATGGAAGTAACGCCACAATCTGCTAATGAGGATTTTAATAAGAAATATGGAAACCTCTTTCAACACGGTGGAGGAATTTATGGCTTACATTTTTCCTTTGCCTTTACCAAGTTGTTTTCGGTAGTGAGCCAGCCTTGCTTTCAAACCCAACGGTACAACTACATGAACAACTACCATTGGTCTGACACCATCACAGGTGGCGAGGTATACAAAGAGTTTTTACATCGACAAAAAATCAGCAACATCCGTATTCCAATCCTTGCGCGCATGGATTTTTCCGCACGTAGATGGTCTCCGTTCATACAGGCAGGCTTATCTGCAGACATTGCATATTTTGCTAGCAAACAGATTTATACAGATAACAAAGTGGATCGTTCCGTTGATCGTAAAACAGCCGTTTCATCCAATGTGGCTGAAATGACACAGCATTTGAATCGCTTCAACGTGTATGCGGTTGGTGGAGCTGGTATATCTTATTACCGAGAACAGTTCGCACTTTCCTTATCTGGTAATGTCCGCTATGGCCTGCGAACAACGATTGATCCCTTGGAACGATATGCTGATTATACCGGGATGGCTGCTGAGTACTTAGATGTACAAGATAAATTCAATTTGTTAAACATGGATATCATGCTAACGCTCATGGTCCCGATTCATAAAAAATGGTAGTATGAAACAAATTGCTTTACTGTGCGGGTTTGCCTTTCTTTTCCTAATTGCATCTTGCGAGAAAAAAGATACATCTTCCTTGCCCTTCGTGAAAATCTATGACGATCAAAATGGCAACCGTTCGTTTACCCCCTTGTCAATAATAAAATCCACCCAAGATCATGGGTATATTGTATTGAGCGCATTTGATGGTTGGAAGATTCAGCTCATGAAGATTGATAAAGACGGAGTGTTTAAATGGAATTTGGAACTGCCTGATACCTATGTGAATGCCGTTCCCTCTTTGGTTAATATTGATGAGCAGTTGTATCTAGTTTGTATGGATCCAATTGAATTGAATACGCGCATTCTAAGAATCGATGAAACGAATCATTCGGTAGTCCAGGTGTCGAGCTTAGAAGAGGTGAGTTATCCGGTTCATGCGTATCACAATGGAGATCACCTTTACCTCATGAGTTGTCCCTTATCCTCCCAAATGATGGGGATCCATGAGGTGAGCACCGCCTTGGATACTGTGATTCGCGTTGGAGCCTTGACGATTGGAATGAACGTGGATGAACAGCTGCTAAAGCATGCAATGCACACGGGAAAACAATGGCCATTTTTCATAAAGTCTACGCCGGAAAAAGATCGATTTGTGGTGAATGGGTTTTACAATTACTCTTTTTCTACCGTGTTTTTAGATAATAATCTGCTGTTTACTGGGGTATACAACGGAGCCGCATTGGATGGAGGGATAAATCAAGTGGAACCGCTAGGAGCCGGTGAATATGCATTGTCCCGTATTTCAGGGGAATACGTGTTTTTTAATCCTAAACTTAGCTTAAATCCATCCGCGGTAGAGATGGCCACGTCACTTGAAGCGCAAGGTGATTCTGAATTAAACCATGAAACGCCTGTTTTGATTAAAGAACTAACGATTAAAGGGGCTAAATACCGGGCTTTCCTTGCGTCAACACGAAGCAATCAATTATCCTTGAAGCTCTATGACGAAACCGGTAAAAAAGTAGCAGGTACATACATTAGCAAAAACATTCCGATTAAAGCCTGTGATTTGATTCAAACACCTTATGGAGAATTACTAATTTTAACTCAAGTTAGAGTTATGGGAAGTTACAATCGCATTGGAACCATCAAACTTTCCAAAGCGAACCTTGAGGACCTTGTTACTGTAGAATAAGAGATTAATATGAGAAGCATACTTTTCTTTTTTTGTTTAGTGTTTATGCTCTCTTGTAACAAAGAACGGCGATTCAATAAAGATTTACAAGGGACTTGGGAAGTGGATATGGTTAAGCTGCAAGATGCGGATGGTTTTTCTTTCTTCGACTATAATCCTTCGGGTAACTTGAGTATTTCAGAAACCAGCGTGCAAGGAGAAATAACTTCCTTGTTTCAATCCTTTCAAGGTTCCGTGTCAGATACCTTAACGTTAGAGGGAAGCTATCTATTAAAACTCAATGAGTCTGAATTGAATTGGGTTCAATCTCCAGACACGATTAAAAACCGCATTTTCGTGATTACTAACAAGAACTTAGAAATTGAATATTATGATGCACAAGCACAACAGCGCTTACGGTATGTATTTGTTAAACTAAAATAAGTTGAATGTAATGAATTGGTCAACAATGAATGAGGTTTCATGGATAAAGTTGGGGTTGGGGATTTTATTTTTGGGGTGTTTGGCCGCTATGCCTTATGGGTACTTTCAATTTGTCCGCTTGGTTGGGATGCTCGGTTTCGCATATCTAGCATATACCGAGAAAGATAATTCGAATAAAGTGATGTTCTTTTTCTTTATCTGTTCTGCTGTCTTAATCAATCCAATCTTAACGATTTCACTCGGAAGATCGCTGTGGAATGTGGTGGATATAATTTGGGCTGCTTTGTTACTTTGGGATGTTTATAAAACCCATAGGAAATAATTTTAGCTATAAAAACCCTAACTCGAGCTTTGCTTCTTCAGACATCATGTCCTTGTCCCAAGGCGGATCAAATACAATATGCACCCGACAATCTGTGATAGCCTCCATCGCTTTTACTTTATCTTCGACCTCTTTGGGTAAGGATTCAGCTACCGGACAATTCGGTGACGTTAAAGTCATGTCTATATCTACCTCATTGGTATCGGATATTCGGATTTCGTAAATCAACCCCAATTCAAATACATCCACCGGAATTTCGGGGTCGTAGATAGTTTTTAATACGGTTACGATTTCGTTTTCTAGTTCAATCATTTTGTTAGTTGCTTCAATCCGTCACTTTTCAATCGGTTGATCATACCTACAAGTCCATTTGCACGCGTAGGCGATAGGTGTTCTTGTAATCCGATTTTTCCGATAAAGTATAACTCACTTTTAACAATGTCTTCGGGTGTTTGGTTCGATAATACACGAATTAATAAACTAATTATTCCTTTTGTTATAATGGCATCTGAATCTGCGGTAAATACTAAGTGTTTATCCAACATTTCAGAAGCCACCCAAACCCTTGATTGACATCCATGAATCAAGCGATCCTCGGTTTTTTTGTCATCCGTTATGAGTGGAAGTTCCTTGCCTAAGTCGATGATATACTCGTATTTTTCCATCCAATCATCAAACATTGCAAATTCTTCAATGATTTCGTCTTGAATTTGGTTGATGGATTTACTCATGATAATAAGAGGATTGAACGTTCTAGCGCAACAATAAACTGATCTATTTCTTCGGTAGTGTTGTAAAATGCCAAGGAGGCTCTTACGGTTCCTGGAATATTAAATTGTTTCATTAAAGGTTGCGTGCAATGGTGTCCTGTACGCACCGCGATTCCCTGTTTATCGAGTAAGGTTCCTAAGTCGAATGGGTGCAAATCACCGATTAGGAAAGAAAGCGTACTGCAGGTTTCAGGTGCTTCTCCGATGAATCGAATGCTTGGAATTTCTCTCATTCGTGCCCTTAAATAAGTCCCTAAGGCATGTTCATGTTGAAAGGCGCCTTGTAAATCAATAGAAGATAAATAATCGAAGGCGGCACCCAAAGCAATGGCTCCGCTAATGTTCGGTGTCCCCGCTTCAAATTTTAAAGGCAACCCGTTGTAGGTGGTTTTCTCAAAACTTACCTGTTCAATCATGTCTCCACCACCTTGATACGGAGGAAGCTCATCTAATACGGCTTTTTTACCGTAAAGAATTCCAATTCCGGTAGGACCAAAAACCTTGTGGCCAGAGAAAGTTAAGAAATCACACCCTAAGGATTGAACGTCGATGGGTAAGTGCTGAATGCTTTGTGCGGCATCAAGTAAAACTTTTGCACCAACGGTATGCGCTTTTTGAATCAGTTGCTCTACAGGATTAATGGTCCCGAGTGTATTAGAAATGTGAATGATGCTCAATAATTTCGTTCGTTCACTTAGTAATCTTTCAAAGGCTTCTAAGTCCAAGGTTCCATCTGGCGTTACAGGGATTACTTTTAATACCGTACCCTTTCGTTCACAAAGCATCTGCCAAGGAACAATGTTTGAGTGGTGCTCCATGCCCGAAATAAGTATTTCATCGCCTGGTTCAAGCGTTTCGCCCAAGCTAAATGCCACCGTATTGATGGAGTCCGTCGTTCCTTTGGTAAAAATTATTTCTTGGCTGTGTTCAGCGTTGATATAGCGTGCTATCGTGGTTCTTGCCTGTTCATACGCATTGGTAGCTTGGTCACTCAAGAAATGGACGCCTCGGTGGACGTTTGCATTTTCGTGTGTATAATACCTTGAAATTCGCTCAATTACAGCATTTGGTTTCTGAGAAGTTGCACCGTTATCAAAGTAAATCAGTGGTTTTCCATGAACTGATTCATTCAAAATTGGAAAGTCTGCTCTGATTTCATTTACATTAAATGCGCTCATGGTACAAAGGTACAATAATCCCTTATTTTGAACGAATCTAAAATAGCGAAAGTTACTTGGGTTGCAGTTCAATAAACGGAATGAGCATTTCTTCCATAGATATTCCTCCATGTTGGAACGTATTGCCGTAATGATTCACAAAATGATTGTAATTATTCGGGTAAACAAAGAAATCTGACTCCCTGGCGAATACATATTCATTAGAGAGTTTGATTTGAGGTAAGAAGGCCTCTGTAGGTTTATTAACTACAAATACTTCTTTTGAATCATAACTTAATCCACGGCCCACTTTGTAACGAAGGTTCGTGTTCGTTGAGCGTTCCCCAACGATTTTTATGGGCTTGTTCACTTTTACTGTACCGTGGTCTGTGGTGATGATAAGATGCGCTCCGATTTCTCTAAATTTCAATATCAGCTCTTGAAGCGGTGAATGCTCAAACCACGATTTTGTAAGTGAACGATAAGCGGCCTCATCGCTGGCTAATTCACGGATCATTTCCATTTCGGTACGGGCATGAGAAAGCATATCCACGAAATTGTAGACCACAAAATTCACATCGTTATCCTTGATTTGGTTAAATTGTTCGTTCAATTTTTTGCCAGCTTCGAGGTTCGTGATTTTGTGATAACTCCACTTACATTGTTTACTTAGTCGCTTCAGTTGTTGCTCTAGTAATTCTTTTTCAAATTGATTTTTACTTCCCTCGTCTTCCTCATAGCGCCAATATTGCGGGAATTTCTTTTCAATTTCAGATGGAAGTAATCCTGCAAAAAACGCGTTTCGTGCGTAATGCGTAGCGGTGGGTAAAATCGAGTAAATCACATATTCTTCTTCCTTTTGATAGGATTTCGAAATTAGGGGTTCTAGAATTTTCCATTGGTCGTACCGTAAGTTATCGATCACCAATACCGCCAATTTTTCCTTGCCTATTTTTGGTAGTACTCGTGTACGAATCATGTTGTGCAACATGTATGGCATGTCCTCGGTACCGTTCAGCCAATCGAGGTAGTTGTCTTCTATGAAATCGCAAAACAGCTGATTCGCTTCTTTTTTCTGCATGTCGAAGATTTCCTTCATGGCTTTGTCTTCCGCTTGCTCTAATTCCAACTCCCAATACACCAATTTACGATACATTTCTGTCCATTCATTGGCGTCCATTCGGTTGTTTAATTGCATTCCAAGTTGACGGAATTCTTGTTGGTAGTTGACGTTTGTTTTTTGCGCTACGAGTTGTGTTTGTTGAAGTATTTTCTTAAGACTGAGCAATATTTGATTTGGATTAACGGGCTTGATTAGATAATCCGCGATCTTACTTCCAATGGCCTCTTCCATGATGAACTCTTCTTCGCTTTTTGTAATCATGACCACGGGAACTAGGGGATTGATTTCTTTAATTTTGGATAATGCTTCCAAACCGCTGATTCCTGGCATGTTTTCATCTAAGAAAATGACATCATACGCGTTCTCTTCTGCTTTGTCAATCGCATCGGTACCGTTAGTTACCCGGTCTACCGAATATCCTTTAGATTCTAAAAATAAGATGTGAGGTTTTAATAGTTCGATTTCGTCGTCAGCCCAAAGTATTTTACCCATTGCGTATATTTAAGTAAGTTTGCAGTATTAATTGTAAAAATAAGCAATTGCCAACTTTTTCTCATCCTTCTAATAAAAAGAAAATCATTAATGATCCTGTCTATGGATTTATAGCGGTTCCGGATGAATTGATTTTTGACGTACTGAATCACCCGTACATGCAGCGACTTCGTCGAATTATGCAATTAGGTCTTTCACACTTGGTTTACCCAGGGGCTCAGCATACGCGCTATACCCATGTGCTTGGAGCAATGCACTTGATGGGCTTGGCGGTTTCGGTACTTCGTCGGAAAGGAAATGAGATTACAGAAGATGAAGAACGTGCCGTTAAATTGGCTATTCTATTACACGACATCGGACATGGTCCGTTCAGTCACGCCTTAGAATACGATATCGTAAATGGGGTAACCCATGAGGATTTGAGTGGTTTGTTTATAGACCGCTTGTCTAAGGAATTCGGCGATGATTTAAGGAGGGCCAACTTGATTTTCAAAAACGAATACACAAAGCCCTATTTACATCAGTTGGTTTCGAGTCAGTTGGATATGGATCGCTTAGATTATCTGAATCGCGATAGTTTTTACAGTGGGGTGAGCGAAGGAATTATCGGTTCGGATCGTTTAATTGAAATGCTTGCCGTTCATGATGGTAATTTGGTGCTGGAAGAAAAGGCGATTTATTCGGTAGAAAAGTTTATTGTTGCTCGGCGTTTAATGTATTGGCAAGTATATCTTCACAAAACCGTGGTGGCGGCGGAGCATATGTTAATCCATGCCCTACGAAGAGCAAAGCACTTGGCTAAACAAGGAGCACCGCTTTTTGCATCTCCGGCCTTGACCTTGTTCTTACAAAGGGATGTGACATTGAATGATTTTAAATCGGACCCTCAATATTTAGATGCCTTTGCGCAATTGGATGATTATGACATTTGGGGGGCTATTAAAGTATGGCAACATCACGAGGACCGAATTCTGTCGCTCCTGTGTAGCGGTTTAGTGAATCGAAACCTTTTTAAGATTGAAATTTCAAAACAACCCTTTCCAGTTGACCGAATTTCCCTCGAGAAGGAATTGGTTCGCAATCACTTCAATGTTGATTCGGAAGGTTTAGATGATTTAGTATACCACGATTTATTGATGAATAAAGCCTATACCAACGATAAGCAAAACATTAATTTATTAATGAAAAACGGGGAGGTAATTGATTTGGCAAAAGCGTCAGACAACCTGAATATTTCCGCTTTAGCGCATCCGGTAGAGAAATATTTCCTCTGCTACCCGCAACATCATTGACGACCAAGCTTTCCAGCTTTCCAGTCCTGAACTAACTTAGCCCATGCATACGGATTGAATAAATTGTTGGCGGGTAATTGACCGTTAGTGTATAGTTTGGTAAGGCGTTGATTTTGGGCATAGCCATAAGCCAAGGAAGCATCATTGTTCATTTTTGCGGCTACAAACGCTAAAGATTCACCAGACAATTCGCGTTGTGCTTTGCGCATGGCGTCATCGTAGGGTTTCATTTCGACAAAATATCGAGCGAATTCATCCCGAGAAGGCCACGGATGCACAACTACTTCCGGCATATTCAGAGTATCAGCTTGCATCATGTGAACGATGCTGTAACGATTATCAACTAGGGTATCCGGAATGATGTAGGTTGAACTGGAATACCCATAGAAATTAAAAACAAGCGTGTCGCCAGGAAATGAAACCATAGTAAAAAAACCGTAATAATCTGAAATTACTCCTTTTCTAATTGAGCGATTCCAAACGGTAGTGTAGGGCAGTGGTTCAAGGTTGTCTTCAGCAATGATTACACCTGAAATTTGTAGTATTTTTGAGGTGTCAACCACCGTGCGTTGCGCCTTAAAAGAATGGCATAACAGGGTTAAAAGGAAAAAAGGTAGCCATTTCATAGAGTACAAGATTAGTGAAAAAACGGCAGGAAATCGGTCATTTTAATTTAATTAACATTTCAAGGAGATTTCACTAAAAAAATCCCCTGAAATTTCGTATTTTTGCGAGAATTTATTTCTTTAGATTCACACATGTCATTGAATAATCTCACCCAAATTACTGAAGGCTTCACCTATGATGATGTCTTGTTAGTTCCTGCATTTTCTCAGGTTTTGCCTCGCGAGGTCGTGCTGCAAAGTCGTTTTTCAAGAAATATAGTTGTGAACTCCCCCGTAGTATCTTCTGCTATGGATACCGTAACAGAGCACCGATTGGCCATTGCGATTGCCCAACAAGGAGGTATTGGTGTAGTGCACAAAAACATGAGCATTGCGGAACAAGCGATTGAGGTGAGGAAAGTAAAGCGCTCAGAAAGTGGGATGATCATTGATCCCATAACCTTATCGGAGTCAGCTACCGTAGGTGATGCCTTAGCTTTGATGAAGGAGAATAGCATTGGGGGCATTCCAGTAGTAGATGAAATTAGATATTTAAAAGGAATTGTAACAAACCGTGATTTGCGTTTCGAACGAGAGTTATCAAAGCCAATCGCTGAGGTTATGACTTCAACGAATTTAATCACCACCAAAGACGGTACGGATTTAGCTACGGCTGAAACAATCCTTCAGCAAAATAGAATTGAGAAGTTGCCTGTAGTGGATTTGGAAGGTAGACTAATCGGGTTAATTACATACCGTGACATTATCAAGGTAAAAGAGCATCCCCTTTCGTGTAAAGATAATTTAGGTCGACTTAGAGTCGCTGCCGCCGTTGGAATCGCAGACGAAACCATGGATCGCGTAAAAGCACTAGTTGAAGCAGGAGTAGATGCAATCGTTATTGATACGGCGCATGCGCACACCATTGGTGTTGTGAAACAATTGAAAGATATTAAATCCCTATACCCAACCTTAGAGGTTGTTGTAGGGAATATTGCAACGGCCGATGCCGCACGATTTTTAGTTGAGGCTGGAGCCGATGCGGTGAAAGTTGGGATTGGTCCAGGATCTATTTGTACTACCCGCGTTATTGCAGGCGTTGGTGTTCCACAGTTAACCGCAATTAATGAGGTTGCTAAGGCTATTGAAGGCACCGGTGTTCCTGTTATCGCTGACGGTGGAATTCGCTACACTGGGGATATTGTAAAAGCCATTGCTGCCGGTGCAGATAGCGTGATGCTTGGTGGAATGTTTGCCGGGGTAGAAGAATCTCCAGGTGAAACCATTATCTATGAAGGACGGAAATTTAAAACCTACCGAGGAATGGGTTCTTTGGAAGCCATGCAGAAAGGATCGAAAGATCGATATTTCCAAGCCGGTGAAGATGACATGAAAAAACTGGTTCCAGAAGGGATTTCTGGTCGGGTTCCTTTTAAAGGACAATTGCTCGAGGTTATGTATCAAATTACCGGTGGACTTCGCGCGGGAATGGGATATTGCGGTGCAAGAACGATTGCTGATTTAAAAGGTGCTCGTTTTGTTAGAATCACATCGGCTGGTGTGCGAGAATCTCACCCGCACGACGTGACGATCACGCGTGAGGCACCAAATTATAGTTTAAAATAAACAGTTAAAGACATATGAAAAAAGTAGTATTTGGAATTTTAGCACTTGTTTTTTCCGTGGCCTTTGGTCAAAAAGATCCAGTTATCCTTAAGGTCAATGGAGAAAAAATAACTAAAAGTGAATTCTTACAGATTTACTTGAAAAATAATCCGAATCCAAAATACGATCAGGCATCTATGGATGAGTATATGGATTTATTCAAGAAGTTTAAATTGAAAGTGATTGAAGCAGAAGCCTTAGGTTATGACACAATTCCGAAGCTTAAGCGTGAATTTGAAGGATATAAGCGACAATTAGCGATTCCTTATTTGATAGATTCAGCTCAAAACGACAGCCTAGTGCGCGAGGCCTATTTTCGAACAGTGAATGAGGTACGATGTTCTCATATCTTGGTTAAATTAGATCCTTCCGCAACGCCTGCAGATACGCTTGCAGCATACAATCGAATTCTTGCACTTAAAGCTCGAATTGATAAAGGGGAAGATTTTGCATCAGTAGCCAAAATGAAGAACGGTTCAGATGATCCATCTGCGGCTACTAATGGTGGAGATTTAGGATATTTTACAGCATTTCAAATGGTGTATCCGTTTGAGGATATGGCATACAAAACGGCAGTTGGAAGCGTATCTGCTCCATTCCGAACTCGTTTTGGGTATCACATCCTTAAAACGACAGGACTTCGTCCGTCACGCGGTTCCATTAAAACAGCACACTTAATGATCAGTGTGGCTAAAGATGCCGATCAAGCCACAAAGGATAATGCAAAAAAGAAAGTGGATGAAATCTATCAAAAGTTGAAAGATGGCGCAAAATGGGAAGAGATGGTTTCTATGTACTCTGATGATCCAGGGACAAGTAAAAAAGGAGGAGAGCTCCCGATGTTTGGCTCCGGAACAACCCAACGAATGGTCCCTGAATTCGAGGAAGCGGCATTTGCTTTGACCAAAGATGGTGAATTCAGTGCCCCAGTAAAAACAAACTACGGATATCACATCATTAAGCGACTTGAGCGCAAGGATGTTGCTGGTTTTGAAACCATGAAGAAGGAATTGCAAACCAAAGTTAATAAGGATGAACGCTCAAAGAAAACGCAAGATTCTTTTGTTAGAAAACTTAAGGCAAAGTATAAATACACTGCTGGACCGAAAGAAAATTTAGCATGGTTTGAGGCAAATCTGGATTCAACGTACTTTATGGGGAAATGGAATGCTAAAGCATTGAAATCTGATAAAACATTGTTTACACTCGACGGTGTTGATTTTGGTCAGCAAAAGTTCGCGAGATATTTAGAGAAGAATTATCGGGCACTCAAAAAGGATGAATCTAAAATGACCGTTGCTTCTCAGTATAGAAATTGGGAGAAAGCAGCAATCTTAGAGTACGAAGAGCTTTTGCTTCCTTCGAAATACCCGGATTACAAAGCCCTTATTAATGAATATCATGATGGAATTCTATTATATGAAGTTATGTCTGACAAAGTATGGAACAAGGCAGTAAAGGATACAGCAGGTTTACGCGCCTATTTCCTTGCGAATCGTGATAAATACATGTGGCCAGCACGTTTGGAGGCTACGGTTTATGAGTGTTTAAACCTTGGTGTAGCCAATGAGGTGGCTTCGATGATTGTGAATGATACCATTACTTCAAAACATGTAATTGAGAAGGTAAACAAAGACACTGAATTGAATTTGAAAGTGAAAATGAACAAGTTTGATCCAGAAACTACTGCGTTTCTTAAAGGTAAATTCCTCAACATGGGCGTAAATAAAACCTATGAGTTTGAAGGCAAATTGTATGTGGTAAAAGTTACTAATATGCTGCCTGTAATGAAGAAAGAATTTAGCGAAGCTAAAGGTACCGCAACATCGGATTATCAAAATTTCTTGGAAAAAAATTGGTTGGATAGCTTAACATCTAAATACAAAGTTAAAGTCAATAAAAAAGTGCTCTATAACCTCGGTAAATAATGAGAGTTTATTTCCTTTTGTTGTCTTTTTGTTGCCTTGGATGGCTTGCTGCGCAACCCATCGTGTTGGATAAAATTGCTGCACAAGTCGGTGACAATATCATTTTACTTTCTGATTTGAAAATTCAGGAAATGCAGGCCAAGGAGGCAAAGATTGAAATTGATAGCACCTTTGATTGCCGCATGCTTGAAGAATTAATGATTGAGCAGGTCCTAGTGAATCAAGCGAAACTCGACAGTATAATTATTCCTGATGAACAAGTGGATGCCGATATGGAGAATCGCTTGCGTCTAATTCAACAACAAATGGGAGGACGACAAAAACTCGAGGAGTTTTATGGCATGACCTACAGTGAAATCAAGGACAAGTTTCGAGAGTCAATCCGTTCTAAAATGCTGGCAGATGAAATGCGTAATACC
>JACCDP011530073.1_pt1 | contig 18258 bp, 13 predicted proteins | sample 7445841 | NCBI WGS metagenome assembly JACCDP01 (sample SAMN15323441, study PRJNA562643) | freshwater metagenome | isolation source: river surface water | place: USA:Blue River Watershed | collected 2017-08-17
AGTGCCGGGAAGCCAGCTAACCGCAAACTAAACAAACCCCGGCTGCTTACCCGAATTGATATCTGCAAAAATATTGTTACTGTAATTTACGAAGTGTATGAAGCCAATACTGCTGTAAAAATTGATTTAGTTTCTGAAAATCATGATTTTCAGGAAATCATTGATGAATGCATCAAAGAAAAAAAAGGTTCTTATAAAATAACCTGGAGAATTTTAGAAACCTATTTACCGGGAAATTACAAGGTTCGTTTGCATTTGAACAATGAAATTATCCGTGAATGCGACTACCAGGTAAGTCCGGGAAAGTATAACATGAATTAATTCTTTTTATTTTACTATCTAAATCGATCAAGACAGCCACGTATCATTTATCCGGTTTTCCCCCAACCGGTTATTCTGAAGCAAATTGCCTCCCCACATTGATGTTTATTCCGATTTACAGAAATTTTTGATAATACCTATATCATCACCCTGATAATACTGGCATCTTCCTGTTTGTACATTCACCTATACCGTGGCACTAATTGTTCCCTGACCTTTAGTTTGGTAAAAGTGCAATACCCTTTTGAACCTGTTTGTATTACCGATTCCTCTAGCCGGGAACTGATCCACTAAGACAAAAAACCTCATGACAGATATACCATTAGCCGAATGAATGTTCATGCTTATTATACACTTCCTGCAATTACTGTAAACTGAATCTGAAAAGTCTGGGTTATTTTTGCGGCTGCTTAAATTAGCTGTATCTTTAATGTGTATTTATTGCACCTTACTCTTTATTAACTTATGCAACATCCGGTTATGGATTTAGAATTTAACAAGAACGAAGATAAAATGCGTCTGCTGATTTCACACATGGAACAGAAATTAGCAAAAATATACCTGGGCGGCGGTAAAGCCCGGATAGACAAGCAACATGAGCAGAAAAAGCTTACTGCACGCGAACGCATTGATCTTTTATTAGATAAAGACAGCTCGCGTATTGAGGTAGGTGCCTTTGCGGGTGATGAGATGTATAAAGAACATGGAGGATGCCCGGGAGGTGGAGTTGTAGTAGTAATAGGCTATGTAAAAAGCAAACAATGTATTGTGGTTGCCAATGACGCCACCGTGAAAGCCGGAGCCTGGTTCCCGATTACCGGAAAGAAAAATTTGAGGGCACAGGAAATTGCGATTGAAAATAAATTACCCATCATTTATTTGGTAGACAGTGCGGGTGTATATTTACCCATGCAGGATGAAATTTTTCCTGACAAAGAACACTTTGGGAGAATTTTCAGGAATAATGCCATCATGAGCAGTATGGGAATTTTACAGATAGCCGCTGTAATGGGCAGTTGCGTAGCCGGAGGAGCATACCTCCCTATTATGAGTGATGAAGCCATGATTGTTGATAAAACAGGCTCTATATTTTTGGCGGGTAGTTATTTAGTGAAGGCTGCCGTTGGAGAAAGTATAGATAATGAAACACTGGGAGGCGCAACTACACACTGTGAAATATCAGGAGTTACCGATTATAAATGTAAGGATGATGCCGATTGCCTTAACCGTATCAGGAATATCATGGATAAAGTTGGGGCCTTTGAAAAGGCTGGCTTTGACCGTATAAAACCTGCTGTTCCTAAAAAAGATATACAGGGCATTTATGGAATTATTCCTGATACCCGCGATAAACAATATGATGTTTATGAAATTATTCACAGGTTAGTAGACGACTCTGCCTTTGAAGAATACAAAGAACTATATGGCAAATCTATAGTATGCGGACTTGCCCGGATCGACGGGTGGAGTGTGGGTATTGTTGCCAACCAGCGAAAAGTAGTAAAAAGTAAAAAAGGAGAAATGCAGTTCGGAGGCGTTATCTACAGCGATAGCGCCGATAAAGCTGCGCGTTTTATTATGAACTGTAACCAAAAGAAAATTCCATTGGTGTTTCTTCAGGATGTTACCGGTTTCATGGTTGGTTCACGCAGCGAACATGGTGGTATTATTAAAGATGGAGCAAAATTAGTAAACGCCATGAGCAACAGCGTAGTTCCTAAATTTACCATTATTATGGGCAACAGCTATGGAGCCGGAAATTATGCTATGTGCGGCAAAGCTTATGACCCGCGATTGATTGTTGGATGGCCTACAGCACAAATAGCCGTTATGGGTGGCGCCCAGGCTGCTAAAGTGTTGTTGCAAATAGAAACTGCCTCGTTAAAAGCGAAAGGACAGGAAATAACGTCTGAGCAGGAAAATGAGCTCTATAATAAAATTAAAAATCGTTACGACTCACAAACCACACCTTATTACGCTGCCGCACGTTTGTGGGTGGATGCCATTATTGACCCTAAAGATACCCGTAAATGGATTTCAATGGGTATAGAAATGGCTAACCATGCGCCTATACAAAAACGCTACAACGTTGGTGTAATTCAAACCTAAGAAATATTAGGTGTTTCTTCGCAACCAGCATTTTGCTGCGAGCTTTATGCTGTTACTAATAGTAACCGGGTAAGAACTTCTTAAATCTGATTGATAATAAAAGCTGAGTGCTGTAAAGCCTAAACTTGTGTTTCCACAGGTGTCCCACCACATTTTACCAACTACCTGCTCTAAGGCTGATTGCTTAATTTTTTGGGTGACCTTATTTTGTTCCAGCATTTTTTTAAACCAGCTTTCAATTCCTTTAAGCTCTTCCATAGAGTTTATTCTATTGTTACAAGCCACCAGGTTATGGTAGCCAAGCTCTTCCGTTGTTAAATTAAAACCCATCTCTGTTAAATAGATCTTCCTTAATTCATTTGCTTGCTCTTTCTGGTAATTGAACTGGTGCTGAGAAACCTGTTGCTCGTGTGAGCGGTAGCGAAACAAAAACTCAGGAACGGTAGAAATTTCTGTAATCTTACACATTCTTGTCCATAGCTCATAATCTTCCAGATGTTTGTAGGCACTATTATACCTTAATCGATGTTCATCCAAAACACTTTTTCGTATGATTACTGCCGGATGGCACAAAGAAGTATTAAACAATAGAATACCCTTATGTACATCAGGCTCAGCATACCCTTTCACCATTACACCATCAGCCATATCAAAAGCATAATAATTACAATCGGCTACTCCAATGGTTTCATTTGCTTCCATAAAAGCAACTTGTCTTTCAATTCGGTTGTCCAGGGAGATATCATCTCCATCCATCCTTACTATGTATTTCCCTGCTGCTATGTCCAGCCCCTTATTCAATGTGGCTACCAAACCCAAATTACGCTCATTTTTTATATATTTAATTCTTGCATCCGTAAAGCTTAATATTACTTCTTCTGTGACATCAGTAGAACCATCATTTATTAAAATACATTCCCAATTTTGGTATGTCTGGTCTAAAATACTTTGTATGGCTTCTCCCAGAAATGCGGCAGAATTATAAGCTGGTAATAAAACAGAAACTAAGGGTTGATGACTCATATCCGTGCAAAGATAGCAAATCTAAAGGGTGAAATGTACTGGAAATAAGATTGGCCAAAGTTATTTTATTACTTTTGAGCATTATCCAAAACAACATTGCTCATGGAAAAATTTTCTTTTTTGCCCTTTCCTGATCTAAATTCAGAGCGTCTATTACTCAGGCAAATCATTGCTTCGGATATTGACCAGGTGTTTTTACTACGAAGCAATGCACAAACCATGAAGTATATCCCCAGGCCGGTAATCACTAAAATAGAAGAGGCACAGGAACACCTGAATATGATACAGCAAAAAATAGAAAGCGGTGAAGGCATTAACTGGGCTATTACACTAAAGGGTGAAGGTAAACTTATTGGAATTATTGGTCAGTACCGAATTAAATGGGAACACTTCCGCTCGGAAGTCGGTTATATGATATTGCCAGAATATAACGGCAAGGGTATAACTACTGAAGCAGTTGGTTTGGTGGTAGCTTATGGTTTTGATAAAATGAACATGCACTCTCAGGAAGGGGTAATAGATCCTGTAAATATTGCTTCGGCCAGGGTCCTTGAAAAGAACGGTTTTGTGAAGGAAGCGCATTTCAGGGAAAATGAATTTTACGATGGTCGTTTTCTGGATTCGGCCATATACTCTTTATTGCGTAAAGATTGGGAAAAGAAAATTGACCGTGGGCTTCGAGTACCAGAATTAATTAGCTAATAAACTGATTAGCCAATTCAAAACGTGGCTTCGAGAGCCTCAGCCACCTGTTTTTTGACTTTCTGCTTATCTTATCTTGTGCTTAGCCACACTCAGTGTGTCCGCAGCTTTTACATACCAGGCATCCTTCCTGATAGATCAGGCCTTCGGGATCCTGGCATTTAGGGCAAACCTTATCTGTGGCCGCAGTTCCATCCGGAATAAATTGTTTCAAGGCCCTTTCCACTCCCCGCTTCCAGGTATTAATGGTGTCAGGAAATAAATTGAGGTTCTCAATTAAGTCTGCTACCTGCACCAGAGGCATACCCTGCCTCAATACACCTGAAATAAGTTTAGCGTAATTCCAGTATTCCTGATTAAATATTCTTGATAATCCCTCCACACAGACTTTACTATTTTGTTTGTCTGAGTAGTAAAAATCATAGCGCGACTGCTCCGTTGTTTTTATTCTAGTAATCCATCCTTTACTTACCCAGTCCGGAATAGAAAAAGATTCTTCTGCCCTTCCGGTAAATATTTCATAGGGCCGTTTATTGAGTAAGCCAACAAATGCTATCCAGTCTTCCTGCTGATTTTTAAAACGCATTATGGTTGCCTCCAGCTCCGCAGGGCGTGAAGGAGAATGATAGTCTGCCAGTTCACTGTTCCCAGTATTCATTTGAAGCAGCACGCCGGAACGGGAACCCTCACGATAAACGGTAACTCCTTTTAATCCTTTTTTCCAGGCCTTATAATAAATTTCTGCCACCACCTCTCGGCTTGTATCCTTAGAAAGGTTAAGCGTAGAGCTTATGGAGTGCGTGGTGTATTGCTGAACAATTGCCTGTAAGGTCAGCCTCCTCTCCCAGTTTATTTCAGCAGCTGTATTCGCGAAATAGGGGCTTTTTTTCTCGTCTGTGTACCCGGTTATTTCTTTCCATTCCTGCAAAGGCTGGTGCAGCACTGTATATTCCTGCCAATGATCTCCCATGGCATCCACCATATCACCAGCCCTATAAGTTTCTGAAATAGTCATTTTTTTACGTCTTCTGTAACTCAGCGCAAATACTGGCTCAATGCCGGAGGATGTTTGTGTTAAAATGCTGATGCTGCCAGTAGGGGCAACGGTGCTAATGGATATGTTTCTTCTGCCGTACTGCTCCATTCGTGTATATACATCTGGAAAAGTATTTTTCAATTTCTGAATAAACAAAGAAGTCTTTTCTATTTCCTTGTTAAATCCTGTAAAGCAACCCCGTTCAATGGCCATGTCAATAGAGCTGTTAAATTCTGCTTTACACTTTACTTTCATAATGCCTTCTACGGTTGATAGTGCTTCTTCTGAATCAAATGCCAATCCCAGTGCAGCCAGGGTATCTGCCAAAGCAGTAAAACCAAGCCCGGTTCTTCTTCCCTTTTTCCCAGTTTCGTATAAAAGTTCCCAGGTTTTTCGTTCAACCTGTTTAATAAAGTCTGGCTCCGGATCATGCTTAATTTTTTCAAGTATTCGCTGTACCGCCTCCAGTTCAAGGTCTACCAGGTCATCCATGAGCCGTTGAGCTTCGTAAGTTATTTCATAAAAAAGTTCCTCCTGAAAGCGAGCCTCCTTTGTAAAGGGTTTTTCTACAAAACGGTATAAATTTAAGGCCATTAAGCGGCAACTGTCGCCTCCCTGCATGGCAATTTCTGAGCAGGGATTGGTAGAGAGGTTTTTAAACCCCGGATACATGGATGAGGTAGAGTAGTGATGCTGACTGTCCCAGAAAATTATTCCAGGTTCGGCCGTTGCATGGGCACATTTGATGATTTTATTCCACAAGTCCTGAGCTTTTATTTCTTTGGTATAGCGAACAGGAGCACCCTCTATAGGCCATTTTAAGGTAAATGCCTGTTTCAACTCCAGAGCTTTCATAAATTTATCCGAAACCCTAACGGAAACATTGGCACCGGTAACCTTACTCAGGTCCTGCTTCATTTCAATAAATTTTTCTATATCCGGATGAGCTATATCCATGGTGATCATGAGGGCTCCCCGCCTGCCATTCTGAGCTACTTCACGGGTGGTGTTAGAAAAACGCTCCATGAAAGAAACCGCACCGGAGGTGTTTTGTGCGGCATTCTTCACCGTCAATCCTTCAGGGCGCAACGAGGAAATATCAATGCCTACCCCACACCTTCTTTTAAATAATTGAGCCAACTGCTGATCGGTGTGTAAAATGCCACCGTAGGAGTCGTATATTTCTGGCAAAACAACACAATTAGACAAAGAGGCTATGGTATGAGGATTTCCGAGAGAGGTCATAACACTGCCTTGCGGAATCACATAACGGAATCGTTGAAATAATTTATAGATGGCTTCCTCATCCAGTTTTTTCCTGTTCCTTCCATATTCAGAAAGTTGTGTCCGGTGTTTATTTTCACTGGTGTATTTTTTTTCAATACGGGCAAACTCCTTTGCCAAACGCCGGTGCATATCATCCGGACTCAGTTCCAAAAATTCACCTTCATCATTCTTCATGGCATATTTATCCATCCAGGTACTAATTGCCAAATCATCTCCCGAAAAGTAGGCAGTGCAGGAAGCCTTCACTTCCTCTGTTGTATAAACCTTCTGCTTTTCCATTAAACTTATATTGGCTTTTTATTCGTTATGCTCGTCGTGTTCCAAATTACTTTTTCTTCCTTTATAGTTTTTTAAGACCTGCTCCTCTTCCCGTATTCTTTTCCTTATGGAATCTGACAGTTGTAAATTCTCCGTCTTTTTTAAATCTGGTTTACCCGCATTAACCCAACAGGTGTACCATACGCAACCTATAGTAAATATAGCAGAAAGCATCCTTCGTTCCACCTGACCCGTTAACATTTTATTATAAGCAGCCGTATATGCTTCAGAATAATTTTTTACGGTATTTGTTCCCCTGTCAACGAAAGTATATTTCTTGTCAGGAGAAAATTTTTCATTCAACTCCCGTTCAAAGCGCAGCACGCTATCCACTGCAGCATGGCTTTGTTGCACAATATCCCAGATCAGTTTACGGGGATGTTTTATGTACTCTGTCTTTCCTGCAAAAAAATTATATTGTTCTCCATACAACTCCGGTATTCTGCTTTCCCAAAATGCGTGTATTCCCTTTTGTTGTGTGAATTGTCCATTGTAATTACGTGTAGTATGCAAGGGAACATGAATGTCTGCCAGGTAATGTCCGATGTCTGCGGAGAGTTTAAGAATTTTATAAGTATTCTCTTCTTTCATTGCTTCAGTTAGCTGATGCACCATCAGTTCCAAATGCCAGGGAGCAATTCCATGTTTATGGAGTGAGTCTTCACTAAATTTTGCCACAGCCTTTTTCCAGTTACGTGGTATACTATCTGTGCTGTAGTTAGTATAAAATTCCACATCTATATAATGCCTGGGTGCTTCGTTTTGATCTATGTACCTTCGCTTATCAGCATCTACAGCATGTTGAACGATATACTGCAAGTGGTGTTTATAGAAAACAAGTAGTTCTGTTGGCAAAGTATAAATGGCCATGCGGTTAATTTTCTGATGACCATAAAAGCCCCATTTGGTTTTTGCTTTATGTGGTGCTGGTACAGAAAGAGGTATGAGAATAAGAAACAGGAAACATTTCCTCATTACCCGACTGAAGGCTGAATATAGGTTTAAGGCCATTTATGCCTGAAGATGCATGCTTAATTTTACCAGGTACTTTCCTTCCAGTACGGGTATAATAGGAGTTTGATTGGGGGTGAGGCAATAACGGATATCCCTTTCCAGTTCCAGTTTTTCTAATCGTTTGCGGTGCGAGGATTGTTCCAGGAAACTAAAAATATCCGCTTTTGCTCCCTGATAAAGGGTTTTAGCGGCGATTGCCGAATCACATTGCACCTCAAAGGAAGAGTCCAAAAGCCTGTCAACCACAAAGCCAGCAAACAGGGTATCTTCCAGATTGAATTTGTTTTTCCATCCGGCACATAAAAGAATCACATCGCGCTGTTGAGACTCCAGGTATTCTACAATAACATCCTGATTTAAAAAACTTCCTATAAGCACCTTACGGGCATATTTAGAAGCTTCAATTGCCTGGGTTCCGTTGGTGGTAGTTAGGGCAATGGTTTTTCCTTTCACTTTACTGTTCATATAGCCAAAGGGTGAATTCCCTAATTCAAATCCTTCTACTACTTCCCCGTTTCTTTCTGCAGCCGCCATGAATCCATTTTTTTGATACTCTCGGGCTTCTTCTACTGTAGCAACCGGAATAATTTTACTTACTCCGTTAAAAAATGCGGTACAAATAGCGGATGTTGCCCTGAGCACATCAATAACCACTACTATTGCATCTTCATTACTAAATAAGGGGAAGGCCTGTGGAGTAAAACACACTTCTACTTTTGGCATGATTTGGTCTTTTGAGTAGCTAATTTATTATTAAATTCAAAGAAAGCTAACATTTGTAAGGTATTATTTCCTGTTAAATTCTTTAAATAATTATAACACAGATTAAAATAATAGATAAACAAAAAACCTCCTTTTGAGGGGAGGTTTTTTGTTTAAACCGTTAATATTTCTTTTTCCTTGTGTTCCAGATGTTTATCACATTTAACCGCATAACTATCGGTTAGCTGCTGAATTTTCAGCTCCGCATCCTTCGCTTCATCCTCCGGCAAACCACTTTTTTGTAATTTCTTAATTTCTTCCATAGCATCTTTACGGGCACTTCTAAGTCCTACCTTTGCATCTTCTGCCTCCTGTTTAGCCTTTTTTACCAGATCTATTCTTCTTTCTTCGGTAAGTGGGGGCACAATAATCCTGATAATTAGCCCGTCATTTTGAGGGTTAAATCCAAGGTTCGCGGCCTGTATGGCTTTTTCAATGGGCGTAAGCATACTCTTCTCCCAGGGTTGAATAACAAGAGTACGGGCATCTTGTGTATTGATATTGGCTACCTGGTTTAATGGGGTCCGTGTACCGTAGTAGTCTACCTGAATGTTTTCCAGCATCCCCGGATTAGCTTTTCCTGCACGTATTTTAGTTAATTCAGATTCAAGATGGCTTATAGACTTCTCCATTGATTCTTTGGTGGAGTCGAAAATAAATTTTACGTTTTCGTTCATATGTTTGTTAAGTTTCCTGCTGTTTTCAAAAATTTACCCGAATTTACTACAGGCTTTGAGAAATAAAAACAGTAATTTGAAAAATATTTAAAATTCCCATTCACTAAACTTCCACCAATGTTCCAATTGCCTCGCCCTGCAACACTTTTTTGAGGTTTCCTGATTTATTCATATCAAATACGATAATAGGAAGTTTGTTTTCTTTGCACAGGGTAAAGGCAGTCATATCCATCACTTCCAGGCCTTTCTCATACACTTCGGTAAAGGAAATGTTTTCGTATTTTTTTGCGTCGGGGTGTTTCTCCGGATCAGCAGTATAAATGCCGTCAACACGGGTTCCTTTTAATATAACGTTGGCTTCTATTTCAATAGCCCTCAAAGTAGCTGCTGTATCGGTGGTGAAGTAAGGGTTTCCGGTTCCTGCTCCAAAAATAACCACCCGCCCTTTTTCCAAATGGCGAACTGCTTTGCGGCGGATAAAGGGTTCGCATATTTGCTCCATTTTGATTGCGCTTTGCATGCGGGTTTCAATTCCCAGATTTTCCAAAGCTGCCTGCAGAGCCATAGAATTAATCACCGTAGCCAGCATCCCCATGTAATCACCCTGCACCCTGTCCATTCCACCCTGTTCTGCCTGAATGCCCCTGAAAATATTCCCACCTCCAATTACAATTGCCACTTCAACTCCGGCATCAACAGCCTGCTTTATTTCCTTCGCATATTGCGATAAGTGGTCGTTATCAATTCCAAAATTCTTTTTGCCCATAAGGGCTTCTCCGGAGAGTTTCAATAAAATTCTTTTGTACTTCATGAATATAACGTTTAACGGTATTAGCTTAAGGGTTTAATGTATTGAGTACGCTCCCAAATAATTAAACAAAAGCAATCCGTAGTGTTTAGGTTTTTACTGAACAAATTTAAAAAACTGAACCCAATGGTTTTACCTGTTTTGGTAAATGTTTTTCACAGGTTTTGTTTTGTTGTATTTTTCCTAAGCCTCCCAACAACAGGTACTTTCTTCCCATCTTCTCCATCACAAGTACGAAGGCTTGGGCAAGCCCTTAACCCGACTTCCGCCCCAAGGAGCGGGTATTAACCCTTCCAAAGCACTTTCAGTGATTGGATTGTCACATTTCCGCCTCCCGCAGGTACATAAGCCGGAGTGAACTAATTCTGCTTTTGCAGAAATTCTCACCAATAACACCGTATTTACTCCGCTCACTGTATCTTCCTGTGAAACTCAGGCAAGACAATGGTTTATGACATACTTATTGATAATCAGCGGCATAGTGCAAGTTTACTATTCACTCCACCCACATCGACTTAAACTTTACTCCTGTCTGAAGGAGTTTTTAGCAAAAAATACTTCAAAAAAAAACCCGACTAATAGTCGGGTTTCATTTAGTTAACTTAACGAGAAGCGCTTAAAGGCCGATACCGTTAGGTCTTTATCAATGCTTTGTAAGTATTGACGTATAGTTAATTTATTATCCTTAATAAATTCCTGGTTTAACAAGGTTGATTCTTTGTAGAATTTATTTACTTTACCCTGAGCAATTTTCTCCACCATATCTTCCGGTTTACCTTCAGCACGAACCTGTTCGCGGGCAATTTCCAATTCTCTTTCCAGCATTTCGGCCGAAACATCGTCTTTATCAACTGCTACTGGTGCCATTGCAGCCACCTGCATAGCAACGTTTTTAGCAACTTCTTCTGATACCGTTTTGTTAAATGCTACTACACAAGCTAAGCGGTTTCCGGGATGGTTGTAGGCAATTACTTGTTCTGCGGAAACAGTTTGATAATAAGGGAGGTCTATTTTCTCTCCGATTTTACCAATTTGCTCAATGAATTTATCAGCAATGCTGATATCGCTATTGAAAGGAAGTGCCTTTAAGGCGTCTAAAGAAGCCGGGTTTTTATCCACAGCTATTTGAGCAACTGTATTTGCAAAAGTTCCGAAGTCTTCATTTTTAGCTACGAAGTCTGTTTCACAATTTACAACTACCAATACTCCTCTTTTTCCATCTGCGGTGATTTTCGCAAGCACCAATCCGTCTTTTGCATCTCTGTCCTGACGGTTAGCTGCTACTTTCTGACCTTTTTTTCTTAAGAAATCAATTGCTTTTTCAAAATCACCATTACTTTCTTCCAGCGCTTTCTTGCAATCCATCATACCTGCTCCGGTTTGCTGGCGTAATTTATTTACATCTGCTGCTGTAATTGCCATGTTAACAGACATTATTTAGAGTTATTAAATTTATACTACTTATTATTTTTTTGTAGGCATTTTTTTACGTGGGCGCCTCGCTGCTGCTGATTTGTTTTCTACCTCTTCTTCAAATTCAGCTTTTACTTTTGTGGTAGAGTTCAATAACTCTTCCGCTTCTTCTTTAGAGGTGCGGGCTTCTTTTTCTTCAGCTGCCTGGGTTTCTTTATCTACTTTACGTTCTGACAAACCTTCTGCTACAGCTTTGGTCATCAGCTCAATAATGTGAGATATAGAAGTAGAAGCGTCATCATTAGCCGGGATAGGGTAATCAACCAGATTAGGGTTTGAATTCGTATCCACTATAGCAAATGTTGGGATATTTAAGCGATGTGCTTCTTTAACAGCAATGTGTTCTTTGTGAATATCAACAATGAAAAGGGCTGCAGGAAGGCGTGAAAGTTCAGCAACGGAACCTAATTGAGTTTCCAGTTTTGCTCTTTCACGGGAGATCGATAGTTTTTCCTTTTTAGAGATATTATCAAAAGTACCGTCAGTGCTCATTTTGTCTATCTGAGCCATTTTGCGAACTGCCTTACGGATGGTTGCAAAATTGGTTAACATACCACCAGGCCAACGCTCAGTTACATAAGGCATATTTACTGCCTTTACTTTTTCTGATACGATATCCTTAGCTTGTTTTTTTGTTGCTACGAACAATACCTTTTTACCTGAGCGGGCAATTTGTTTTAATGCAGTTGCCGCTTCTTCAATTTTTACAACGGTTTTATTTAAGTCGATGATATGAATCCCGTTTTTTTCAGCAAAAATATAGGGAGCCATAGCCGGATTCCATTTGCGTTTTAAGTGACCGAAATGAGCCCCTGCTTCTAATAATTCGTTGAATGATGTTCTTGACATTTAGACTGGTTATTATTGATAATGTTGATTTAAAAAATTGACAGTGATTAACGTTTGCTGAACTGGAAGCGTTTTCTGGCTTTTTTCTGACCAAATTTCTTACGCTCAACCATACGTGGGTCACGGGTTACAAGACCTTCTGCCCTTAAAGCTGGCTTAAAGTTAGCGTTTATTTCTACCAGAGCTTTGGCTATTCCTAAACGTATCGCCTGAGCCTGACCTGTAATACCACCACCGGCAACATTTACATTCACATCATATTCATTTCTTACTTTAGATACTTCTAATGACTGCTGAATATAATATTGCAAGGTTGCCGTAGGAAACATTTCCGTATAATCCTTACCATTTACGGTGATTTTTCCGCTTCCTCTGGTTAAATAAACGCGAGCTATAGCTGTTTTCCTACGCCCAGATGTGTTTGTAACTTCCATTATCTGTTATTAAGCTTTAATAGTTTTTAAATCAATTTTCACGGGCTGTTGAGCTTCCTGACTGTGGTTGGTGCCCTCATAAATAAATACATTAGTATTTAACTTAGAACCCAACTTATTTTTAGGAAGCATTCCGTGAATAGCTAATTTTAACACTTCGGTTGGCTTACGGTTCAGCAACTCTTTGGGAGTAGCGAAACGTTGCCCACCAGGATGACCGGTATACCGGATATATTCTTTCTCCTCTAATTTCTTTCCTGTGAATTTCACCTTTTCTGCATTGATAATCACTACGTTATCTCCGTTATCGGCATTTGGGGTAAAATCTGTTTTATGCTTACCTAAAAGAATATAAGCCACTTTCGAAGCCAAACGGCCAACTACTTCATTTTCGGCATCAATTAATATCCATTTTTTTTGAGCCGTTGCCTTGTTGGCATGTACTGTTCTGTAACTAATTGCGTCCACTTGTACTTTATTTTAAGCGTTAAATTACACTACTATCCCTATGAAAGGGGGTGCGAAGATAATAAGGATTTTTAATTTCAACAAATTTTGTAACAATAAAATGTTAGTATTCTCATTTTATTGTTCAATTTTTTTGGTTTTCTCCTCACTTCTCCTGTTAAAACTCCTGCACTTCCTGTTTTACTCCTGCAAACAGGCCCGCAAAAGTAAAGATTTTATTGTCTTTCCTTAATGCGGGCCTGCCATTAGTTATAAACAATTGTTGGTATCTATTTAATGGGATTCCAGTTCATATCCAACTCTATCACTTCAAATCCAAGTTTTTTTACCTTTTCTAAGTTTGTTTCCTTGTCACCCACCACTACAATTATCATGTTGTTGTATTTTAGGTTCTTTTTCGCCAAAGCGTTTATTTCCACTATGTTCATAGAGCTTAAAATTTGATTTTGCTGTTTTACATATTCAGGTTTCAGGTTATAGTCCAGAATCCTTTTCATAAAGGCGGCTTTTTGTTGTGGAGCTTCGTATTTTAGCGCATCTGCCTGCCCCATGCTGCTTTTGGTAAAGCTTAATTCATCCGCTGTTATGCCTTTTTCTGCGTAGTTTTTAATCTCATTCATAAAGTCAATTAATGCACTGTCTGTGGCATTAGCCCTGATTCCAGAAGAAAAAAGGTAATATCCATCAAACAGTCCGCCACTAAAGTTGGCTCTGGCTCCATAGGTAAATCCTCTTTTTTCCCTCAGCATTAAGTTTAACCGGCTATTAAATGAACCGCCAAATGCAAAATTCATTACGCTGGATTTATAATACTCACCTGTTACATCATAAGGAAAGGTCATGAAGCATCCCCTGATTTCTGATTGAGGGGCACCCTTTTTATCAACGAAATAAATTTGCGTTTTTTCTATTTTCGGAACCTGTGGCTCTTTATTGGCAGCCACCTTCACATCTTTCCAGTTTTGCAAAAAGTTTAGTTTAGACAATACCTGCTCTTTGCTGATATCGCCACTCACCACCAATTTGCTTAAGGAGGGCGAAAAATGTTCGCTGTAATATTTTTTCACATCTTCCAGATTAATGTCTTTTATGGTTTCTGCAGTTCCGGTTGACGGATAAGACATGATATGCCCTTCTCCATAGAGAAGTTTACTAAAAGCCCTGTCGGCAATTGAAGTGGGCATTGTGTTTTGCTGAGTGATTAAATCTGTTAATTGTTTTTTTACCCTTTCAAATTCTTCCGCATCAAATTTTGGTTTAAATAAAATTTCTTCTGCAATTTTTAATGTTGCATCCAGGTTTTGTTTAAGGCTGGTGATGTATATAATTATCTCGGTGCTGTTGGATGAAACTTCGATGGAAGATCCCAATTTTTCTAACATATCACTAATTTCTTCGGCGCTGTGCAACTGGGTAGATTCATTCATGAGGTCTGTAGTGAGGTAGGCTAATCCAGATTTTTGGATGGGCTCGAACCTATGACCAGATAAGATGCTGAGTTGAAGGTTTACTTTTGGCACTTCGTTAGAAGCGGCTCCAATTACTTTTAATCCGTTAGCAAAGTTACTTGTCCAGTAATTCGGTACCGGAATAATAGGGCTGGGGCCAGATTCCGGCTTTTTGCTTCTATCGAAATTGTCTTTAGGTTCCTGATAACTGAGGTTTTGGTATTCAGCGGATTCCTGTTGAATGTTTCTGGTGTACATTTTCCAGGTGTCGGTATGAGCTATTAAATTGCTTTTACCTTTAGGTACGCAGCTCAGGGCAACAAATTTCTGGTTTTTGATATAGGTATTGTAAACACGTATAACATCTTCTTTGCTTACTTTCAAATAACGTTTTAATTCTTCTCCTATCATGTTGGGGTTTCCTCTGAAAGTTTGAAAAGCAGCTAACTGTGCGCCTTTTCCTCTCACGGTGGTTAATCCATTATACAGGTTTGATTGAAAAGAGGCCTTAAATTTCTGGAGATCTTCTTCACTCACTCCTTTGGCTTCCCATTCTTCCAGAATTTGTTTTATTTCCTTTTCCATATCAGCTAATGAGGCGTCTTTATTGGCTCTTACAATGAGTTCAAATTGTCCGCTCAATTCGCGTGAATAGTTATAGGAAGAAACCCGGTTGGCCTTTTGGGTTTTAATGAGTTTACCGTAAAAGGGTGATGATTTACTATCGGTTAGGATGGAGCTGAGCACATCAAGAGCAGCCTCGTCAGGGTGATACGCCTCCACTGTAGGCCAAACCATGTTAAGCTGTGGAAATTTAATGTTGTCCTCATAAGATATATATTTCTCCTCACTTAACTTTACGGTTGCTATTTTTTGAGCTTTTACTTCTGGTCCTCTGGGTATAGATCCAAAATATTTTTCGGCTAACTGTATAATTTTATCTGTATTTACATCTCCTGCAACGGTAAGGGTTGCATTATTGGGACCATACCAGCGCATGTAAAACCGCTTTAAGTCGTTAACGTCTACCCGGTTCAGGTCTTCAATATAACCAATGGTTGTCCAGCTGTAAGGATGACCTTGTGGATAAAGGGCTTCTCCTATCTTTTCACTTATGAGGCCATAAGGGGCGTTATCATAGCGTTGCCCCCGTTCATTTTTTACAGTTGCCCTTTGTATTTCAAATTTTTGCTGGGTCACAGAATCCAACAAAAATCCCATACGGTCGGCCTCCAGCCAAAAAAGTTTTTCCAGTTGGTTGGCAGGTGCGGTTTCAAAATAATTGGTGCGATCGGAATTAGTAGTACCATTAAGGTCTCCGCCCGCCTCTGTTATATATTTGAAATGCATTTCATCTCCCACATGCTTGGACCCCTGAAACATCATGTGTTCAAAAAAATGAGCAAAACCACTTCTTCCCTCTTGTTCACGCGCAGAACCCACATGGTAGGTAACATCAAAGTACACAATGGGGTCTGAATGGTCTTCATGTACCACAATAGTAAGGCCATTAGCCATTTGATACTTTTTATACGGAATAACCATTTCTTCTCCCTTCCTGGTAACAGTTTCTACAAGTTTGGTTTTGGCGCCTGCGGCTCCTGTTTGCTGCTGAGCGTTCAATATGGAAGCACCTATCAGTAAAGCAAAAACAGTAGTTTTAGTTTTCATAAGTAGTTAATTTGTTTTTTTAATTGTCATATGGAATACCTAGTCTTCCCACAACCTGGCTCAAATGTGTATTACACATTTGCCCTCATCAGTGTTTGTGTTTCGGCAAACTTGGGTATATCATAATTAATTTATTATTTATTTATTGTCATTTTCGTGCTGAACTTCTTGAAGCATTGAATAGCTTGTTTCACGCTCTTCCTGGCTCAAAAGTGTGCTACTCTTTTGCCCTCATTCGTATTTGCAAGCATGGCTCGTAGGTATTTCATAATTTCTACAGTAATAATATTATTGTATCTATTCTCAGAATATTATGTTAGTTTTAAAAATCCTTTACAACAGAGTTAAGCGAACAAATATAGTATTTGTTCTTAGGGTTGCAAATTAAAGGTAAAAGCGGAGTTGACCTGTGTTTTTTTACAAGAGGTGATTTATTTCGCTGAAAGGTTAGGATTATGCATTAACTGTTTAGTAGTTTTTTTAATTAATTGGGTCATCTTTGGTAATGCAATCCATTACGCTTTTCATTTTTCTTCTCTTTTTCTCACAGTGTTTAAAAAAGGCAATTTTTAAATGCACGTATATATCTGCTCCATAGGTATCTCTTATTTTCCCAATAAGATACCCCATGCGATCTGTTCCAATGATGAAGTTTGTTCCTAATCTTATGCCTAATCCTACCTGCGGGTAAGTCCAGTTATAGAGAGAAACCGGAAGGGATGCGCCAAAATATTTTCTGTCGTACCTGAAAGAAAATCCTAAAATATCCGGTGTTTTTATTTGGTATGGTACTCTTAAACCTACAATAATAGTGGAATTGAGATAAAAATTATTTTCAAAGTTATAATCAAATTGTCCGCTAAGCCCTAATGGAAGCATAGCTACATAGCGATTTCTGGTAGTTACCTTTAAGCCGTTTTCGGCTTTGCTGAGTTCTTTATCAATAGCTTCCGGGGAATTGATTTTGGTGCTGTCCAGATTCACTGCCCCATTTGAATATTCAATTTCTTTCACAGTGGCATTTCTGGAATAACTTACAAAACCTAAGTCAGAAACAGAAAATCCAATTTTATAGAGGTAATCGATATGCCTGCACCCGCCCTTCGCTTTGTTATTTGGATAATAATTACTCACGGCCTCTGGCATTTTAGTGTATGTCCAACCCACATCAACTCCAAAACCTTTTCCTGCATTCCAGTCGGGAGTGGTAATGCGGTATGCAGCTGAAACATGAACATTATCCACATGGTTAGAATCTATTACGTTTAAATCAATGTCTTTTAAAGCAGCGTTGGAATGACTTATTCCTACGAGGTATTTCAGGTTAAGCCCCACATTCTTAAAACTGTAATGGTCACGTTTATACATATAACCTGCATGTATGCCAAACTCGGCCCAGGCTGCAGTACTCAGGTAGGCGTATTGATTTTTAAGTTTGAGTCCTATATAGTCTCTTTTATCACCATTTCTCATAACAAAAGTGGCCAGGTCTTTGGAAACTTTTGCTTCAGCCATAAATCTAAGCCTTGTAAAAAAGCCGAAAGAATAATTATCGAAAGAAACACCTACCGAAGGCCCCATAATTTTTACATCCGCTAAGCCTCTTTTCAGGGTTTCAGAGTAATTTAACCCGTAATTTTTAGTATCTAACTTGCCAAAGAGTGGAGCAAAAGTTTGTTTAGGCAGGTAAGCGACGTTATTATGCAGAAATGCCTGAGCGCCTATAATGTGAACATCAACAAAAATCGGTGAATTGAGCAGGTTTGCCGGATTAATAAATATGCTGTTAATTCCTGCGTATCTGCTGTGAACATATCCAAGGCTTTCCTGAGCCTGGATATTGACAGTAACAACAATA
>JACCDP011566547.1_pt1 | contig 18251 bp, 1 predicted proteins | sample 7445841 | NCBI WGS metagenome assembly JACCDP01 (sample SAMN15323441, study PRJNA562643) | freshwater metagenome | isolation source: river surface water | place: USA:Blue River Watershed | collected 2017-08-17
AGTTGACTCAAGGTGGAGAAGGTTGGAGTCAGAATGGCACGGTGACAGATGGCGCACAGAGTTACGATGTGTATGTGAACCAGGATGCACAATTACTGGTGAATCACAAATTACATACTGTGATTATCTAAACTGTAAGTAGTATTTTTTAAACAGCGAATCTACCGTGTCTGATGGAAATCAGGCACGGTAGTGCCGCATAAAACCAATCAAGATTTCAGCTGATGCTGAATGTTTGGAGGCTGTGTAGCCTTATTAATATTGCAGCGATTATTCATTTATTCGCTAAACTTGTACGGTGAAATAACTAGAGAACTAACGTCATGGCAAATCCCGTCGCAAGTCTATCCACGACTCAGATTTCTGAATTAACATCGTCAGACATCATTAGTCTGTCGACATCGGCTATTCAAGCCATAACGACGCGTCAAATCACAGCTTTTACTGACAGTCAGGTTGTATTTTTTACAACGGCTCAAATACCATTCTTTTCAGTTGCTCAAATCGCTGCGATTAACAGCGTTCAGTTCAGTGCTTTCACCACCGATCAAATCACTGCTTTACGTACCACTCAAATCCGATCGATAACTACGGACGACATTGCTTCTTTAACATATGAGCAAATTCAATCATTAGATAGCCTGCAGATTTCTGTGTTAACTACACGGCAGGTAACCGCCTTAAGCTCAAATCAAATTAGTGCTATCGACGCTGAAGACTTTTCAGGTTGGAGTACAGCGCAAATCGTTGCATTAAACAGTAATCAAATCCGCGCGTTCACCACTGATCAAGTAGTTGCTATGTCTACTGTGCAGATAAGAGCAATAGAAGTGCGCGATTTATCTGGACTAACTGCAGCTCAAGTCACTGTAATGGATAGCGCTCAGCTATCTTCTTTATCGACAGTCCAAACAGCAGCATTGAATTCTGATCAGTTTAGTGCGATTGATCCTGCTGATCTTGCAGGCTTTACTACAGCGCAAATCGTTGTATTAAACAGTGTGCATATACGTGCCATGACAACGGCACAGTTAGAATTATTGGCAACTGACCAACTGGTTGCGATTGAAGTACGCGACTTAGTAGGTTTTAGTACGACCCAAATTGCGGCATTAAGTTTAGATCAAACTAATGCCCTTACCACCTCACAGGTCGTGGGATTATCAAGTGATCAGGTTAAAGCACTCTCTAGCGTTAATCTGGCTAATTTTTCAACTGCTCAAATCCGTGCTATTGAAACGCGTGATTTAGTTGCGATGACAGTTGATCAAATTAGTTCGCTCAATAGCGCGCAGATAGCGGTTTTTGTGACTTCACAAGTCAGTACGCTTACAACGACTCAGCTAGTTGCCATTGATGCCGATGATTTAACTGGTTGGAAGAGTTCACAAATCATTTCTCTGACCAGTACGCAAGTCAAAGCAATGACTACGATACAACTTGCAGCGTTTAATACTGCACAGGTAGCTGCATTAGAGATCAGAGATATAGCGGTGCTGACGACTGAGGCTATTACTGCTATGAATAGTATGCAGTTAGCCTCGCTAACCACTGCGCAAACAGTTGCACTCAATAGTAATCAAATCGCTGCTATTGATGCTGATGATTTGGCTGCAATGACGACAGCACAAATCGTTATTTTTAATAGTACTCATATACGAGCATTTACGAGTAGCCAAGTCATGGCGCTCACCGTTGATCAAATTGCTGCAATAGAGGTACGTGATTTATCTGGTTTGAGTAGTGTTCAAATTTCTTTGTTAGATGCGACCCAGATAGGCGCTTTGTCGACCACACAGATAGCGAATCTCAATAGCGTGCAGTTTAATGCGCTTACTAGCGATCAGATTCTGATGTTCTCAGTCGATCAAATTGCGGCAATCGAAACCAGAGATTTAGTCGGTATTAGTTTAGATGCGATTGCGTCATTAGATACATCACAGATTGCCGCATTTACTTCACAACAAATCATGTCTTTAAATAGTGCACAGATAGGTGCACTAACTACGGATCAAGTTGTAGGCTTAAGTTCTATCGACATAGCTGCAATTGAATTGGCGGATTTAGCTGGCTTGACTGAAGCGCAAATGGCAGCATTTGACAGCACACAATTAGCAGCATTGCGTACTTCACAAATTGCTACTCTAACTACAGTTCAATTCGCTGCAATAGATCCAGGCGATTTAATAGCTTGGAATACTGCTCAAATTGTTGCATTAAGTAGTTTACAGATTCAACAAATGTCGACTGCTCAAGTGGCAGATCTGACTACTACGCAGGTTAGGGCGATAGAAGTCAGAGATATGGGTGGATTGAGTGAGGATGACATCATTGCCTTAACGAGTTCGCAGCTAGGTGCAATGACAACGTCGCAGATTGTTGCGCTCAATACTGTGCAGGTCACTGCTATTGAAGTGGGTGATCTTATAGGTTTTACAAGCATGCAAATAGCGGCACTCAATTCAGCCGCTGTTGGATTGCTTTCCGATGATCAAATTGCAGCATTAACTACAATGCAAATCAAGGGTTTAGAAACCCGTGATATAATTGTTTTTACAACGTCTCAAATGGTCGCACTTGATAGTGCGCAAATTCAGGCGCTTACCTTGTCACAGGTTGCTGTGCTGAGCACAACGCAAATAGCCATTGTTGATGACGCTGATTTAACTGGCTGGAGTACTGCACAAATAGTTGTGTTGAATAGTGCGCAAATTTCCGCGCTCACTCAAGATCAGTTTGCTATCTTAACCACTGCTCAGGTATGCGCTATAGAAGCGAGAGATATTGCTGGACTCACGAGTTCGCATATGTCGACCTTAAATAGCCTACAATTAGCTGCCTTGTCTACCTCTCAGGTAGCCGCATTACATACATCCCAAGTGATAGAGATCGAAGCAACTGATCTAAAAGCTTGGAGCACTGCCCAAATCGCTATTTTGCATAGTGCGCATATCAATGCGATGTCGGTTGATCAAATCCTTAACTTCAATACTGTTCAGATTCGCGCTATTGAAGTCAGAGATCTGGCGGGATTAACTAGTGCACAAATAGGTGCTCTAGATAGCTTGCAGTTATCATCACTGACTACAACGCAGATAGTAGGATTAAACTCTGTACAAATCGCTGCAATGGATTTAATCAATATTGCTTGCCTCACGACAGCGCAAATTCGAGCGATAGAATTGCGTGATCTTGCAGGATTGAGTACGGATCAAATCGCTACTTTAGAAACTACGCAAATTGCTGCCTTCTCAGCAACGCAAATTGCTGCCTTTAATACGGCACAAATCGCAGCGATTGAAGTCAGCGATATCAGTATCTTATCTCAAGATCAGGTCAATGCCTTATCCCTGACCCAACTTGCAGCTTTCACGCCAAATCAGATGATGGAATTTACTAGCACGCAGTTGGGTGCCGTGAAGTTAACAGCGTTTGCCGGCCTTACAACTGCGCAATTAGTTGTTTTAAATAATGCGCAATTAGCAGGTTTAACCTCTGCTCAAGTTGCCGCTTTCAATAGCGCGCATATTAGTGCGATTACGATTGATCAAATCGGCTTGTTGAGCACAACACAAATTCGCAGCATAGAAGTAAGGGATTTAGTTGGTTTAACAACAGCTCAGATTGCAGAATTCAGTACTGCACAAGCGCGTGCATTATCGACTGCACAAATTGTGGGTTTAAATAGCGCGCAAATTGGTGCACTTGAGATTGCGGATATTGCTGTCTTTACGACTGCTCAAGTACGAGCCATTGAGGCACGTGATATTGCAGCAATCTCTGTGGATCATATTGCGACTTGGACCAGTGTGCAGATGAGTGGATTGACTGGGGCACAAGTCGTGGCCATGGATAGTAGTCAAATTGCCGCTATTGATGTGGGTAGTATTGTAGGACTGACCACGACAGCAGTTCGCGCTATTCAGGTTGCCGATATACCTGGTTTAACCGTGGATCAAATCATAGCAATGACTACGTCGCAGATAGCAGCAATTTCTGCTTCACAGTTACAAGCCTTTTCTGCTGATCAGGTCACTGCTTATTTAGCAAACACACCGTTAATTCTCGATATGAATGGTGATGGTATTCAAACTCTGGCTGCAAAAAATGGCGTGGTGTTTGATGTGAATAACGATGGCAAGCAAGAGAAGAGTGGTTGGGTAGGTTCCACAGATGCGCTGTTGGTGCGTGATCTGAATGGTGATGGCCAGATTAATGATGGTGGTGAGTTATTTGGTGTGGGAACTGTTCTCGCCAATGGTCAAAAAGCGAAAGATGGCTACGTTGCATTGAGTGCTCTCGATAGTAATCTGGATGGCTTAATTGACGCAAATGACGCAGCCTTTAGCCAGTTATCAGTTTGGATAGATCGCAACAGTAATGGCATGACGGATGCAGGCGAATTATCTTCGCTGTCTGAAAAAGGTATTGCTAGCTTGTCGCTGCAAGCAAATTCTTCTGCTGAAATTAATAATGGCAATCTGATTGGTCTCATGGGTGCGTATACCAACTCAGATGGTGAGACTCATCGCATGGCTGATGTCTGGTTCGCTGTTGATAGCAATGCAGACAAAGTAGAGAAGGCTACGCAACCAACAGTACTTAACCTCAATCTCGGAGATGTAATAAGTAAGCCGCAAGCAGATTTAATTGCGGCGGAACCTAGCGTACACAGCACTGTGGCTGTGGATGGTGGTGCAGCATCGGCTGATTTAGCTAGCGATGGTGCCGATGCTTACATGATCTATGTGAAGCAAGACAATCAAAGTTTACTGAATGACAAGCTTAATTCGGCATTAATGTAAAAAACGCATTAAGGAAATGCGGGCTCGTGTCGATAATAGTCGATAGGGGCAGTACGGCCGGTGAGGAAGCGCGCAATCAGTAGCAAAACAGCGCTTTTTCAGTGTTGGTCTTGCTTTTTTACTATTTTCAAGTTCGATGATTACATGTCGTGCTTGAAGGATGAATCGATAAAAGGTCTGATGTCATGTCAATCGTTATTACTAGTCTCACCACTGCAGAAATTCGCAATCTAAGTGCAGACGACATCGCTAATCTTACAACTAGCGACATCAGGTCGATATCAGATTCACAACTTCTGGCATTTAGTTCGTCACAAATTCCACTGTTTGATGCGAATCAGGTTGGTGCTCTGACCTCAACGCAAGTCGCGTTATTCAATTCATTTCAAGTAAAAGCGCTCATCGCTGATCAAATCGCTGCTTTTGATAGTTTTCAAATTAGTAGCTTCACCAATCAACAAATTGGCTTTCTTACAACTGCGCAGATCAACGCATTAGAAACGCGTGATGTAGGTGGCTTGACCACAGATCAAATTAGTAGTTTAACGACTACCCAAATGGGTGGTTTTAGCGTTGAACAGGTACAAGCATTTAATAGTATTCAGATCAATGGATTAAGCGCGGCTCAGGTAGCGATTCTGGATGTTGATCAAATAAGTGCGATAGAAAGTCGCGATTTCCGCGCATTCACAACGGACCAAGTTGCTGCGTTGACTTCAGCGCAACTGAATGCTTTGACCACACTGCAATTAGCAGCATGGAATACAGCACAAATTGATGCGATTCAAACTGCAGATATTGCGAATTTAAGTACAGCTCAGATCGTTAACTTAAACAGCGCACAGTTAAATGCACTCAACACCAATCAGCTTGCGGTCTTAAACTCTGCACAAATCATTGCGATTGAATTAAATGATGTTGCCAGCCTCTCAACCATACAGGTATCGGCATTCAATACAACTCAAGTTGGAACCTTTACCACTGCACAAATTACGCAACTTGGCGTGGTACAACTACGCTCATTATCGAGCTTACAGGTAGCAGCGCTGAATTCTAATCAGATTGCTAGCTTAACCACAACACAGATTCGTGCGTTAATTGATACTCAGGTTGTTGCATTAAGCTCTACGCAAATCAATAGTTTGACTAGCTCACAGATAGCTGCATTACAAGGCTTTCAAGTTACCTCTATAGAAACCCGCGATATCGCGGCGATGAGCACGACACAGATTGCAGCATTATTTGCCTCACAATTAAAAAATATCAGTACTGGTACGCTGACAATTTTAAGTACGACACAAATTGATGCGATACAAAGTTCTAATATTGTTAACTTTACGAGCGCGCAAGTTGCTGCGCTCACTACAACACAAGTAACTGCATTAAATTCGCTACAACTAGCAGCGCTAAATAGTACGCATTTCAATGGATTTACGTCACTACAGCTCGCTACGTTTTCAACCAATCAGTTAGTGGCTATTGATACTGCAGATATTAATAACCTGAAGGGTACGCAGTTAAGTAGCTTTACGACTACTCAGATTGCTGCTCTAACTTCGCTACAGATCGCAGCGTTTAATACGACTCAGATTAACTCGCTCACCACATTACAATTAACAGCGCTCTCAACTACGCAAATTCGTGCAATTGAATCGCGTACTTTTACAACCAGAGATTTATTAAGCTTAACAGCTAATGAATTACGCGCGCTTGAAGGTGGTGATATTGCTTCAATTAATACCAGTCAGTTACTATGCTTTACCACGACTCAAATTGCAGCATTTACCACTAGTCAAATTTCAGCACTGACTGCGACACAAGTTGCTTCGCTTACCCGTCGAGAAATTGCTGTATTAAGTGATGCACAACTCAATGCGATTGAATCAAGTGACGTTACTTTCTTATCGACAGCAGCAATCCGTGCTATAGATGTAACAAAATTACTCAACGCCCAAATTGTGGGCATGAATAGTACGCAGGTATCAACACTGACCACAGCGCAATTCGCTGCTATCACAACCAATCAAGTCAGTGCATTTGAGACTAGCGATCTAAGAGGAATGACAACCTCGCAGGTTGTCGCACTCACTAGTTTACAAATCGGTGCTTTCACAACACATCAAATTAATTCTTGGAGCTCGTCACAGATACGTGTTATCGAGACTGGTGATATCGCTGGTCTAACAACACGTCAAATGGCTGCACTTACTAGTGCACAATTAAATGCTTTAACAACACGTCAGGTAGCAGTTCTTGATAGTAGACAAATCAATGCAATCACCACCACTGTGGTTGCAGGTATGGCAACTACGACTCTGCGCAGTTTAGATGTTGCTAAATTATCTGATGTACAGATATCTTCTCTGACTGCAGCGCAAATTGGTTCACTGAGCACAACGCAGATAGGATTGTTAAGCACAGGTCAAATTAGTGCCATAGAGTCACGTGATTTATCTAGTCTGACTACGTTCCAAGTTATTGCATTAAATTCTGCACATCTCGCGACGTTGAGCACAGCACAACTTGCTGTACTCAATACCATGCAAATTCGTGCGATTGAATCGAGTGACTTAGCTGGTTTTTCAAGTGCGCAAATAAGTGCACTAAGTAGTAACCAAATTTTTGCATTCTCCACCATTCAAGTTCAGGCACTGAATGTAGATCAAATCCAAGGCATATATCAGGTTAGAACCGTTACCTCAGCGCTCAGAACGCCACAGACTTTCCATTTGGTTGCATTAAATACTAATCAAATTATTGCGCTTAATAGTAATCAAATTGAAGCCATGACTACACTGCAAATTGCAGCGTTAAGTCTGACTCAAATTGCAGCGATTGAAACGAGAGATATCACCGGGCTTACAGCAGATCAAGTTGCAATTTTAAATAGTGCACAAATAAATGCATTGAATACTTTGCAAGTTTCTGCTCTTTCAGCAGCACAGATTGCTGCTATAGAAACTGCTGATATCGGTGGATTAACCACGCGTACAATCAGAGCCATTGATGTTGCGAATTTAAGTTCGGAACAAATTGTCTCCTTGACTGCTAATCATATCGGCGCATTAACCACTGCTCAAGTTGCAGCATTTTCTACAGAGCAAATAAGTGCGATTGAATCACGTGACTTTTCTAGTCTGAGTACAAGTCATATTGCAGTGCTTAATACTGCGCAAATAGATTCTTTAACAACACTGCAGATTGCAGCGATGAGTGTGAAACAAATCGCAGCTATTCTCACCGATAACATTGGTTCACTAACTGTTGCGCAAATTGAGATTCTGAATACTGCGCAAATTAATGCCCTGACTTCAAAACAGTTTTCTGCTTTCAATACTACGCAAATTCACGCCATTGAAACTGGTGATATAGGCGGCTTAACAGCTGCTCATATTGCTGTGCTCAATAGTTTCCAAATTAGTGAATTCACTGTTGATCAAATTGCAGTATTAAACACAAATCAGATTCGTGCGATTGAATCTGGTCGCACTTTAACAGCATCAGATTTACTTAGCTTTACGACTGATGAGTTACGCGCGCTAGAAGGTGGCGATATCGCGGGTTTAACTACTGCTCAGTTAGAAGCAATGAATACGGCTCAAATCAGAGCCATGAACACAAGACAAATCGCTGCATTGGATAGCCAACAGATTAATGTCTTGTCGACTACACAAATTGAGGCAATGACCGTAAGTCAAATCGCTGCAATTGAAGCAGGTCGGGCCTTAACAACGAATGAGGTAGTGAGTTTAACCACAGAAGAATTGCGTGTGCTTGAAGCGCGTGATGTATCCGGTCTGCGTATTGATCAAATAGCTGCAATGAGTACAGCGCAGATTAGTGTGTTTACTACATCGCAGATTCTTGGCTTAAATAGTGATCAGGTTGCGAGCTTAACTACATCGCAAATTGCTGCGATGAATACGACGCAGATTCGTATGATTCAAGATCTGGGTATTCCAGGTTTGACCGATGCACAGATTCAAATTCTCACTACATTCCAAGCTAGTGCACTCACCTCAGCCCAGTTGACTCAAATGAGTGGCACGCAGATTGCCGCCATAGAGACGACAGACTTCGGTAATCTTTCTACACTAGCAGTAAAAGGTATAGAGACCGGTGACATTGCAAGTCTCACCACTGAACAAATTCAATCACTGACAGCAAGACAGCTTAGTGCAATTCTGACTACGCAGATTCAGAGTTTAGATACGCTACAAATTAGCGTGATTGAGACGCGTGACATTAGTGGTCTAACTTCTCAGCAAATTCAAGCTTTAGATAGTAATCAGGTCAATGGAATGACCACAGCACAGATCGCTGCGCTGAGTATTACCCAATTACGTGCTATTGAAACAGCCGATTTAACTGGTATGACAGTTGATCAAGCTGCAGTATTAAATAGCGTACAGGTGAATGCATTAACAACTGCCCAAGTCGCTGCGCTCGATACCAATCAACTAAGCGCCATTGTCACGAAATCCTTAATGGGATTCTCAGCCGCACAAATTGCTGCCTTTAGCAGTACACAATTAGGTGCTTTGACAACTAGTCAGGTTGCTACCTTAAGTGCGATACAAATTAAAGCAATTGAAGCAGGTCGTACATTAACCACGATTGATATTGCTTCATTTACTACTGAGCAATTAGCTGCTATTGAATCTGGTGATATATCTGGTCTCACTAGTGATCAGTTACCGATTTTAAATAGTGCACAGATCGCTGCTTTAACGACATCACAAATGGTGTCACTTGATAGTGTACAGATTGCTGCAATCACTACGGCGCAGATAGCATTCTTTAGCACTATGCAAATACGCATGATAGAAAGCCGCGATTTATCTGGCTTAAGTGCTGAACAAGTTGCTGCTATGAGTAGTGCTCAACTCAATGCTATGACTACCTTGCAAATGTCTGCCTTAAGTGCAGATCAAGTTGCAGGTATTGAAGCCAACGATATATCAGGATTGACCTCAGGTGGCATACGCGCATTAGATATTACTAATCTGACTTCTGATCAGATTATTGCATTGAATAGTATGCATATCAGTTCTTTGACCACGAATCAAATCGCGGGCCTGAGTTCCGATCAAATCAGTGCCATTGAGACTCGTGATCTATCTGGCTTAACAACAGTGCAAATACCAATCTTTGATACTGCACAGTTAGTTGCTTTGACTACATTACAAATTTCTGTCCTCAAAGATGCTTTAATTCGAGCAATTGAAACGGGTGATTTTAGTGCTCTAACTACATTCCAAATTGCTGCGATGACAAGCAATCAGATCAAGTCATTGACCACCGTACAAATGATGGTAATGACAAATGATCAAGTCAGTGCAATCGAGACACGCGATTTGGCTGCGATGACGACTGCACAAATCACCGCGCTGAGTGGCGAACAAATTGGATCAATGACAAATGATCAGATCTTAACCTTGTCTACGATGCAAATGAGGTCAATGGATACCTTGGATGTACAAGGTTTCACAACCACGCAAATTCAGCAATTAAGCACCATGCAGATTAATTCCCTGACCACAGGACAAATTGCTGCATTAGATAGTACTCAATTAGATACGCTTACAACTGTGCAATTAACCGGTATTAATACTGTTCAAGTTAGTGCTATTCAAACGACAGATTTAGCTAGCATCAGCACTAGTTTGATTGCTGGATTGAATACTGCACAAGTTGTTGCACTGACCACGGGACAAATTTCTGCTTTACGTACTGATCAAATCAGTAGTTTCGAAACTATAGACATTAAAGTTTTAGCACCATTCCAAATCGTCGCCTTTAATAGTGCCCAAATTCAGGCACTAACTACAAACGGTCAGATTCAAAGTCTAAATACAGCACAAATCCGTGCAATAGAAACTACGGATTTAGCAGGCCTTTCTAGTGATCAAATTCCTTTCTTAAATAGTGCACAAATTGGTGCATTATCTGTTGTGCAAATTTCTGCACTCGATAGTAATCAAATTACTGTTCTGACGACGACACAAATCACGCAAATGTCGCCAGCGCAAATAAGCGCAATAGAAATTGTCGATATTGGCGGATTAACTCAAGAACAAATTGCTGTTATGAATACAGCACAAGTCAATGCCCTGACTTCACTACAAGTCGAGGCGATGACTGGTGATCAAGTTGCTGCATTTGAAATTGGAGATATGTCTAGTTTGACTAACTTGTCGATTAGTGCAATTGAGACAGGCGATCTTGCTAGTATTTCTTCATTTCAGATTCAAGGATTAAATAGTTCACAAATCGGTGCACTCACTACAGCGCAAATTTCTCTACTTAGTTTGGATCAAATTGCAGCGATAGAAACACGTGACTTAAAAGGTTTAACTACCAATCAAGTTCAGGCAATTGATTCAGTTCAAATCAGTTCAATGACAGCGGCGCAGATTTCTTCGCTAACAACAGTACAAATCCGTGCAGTGGAGACAGTGGACTTTGCTCAGTTGACGACTGATCAGATAGCTGCATTAAATACTGCACAAATCGCCGTTATTCTTTCCGCTCAAATAGAGGTATTAAATAGCAATCAGATCGCTGCTATTGAGACGAGCGATATCATCGCTATGACCACCTCGGCCATAGCTGCAATCCAAGTGAACTCTTTACCTGGTCTCACGACTGCTCAAATAGAGATTATGCAGAGCGCGCAATTAAATGCCATGACCACGGCACAAATTGCAATTTTAGATGCAGGACAAATTAGCGCAATTGAGACGCGTGATTTAGCTGGATTAAAGACATCGCATATCGTGGCACTCGATAGTGCGCAAGTGAATGGCATGACAACTTTACAAGTTGCAGCACTCAGCTTAGCGCATATCAGTGCAATTCAGACACAAGATATTGCTGGTTTAAATATAAGTCATATTTCAGCATTTAGCAGTGCACAGATCGGTGCTCTAAACACAGCACAAATTGAGGTGATGATAGATAGTCAAATCAGTGCGATTGAAATACGTGACCTCAAAGGATTGACGACAACACAACTGGCATCCTTTAATAGTGCTCAGATTAGTGCCTTAACTACAGCTCAAATTTCTGCTTTATCTACTGTACAAATCCAAGCAATTGAAACCTCTGATTTGCCTGGCCTGACCGCAGATCAAATTGAAATTTTAAGTACAGCACAAATCAATGCGCTGACCACGATACAAGTTGGTAGTATTAATAGTGCCCAAATTGCGTCCTTAACAAGTATCCAAATTCCGATTTTAAATTCTGCACAAATCAGACAGTTGGTACCTTCGCAATTAATAGGATTAACTACTGATCAAATTCCCGTATTTAATTCAGCACAAATTGCTGCTTTAACATCTGCACAGGTCGCATTATTTAGTGGTGATCAAATTGCTGCGATCGAAACCAGTGACATACTAGGTTTATCTTTAGTTGCAGTCAAAGCGATTGATGTGGCTAGTATGCCTTCGATTAGTGTAGATCAAATTGCTGCACTGACTAGCGCGCAGATCGGTGCATTAACTATTGATCAAATTATCGCTCTTGATGCAACCCAAATTGCAGCGATTGAATCTCGCGACATATCTGGTCTGAATGTATCGCAAATTCTAGTTATGAATAGTTTGCAGATAGCATCATTTATAACTGAACAAATCGGTGCATTGAATACTACTCAAATATTTACTTTTTTCCCACAGAATATCGTAGGACTTACCCCAGTTCAGATTAATTCATTTAACAGTGCACAAATTCAAGCGTTGACATCATTTCAGATGCAATTCTTAGATTCAAGCCAAATTGCAGCTATTAATGTAAATAGTTTGATCGGTTTAACAACAACTGCAATTAGATCAATTGATATCTCGGTTTTATCTGGTTTGACGTTAGAACAGATGGCATCTTTGAATTCTATGCAAATTGCGGCCTTCACAGTAGAACAAATTATAGGTCTTAGTTCTAATCAGTTAAGTTCAATAGAATCAAGTGATATTTCATCTATTTCAACAACACAGATAGCTGCCCTCAATAGTTTGCAGCTTAGTGGTATGTTGCCAGATCAGATTTCCGCACTAACTACATTGCAGGCTAGAGCAATAGATTTATCGTCGTTAAGTGGATTGACCTTAGATCAAATAGTTGCTCTGAGTGGTTCTCAGCTAAATGGTATGTCGTCTATGCAGATTGGTAGATTGAGTAGCTCACAACTCGCAGCGATAGAGACGGTCGATCTTGCTATGTTCTCAACCAACGATATGTTGGGCTTAACGAGCTTTGCAATCAGAGCAATTGAACCTGGTAATTTGCAAAATATGACTACCCTGCAGATTCAGGTTTTAAGTACCTTTCAGACTTCGGTCTTAACGATAAGTCAAATACTTTCCTTAACTCCAGAACAAGTCAGTGCAATTCATGTTGATACTGCACAAATTTCGCTAAATGAAACAGCTAGCATCATAGGTTTAACAGCTTCTCAATTTGCTGTTTTAAATAGTGCTCAGTTAGGTGCATTGACCGCCTTGCAGGTTGGCGCAATCAGCACATCACAAATGCGTGCTGTAGAAATTGCGAGTTTAGTTGGCCTAACTACGGATCAAATGCCAGCATTTAACAGTGCTCAAATGCAGGCTATGACTTCGTATCAAGTAGGTGTCTTAAATAGTTTACAGATCGCTGCAATTGAAAGCGACGATATTTTAGGATTAACCACTAGTTCCATAGGAAATATCGATGTCGTGAACTTTATGGGTGTCACAGCTGATCAAATTGCTGCGCTAAATAGTATGCATATCGCAGCGCTGTCAGCGAATCAGATTCTAGCAATGCGTGCTGATCAAATTAGTGCGATTGAATCAACTGATGCATCTGGGTTAACTACTATCCAGTTGGCTGTATTAAGCAGCACTCAGCTTGAAGCCATGACGACTAATCAAGTTGCTGCATTAGATAGTGCACAGTTGAGAGCAATTACATCGACTGCAATTGTCACACTCACTGCAGATCAAATTGTGGCTTTGGATAGTGTGGATATCAATGCTTTCTCATCCATGCAGATTGCAGCGCTCAACAGTAACCAAATTGGCGCAATTGAAGCGGAAGATATTAGTGGCTTAACGACCTCTACCATTGGCTCTATCAGTATTGATTTCTTATCAACACTGCAAATAGAGGCATTGAACAGTGCGCACTTAAGCATGTTCACCACTGCGCAAGTAGTAGCTTTGAGCGCAGATCAAATCGCAGCTATCGAATCCAGTGACTTTACTGGTCTCACATTGACTGCAATTGCAGCGATTAATTCTGCCTCGCTCACCACTTCGCAAATTGAGGCAATGAGTACAAGACAGATTAATGCATTCACTGCGGATCAGATATTGAATATGGATTCGGATCAGACTGCTGCGATTGTCTCAAAAATATCGAATGCGAATTTTACGCTAGGTATCTCTGGTCTGAATTCAGCACAACTGATTTCATTACTGACCCGCGATGTTATCAGTCTCTCAACTGCTGCATTACAAGCCTTGGATACCACTGCTTTATCAACCCGACAAATTGCAGCATTCGATACAGCACAAATTAATTTGTTATTAACGGGTCAGATTAATGCTTTGAATACCATGCAGGTGAGTGCGATTCAAACTGCTGATTTAGCAGGCTTGACCACTGCAGGTGTTCAAGCGATTGATGTCTTGGCACTAACAACCGCCCAAGTTGCTGCATTAAATAGTAAGCAAATTGGTGCATTAACCTCAACCCAGACTGGTTTATTAAATACAGCACAAGTAAGAGCGATTGAGTCGACGGATATTGTAGGCTTAAGTACTTCTTCTATTCAGTCCTTTACTTTGGACGACTTTACGGGATCACAGCTCGCACAGTTGACGATTCCACAAGTGAGTGTGCTGACGACTACCCAGATATTTAATCTGAATACTAATCTGTTGAGTTCGATAACAGTGGATGAAATCAGTGGTTTTACAACCACGCAAATGATTGCACTTCACAGTAATCATTTAGCAGCCATGAATTCGAATCAGATTGTGGCATTGAGTACTTCGCAATTTCGCGCAATTGAAGGCGAAGATTTGCAAGGTTTTACCTCTTCACAAATTGGCTCACTGAGCTATGCACAATTACGTGTGATTGAGACCGGCAGCATTGTTAATCTCACCACTGTGCATATTGCAGCGATGAATAGTTTGCAGATTAGTGCATTAAATACTGCTCAAATTGTTGCACTCAATACTGCTCAAATCCGTGCCATTGGTTCCCTCAGTGGATTAACTGCAAGTCAGATGGCTGCAGTTGAAGTCGATGATTTAGAAGGTTTCTCAACGACGCAAATCAGTTCGCTAACTAGCGTTCAAGTTGCTGCTCTGACTGGTTTTGCTGCTATGAGTAGTGCGCAATTCAGTGCCTTTGCTACCTTGAGTACAACGCAAATTCAGGAATTGAAGATAGGTCAAACTTCACAAATTCAAGCCTTGAATAGTGCGCAAATACGTGCGCTCACTTCCTTGCAAATTGCAGCATTTGATGCCATTCAAATTGCAGCCATTGAAAGCAGTGATTTGCAAGCAATGTCAACTTCACAAATAGCTTCCTTGACTAGCCGTCAAGTAACTGGCTTGTCTTACCTACAAGTCAGTGCAATGACCAGTGCACAGATTGCTGCAATCGAAGTGGGTGACGTACCAGGTTTAAGTCACATTGCTTATACCACTAGCGATGTAGTGAATCTGAATACAGTCGATTTAGCTGCACTTAATACCGTGGGCTTTAGATCAATTGAAGCGATTGATGTTCGTGGTTTAAATTCGCTGCAAATTGCTGCTATGAATAGTGCACAAATGGGTGCATTTAGCTCTGCACAATTCTCTAATATGAGCAGTACGCAGGTCAGAGGTATTGAGTCCTCCGATATCGTAGGTTTAACCACCGCTGCTGTGCAAGGTATTACAACGACATCGGTCGCTTCTTTACTGACTACCCAAATTACCGGCTTGGTTAGTGCACAATTGCGTGCTTTGACTTCAACACAAATGGCTGTATTCACAACGAATCAAATCATTGCTTTAGATTCGTTACAAATTAGTGGCTTAATTAGTTCACAAATTGCAGCCTTTACGATTACGCAAATTGCTGCGATTGAGGTGGCTGATATCTCTGGTATTAGTGCAACTCCACGTAGCACTAATGAGTTTGGTGCCATCATGGCCGTTAATGTAGCCGGACTCTCGACTGCACAAATGGTTGCCATGAATAGTAATCAAATCAGTGGATTTAGTACCACTCAAGTTAGATTACTAACAAGTAATCAAGTTAAGGCAATTGAGTCGGCTGATTTTGCAGCGATGAGTAGCGGTCAAATTTCTGTCTTGAATAGCTTGCAAGTCTCCGCATTAAAGACTACACAAATTGCCGCTTTAACTGATGAACAAATTGCTGTTTTGGATACAAATCAGCCATTCTTTATGAGTACAAGCAGTATTGCTGCATTAAATACGATGCAAATTGCGGTGTTAAATGCAAACCAACTCAATGCTATGAGGGGTTTTCAGGTAGCTTCCTTGACAACTTTGCAAATCCAGGCAATTGAAACACGTGATGTGGCGATATTAAGCACTACGCAAATCGCCTCCTTCACGAGCGCACAAATTAAAGCCTTAACCTCGTTGCAAGCAGATGTATTGAGTGCAAGTCAGGTAACAAGTATTGAGACTTCGGATGTGGTTGAGTTAAGTACGACTAACCTTTCTATCTTCGACAGTACGCAATTATCTGCTTTCACAAGCGTACAGATTTCTGCGATGAATACTTTGCAGATCAGTTCCTTCACGAATACTGTTTATACGACGCAGATTAACGGCATTACCGTTACTAAATCGATATTGGGATTGACTGTAGATCAAGTAACTGGATTTACTTCAGCGCAGGTCGGTGCATTGACAACATTGCATCTCTCAGTGCTGACTGCTAATCAAATACGTGCAATTGAAACTTCGGATGTCGTAGGCTTGAATTCCTTGCAGATTGCTGCTTTGGATGCGACTCAAGTTGCCGTACTGACTACAGGTCAACTTGCACAGTTTAATTCAGTGCAGATTGCTGCCATAGAGTCTAAAGACATTACTTCAATTACTAGCTCTAGTGCGAGTGGTTTAAGTTTGACGCAAATTTCAGCGCTGAATTCTTCTCAAGTTGCTGCACTATCATCGGTTCAAATTTCTGTATTCGATAGTAGACAGCTCGCTGCGTTAACCACGACACAAATGCCGTCGTTAACCACGCTACAGTTACAAGCAATTGATACTGCGAATTTATCTGGATTCTCATCTCGTCAGATAGCGGCATTAACTTCGTTCCAATTGGCTTCGTTAACGACTACACAAATTATTGCCTTATCCGAAGTGCAAATTAGAGGTATTGAATCTACCGATATAGGGTCAATGAGTACAGCTCAAATTTCTGCATTAGAAAGTTCACAGTTTGCTGTGATAAGTACTTCACAGTTCACTGCCTTTAATTCTGCACAAATTCAAGCAATTGATACGGGTGATGTCATTGCATTTAGCTCGACTCAAATGTCTGCATTGAATAGTAATCAGATAGGTGCCTTGACGACCGATCAAATCTCTATCCTGAGTACTGCACAGATAGTGGGAATACAAACGACACCGATTTCTGGTTTGAATACTGCTCAGATAGAGGCTTTTTCTAGTGATCAGATATCATCGCTAAATACTCGGCAAATCGTAGCGCTAAGTTCTACGCAAATTGGAGCAATTGAGGTTGTGGATGTTGTTGGGTTAACCACGACACAGTTAGCGGCCTTAACTGATACGCAGCTCAACGCAGTCTCGTTAACTCAGTTGAGTGCTCTTAGCTCCACGCAGATCAGTGCTATCAATGCGGTCTTTACTACAACGCAAATTGAAGGCTTGGATAGTGATCAACTTTCAGCATTGACAGCTGTTCAAATCACGCGACTAGAAGCTTCGCACATCGCAGCGATAGAGGTGGCGGATGTTGGTGGCTTGACTACGGTACAGATTGCTGCTTTTGATTATGTTCAGATCAATGCGTTGACAACTGCTCAATTTAGTTTGTTCAGTACAGCACAAATTGCTGCTATCCAAACAACCGACATACCTGGTTTAAGTTTGGAGCAGTTAGCAGTATTGGATGTCACGCAGGCAGGTGCATTTACAGCTTTACAAACTGCTGCATTTAATGCGTATCAAGCTGCAACCGTAACTCCGCTGGTACTTGACTTGAATGGTGATGGCATACAGACCTTGTCGGCTTTGAATGGCGTCACCTTCGACGTCAACAATGATGGCAAAGTCGAGAAGACAGGTTGGGCTGCTGCGACCGACGGTCTGTTGGTACGTGACTTGAATGCCGATGGTCAGATCAACGATGGTGGCGAGCTCTTCGGTGAAGGTACTGTCCTTG
>JACCDP011159563.1_pt1 | contig 18242 bp, 33 predicted proteins | sample 7445841 | NCBI WGS metagenome assembly JACCDP01 (sample SAMN15323441, study PRJNA562643) | freshwater metagenome | isolation source: river surface water | place: USA:Blue River Watershed | collected 2017-08-17
AGCGGGAACGACAAAGACAATTAGAGTATGCGGAATTTATGAGTTCCATAGGAAAGAAACGTGGATTTGGATTTACTCAACTTGTTAGTCTTGGTCTTTCAATATTTGCCCCTGGTATTGGAACGGCGATTGGAACTGCACTCGGCGCCAGTGGGGTTGCCGCTTCTGTCATTGGTAGCTCAATTGTTCAAGGGGTTTTGTCAGAAGCAAATGGCGGGGATTTTATTGATGGGGCCGTTACTGGTGCTGTCATGGCTGGTGTTGCGCCTGCTGTTGCAAGCTCGGTTGGAAATTCTGTCGCTCAGTCAATGGCAGATTCCGTATTCCGTGAGGTGGTCGTAAATGCTACTGCATCTGCTTCCGCGTCTGCTGTTGCGGCTGCCGTAACCGGCAAGGATATTGGTGAATCGGCTCTTATTGGGGCCGTAACGGGCGCTGCTGCGCCGATTGGAAGATTGGCAGGCGGGACCATTGCAGAGGCAATGGGAAGCTCTGCTCTTAAAGAAACCGTAGCAAACGCCATTGCTGGCGCTACTTCATCTTCTATTGCCGCAGGAATCCTAAACAAAGACGTTGGAGATGCGGCCTTAACTGGCTTTGTAGGCGGTGCGGCATCTTCAATTGGACGCGAACTTGGTACTGCCGCAGAATATGGCACTACCCCGTACAGTGAGCAAAACCAAATGTTGCTTGCTCAAGAAAGGGGGATGGGGACATCTGGATCGACAGGGGCGAATCTCGGGGCTGCTGCCGGAGCAATTTCTCTTGGTGCAGATCCGATGTTTTCTCTCATCAATGCTGCCGCAAAAACCAGCGCAGAGAGTGCCTTGTCTCAGACAAGACCCGGAACTCCTCCAATCCAGAACGCGCAAGCAGAAGAAACTGACGACACATCAATTGCGCAAGATGCGGGTCAGGCAGAAACACAATCTGTTGCCGAGGTAAATCCGCTTGATGCAATAAACCCGGCAATTAAAAACATTGAGCAGATGATTTCAGGTCCGTCTGCTCAGGTTGTTCAGTCTGGCGACCAAAATGCAGATCTTGCCGTAATTGATTCTCTTTTGCCAGAAGAGCAAAAATCGGGATCGTCTACAACAACTGTTACTGCCCCCGACGGATCACAACTTGTTTACGATCAAGACAACAACTTGATTGACATTATTGAGGCGCCAGATACTTCGGTCGTTGCCCCTGAGCCATTGGTTCCAGATGCATTGAACCCCAACTTGGAACCTGGGAAAACGCCTCAAGAACGCGCAGCAGAGGAGTGGCAGCGATATCTTGACAGTCTGACCAACAAGCCGGCAGATCTGGACCTTCCTGGCTCGACCATCGACGCTGGCGAATACTTTGACGAGTACGACAAGAACCTCAAGCGCATCATGGATGAGGGCGGGTACACCAGTCAGTGGCAAAAAGTCAATGGCGACCGCGTTTTTATCAGTGATGACGGGACGGCGATTGGCATCAATGAAAATGGTGGGACGTATGCATTGTCAGAATCTGAAGTTGAGGACATGGTCGAAAGCGGCCTGCTCAATACGGCCGACTCTGGTTACGTTGAGGCAACTGGTGGCACGGGCGATACCCCAGGCGGACACAACCGATGCGGGGATGGCTTTCACTGGGATGAAGCCCGTCAGATGTGCATCGCCGACACTGACCGAGAAGAGGACGACGAGTGCCCGCCGGGTTATATCCGAAACTTAAACACCGGCTCTTGCGTGCTTGACCCATCTTTGTCTGGCAGTAGCGGCAGAGTCGGTGGCGGTGGTGGAGGAGTAGGTGGCGTCGGTGGTGGCGGCGGAGGTGGTATGCCGAACCTGATGAATCTACTGCTCGGCACTCAGGCGGCGAACACCATTTCCAGGGCGATACCTGACGAGCCGATGCTCAAATCTGGCTTGCCTGTACAGGCAAAAATGGATAAATTTGAAGGGCCTCTGGACGATTTTTTCAAAATGGTTTCAGGGGGATCGTATGTCAACAAACCGGCTCAACAGCCACAGCAGGCAAGCAACATGAACATGCCAAATCAACCAGATCGGCTTGATCAGCAGCCGGGATACTTCAACTACGGGCGCGAGCCCAACATTGACAATGCTCTGGCGTCATATGATCAGAACTACAACCCCCAATCTTTTGCGCCGTTCAATAATTTTGGGCAGCAGCTACAGAACTTTGGGCAGCAGTTGCAGTTCAAGTCGGGCGGACTTGCGGCGCCTTTGATGGCCGCCGGCGGCACCACCCGATATGGCAGGTACGCAGGTGGCGGCTTGAGCGTCGTGGAGCACTCTGGCAAGCAGCGGCTTGACTTCCGGGAAGGCGCGGCGGTGACCGGTGAGGGTGATGGTCAGTCCGACGATATTCCGGCCATGCTCGCCGACGGCGAATTTGTGTTCCCTGCGGACGTTGTTGCGGCCCTGGGAAATGGATCGACCAAGGCAGGAAGCGATAAACTCTACGACATGATGCACGCCATACGAGCGCACCATCGTTCGGCCAAGCCAGAAGACCTTCCTCCTCCGGCCAAAAAATCGCCGCTGGACTACCTCAAGACCCGTAAAGCAAGGGGATAAAAATGGCATTTTTCCAAGGCTCTCCGCTGCCAAACGTAACGGAAACGACGACCGACAAACAGGTCGCTCCGGACTACTACACGACGCAGCTAAAAAACCTATCAGCGGCTGGTGCTGGTGCGCTTACCAAAGCGGGGGTAGATGCAGAGGGCAAACCTACAACCCTCATGAAAACCGGCGAAGACCTTGTTGCCGGTTACGACCCGTTGCAGACTCAAGGTTACAACGCAATCCCTGGCGCCGCCACTTCTTATCAGCCCGGCTTGAGTGCTGCGCAGCAAACGGCAGGCAGAGCAGCGGCTGGCATCACTCCTGACCGCATTCAGTCTCTGATGAACCCGTACACCACGAACGTGGTCAACGAGATGGCTCGACTGTCCCAACAGAACGTCGAGCGCAACCTGCTACCGGGCATGAGGTCTGGTTTCGTCGGCACTGGGGCTTTGGGCAGCAAGCGTTACGCCGACGCTTTTGGGCAGTCTATGGCGGACGTACAGTCCGGTTTGACGGGTCAGCAGTACGGCGCCCTCTCCAAGGGCTACAGCGACGCCCTGAAGGGTGCTCTGGACGAAGCGCAGCTTATGAACCAAGCGGCCAGAACGCAGGGCGATCTTGCGAAGACAGAACAAGACCTTGCGCTGACGGGGGCCGGGGCTTTGACCAAGGCCGGTGCAGAACGTCAGGCTTACGAGCAGAGCATCCTTGATGCGCCGTTGAAAACGGCCAAGGCCACATCTGACCTGATGCGTGGTTACACCGCGCCGCTGGAGACCACCAAGACTTTTGTTGGCCCGAGGACTCGAGATTACTATCAGACATCCGACATGGCTCGAGCAGGAGGCATATTGTCTTTGCTTGGCGCCGCTGCTCCTGCTCTTTCCAACATGTTGCCGTCACAGGTGCCCGGTCTTTCAAGTTTTCTCAGTGGCCAGTCCAACTATCTTGATATTGGCGGCGGCTTGAACATTAGTTTTGACTCAAGAGGTGTTCCAATCGTGAGCGGAGGAGTTAACAACCCTGATTACATACCTCCTGGCAATGACGAATTGCTGGCGTCATTTGGGTTTTCACCGGTCGTAACGGCCAGTGGTGATACCTCTTATGAGTTTGTGCCTTATGTTCCAGTTGCAGGCATAGATTAAAAACAGGTCTCATCATGACTCAAAAAGCACAAACAATGGGTTTCCTGCCTGGAGATGATCCAGAGGCTGTTGAGGCAAACCGCAGGTATCAAGAGGCCCTGAATAAGCTGACGCAGTCCCTTGATACCCGCAAGAATCGCCTGTTTGACCCTGTGTGGCTTGCTGCCGCGCAGGGTTTTCTTGCGCCTGGAGCTCCTGACTTTTTTGAGTCTCTTGGTCGAGTTGCCAAAAATGTTGGCGAGGCTCAGACGGCCCAGGAAAAGGAGAACAGAGACATCGCTCAGATGCAGCTTGACGTTGCCGGTCGAGGCCTTGAGATGCAGCGGCAGAAATCGCTTCAGGCTCTTGCTGCAAGGCAAATGCAAGGGCGGCAGACTGGAGAGCCTTCTGGCGCCCTGCCAGGGGGTCAGCGCGGGTTTCAGATTGCACCCCCTGATGCAGGCCGCATGACGGGCGAGCAATACTATGCATTGGCAGTTGCCAGAGGCGTTCCTCCTGATGAGGCAATGAGGGGCGCTGCGCAGATTGATAAAGAAAACATTCAGGTCAGGGAGGGTGGTGTTTTCAACATTCGTGAAGGGCGGTTTTACTCTAGTCAGTACAAGGAGGTGCCGTTTCAGATCGGTGGCAAGACGTACAACTTGCCTGAAGGCGTTGCACTTGAGCTTTCCCATCTCGCAAGGATTGGTGACGTTGAAGGTTTCAATAGAGAATCCAGAAGAGCGATCAGAGAATTCCAAGGTTCACCTGCTGCTGCTCAACAGGGTGCGCCCGTTGCACCGCAGCCTGCTGCTGCGCCGACTGGACAACCCGCTGCACGACCTGCTGCCGGTCAGTCTGCCGCCCCTCAAGCTGTTGCCCCACAGGCTGCGGCTCAACCGAGCCTGCCTGCCGCGCCGGTTGTTGCTCCAGCCGCGCCACCAACAAGCGAAGCGCCCGCGCAGGCCGCAAACCTCGTGGGCGGAATTTTCAGCGCACCCACCAAAAATGCAGAGGATATGGATGCTATTGAGAGAGCCGTCGAATACTACAAAAACAATGTCGCTGTAGCCTCTGGCGCTACCCTTAACCGCGGTCAACCCTTTGCGCCTGAAGTTTTGCAGCAAGCAATGAATGAAGCTGTCAAAACTTTAGAGCGACTGAATCAGAGATATGGCATGAGGCTTGTGCCTCCCCAGGCAGGCGCTGCTCAACCAGCAGCAAGACCGGTAGAAGTTACTCGCCCATCTGCCGCATCGCCGGCCGCTCAACAAGTCGCGCCACCAACTGTCGCTCAAGCCTCGCCTGCTGCCGCTCAACCAGCGGCGGCTGCTCCCGCCAGAACATCCGCCCTCAGATCACAAGAAGACATTGACGCGGAGAAGCGCAGGATAGAGATTGAACAGACAACGGCAAAAGCCAGAGCGGAGGCAGAAGTCAAAAGCGAGATTGAGAGCAGATCCCAAATATCCGAGAACGCGAAGAAAGCCAGGGAGATCACCGCAACGGCAAACGTGCTGCGTCGTATGGCCGATGCTCCGGACTTCTCAAAGATGACCGGCATCTTGAACAACGACAAGATTTCCTCCGGTCTGGCCATGCTTGTGCGTGACGGCATCGGTGGAAGAAGCATTTCAGTTGGCATCCCAGCAATTGAAGACGTGATGAGGAATGCTGGACTCAATCACTCGCAGCAGGCGAGATATCGAACCTTTCTGATGTACACCGCCCAGATGAATCTGGCCGCCGAAAACTCCATGAAGGGTTCTACCACTGAGCGCGAGCGGTTGATCTTGGGCAATGCAACCATCAGTCCTCAAGACACAAGAGAGACTGTTCGGGTTAAGGCCGACATCCTGAACCTGAAGGCTCAGTTTGACAAGCGTGTTGCGAACGCATTTGAAGACGCGAAAATGACTCCCAAGGAGTTCTTCAGGTCTGAGGTTTATGAAAAAATGTATGGAACCTATCTTGAGAACCTGACATCAATTGCCGCCGGCGAGAAAATGCTGCCTAGCCCAGGACAATCAACAAGGCAGGGCGCCGCCCCTCCGGCAAGGCAGGGCACTGGTCAGCAGGGTATAGGCAGGGCTAGAGATACGCTCAACGAACTTTTGAACCGGAGGCCGTAATGGACTTCATGGACTTGATGGAAAAGCTGTCTGAGCAGCAGCGTCAAAACGCCATTCTTGTTGCAACGGCTGCGGCAAACGCTGGTGTTGATCCGACCCTGGCTGTCGCCATCGCTTATCAAGAAAGCCGCCTGAACCTCAACCCCGCAAGGGGTTCGTCTGGTGAGATCGGCATGATGCAAGTGATGCCTGCCACCGGCAAAGCAATGGGTTTCGACGAGAAGGCTCTGGCTGATCCTCAAAAGAACATCGAGGCCGGTATCCAGTACCTCAAGAGAGCCCTGGCTGCAACAGAGAATGACCCCAAGCTGGCTGCCGTCTACTACAACGGCGGCCCAGGGGCCGTAGAAGCCCTCAAGAGCGGCAAGGAGCCTGACCCTAGGGTGATCAATTATGTGCGCTCCCTGGACTCATATGGCACGTTTGGACAGGTTCAAGAGCAGCAGGCTCCTCAAGGCCAGGAGCAAGCTGCCTCCGGAGATGGTGATGAGCTTGTGGATGTACCGCCACCGGTAGAGCCGAGCCCAGACTCCGGAGCGGACCCCGCTGACCGTTTCCTCATGGGCGGGGCTGGTGCCGCTCTTGGTACTGCAACCTCCGGCCTCGGTGCCGTTATGGACAAACGAGAAGAGCGTTTGATCCGACAGGCTGCCTTACAGGAAAGAGCAAGGCTCACTGAGCAAAGATTGGAAAGAGAGGCGCAGGCTGCTCGTGAAGCTCAGGCAAGGCCCGCAACTACCAGACCGCCAGCGACGGCTGCGGCTGGGCCATTGAGCTTGATGCCGACGCTTGATCAACAGGCCAGAATCCAGCAGGGAACTACCGGCGACCTTGGGACAACCGGTCGCGCAAGATCAACAGGCTTTAACACTGAAACCTCTCAACTTTCTGCAAGTCAAAAACAGGCATACGCTACTGCTGAAGCGTTGAAGAGGGCAGGCCTTGTATCGGAGGGCGGTCCTGAATTTTTTGCAAGGCAGCCGGGCATGACATCTACGCCGTCTGGAATTTTGATTCCAAGAGGTGGACAAATGACGCGGGCTGCCCCAAGGGGTCAAGACCCATTTTTCACAATGCCGCCAGATTCCTTTAATCAACAAGTGACGCCCCCGGAGCCGCCAAAGCCATCTGGTCTCAATCAAGTCACGGAAAAATTCAAATCAATGATGCGCCCTGTTTCCGACATGGCAAACAGGGCACTGAGGGTGGTTGCTCCGCCACTGGCTGGTTTGTCTGCTGGTTTGGATACGGCAGAAATCATGCATGAGATGAGTAAGCCTCCAGAACAAAGAGATCCAACAAGAATAGGTCTTAAAGGCGCAAGTTTGGCGACCGGTGCCCTCTCAATGATTCCTGGTCGCCATCAAATTTTTACGCTTCCAGCAAGCGTTGGTGCGACTGGTGCATACGAATATATGTACAACCCTGAATTCAGGGGATATGTTCGCAAAAAGCTCGGTCTTTCTCCGGACCAGTCTGCTGCACCGACTGGCGCTCTTCCATAATTCGGGCGTCCTCCAGCCCGGATTGCCGTGGCTTCGCAGTTGCCTGCGGCACATTTACCCCTCCCATCGCGGGAGGGGTTTTTTTACGGCCGCTGATTTTCCAAAGCGCGTGCCACCTCTCGGTTCATGTGGCTGACGATCTTGACGCACCGCTGGTGCTCTTGCCTTGCAATGATTGGACTGATGACCGCCTCAAGCTTCTGAGCGAATTGCACGATGTCAACTTCTTCGGCGATCAGAGCGTCCTTGCGCTTCTCGTCGGAGTAGAAAAAGACCTGCTTGACCAGATCCTCGGTGATACAGCTATCCATTGATGCCTCACTGGTGTTGGTTTTTGAGTTGCCAGAACTTGAGCAGGGAGCAGAACATCAGCCAGCCGCGGTCGAGGTCTTCTGCGCTCCACTCTTTGATGACTGACAGCCCAGGTACGCTGCGCGAGACAAAGACGTTCGCACACCGTGCCTTGGGGATGCCCAGGCCGACCCGGTAGGCTGACAGTTGCATCAGGTGATCGTCGTATCCCTCGACCTTCTCCGGGTCGCTGAAGTCCTTGGTCTTTATGTCCGCCACGATGCCGTTGAAATCAAGCCTTGCAGGCGCGTGGAGGTCGCACTTGCCACCGAACCCCATCTCATGGGCAAACGAACGCTCTGCGATCCATCCATGCAGTCCAAAGTGGTGATTGATGACTTTTGTACACCCCATGACATGGGCATGGTGCTTGAAGTTCGGGTCACCATCGTAGAAGCCCTGGATTGATGCATGGATGTCAGTACCGGCATCGGCCGCAGACCGGCCCTGCTGCTTGCTGTCGTCAATGATGCGCTCGATCCAGTCGTCCTCCGGCTCGTCCTGGCGCCGGGGAAGCGTCAGGGCAGCCAGCAGGACTTGCTTCTGAAGCCACTGGATCAAGGCGGGCTTGGCTGCCACGTTCAAGATGGTGGTGACCGACGGCACGAGGTTGAGCTTTCGGGCGTCGCGCAGGGTGGTGTTCCTCTGCCCGCCCTTGGCCGCCTCGACCGTGTACATCGGCGCACCGTCTCGGGTGTACCAGTGATTACTTTCGCTTGCGCGAGGTTCTTTTGCGATCATCAGAACACTCCAAACCAGATGCCGGTGCCGTGAACGCACCCGACGGGGAAGAACACGGCCCCTGCGATCAAGAAGCCCCATGAGGCTGTCTTGAGGCAGGTGACGACATGAGTAAGCCAAGCCAGCGCCACCCAGGCGACCGTAATGAGTGGTAGAAGCTCAGTCATGCTTGAGCCGCTGCGAGCTTTTTCTCGCGGTTCTTCGCGTGCCAAGACTTCATGTAAGCAGACTGCTTTGCCTTCTGCTCAGGCGTGCGAGGCTTACGGCCTGACGCCTTCTTGACCTCCTTTGGGGTCTTGTCGACCTTGACGAGGGCACGAAGGTAGATCACCTCGGCGTTGATATCTTGAACCAGTGAGGCCAAGCTTTTGATGTCGTTTTGCAGTTGCTCTTTTTCGCTCTTGGAAATAAACATGTCGCTCTCCTATTTATTGACGTTGGATCTCCACAGGGTGACATACATCCCGTGGACAGTTCTGCTTTCGGCCCTGACCGGGCCTACGGCGCTTACTATTCCCTCTTTCGAGGCCTTCTTTGCAATGTACCCCCAGGCTCTCTTGTCAGGGGGCGGTGGAACGTGCAGGCTTGCTGCACGCACTTGCTCTGTGGTGAACTCAAAGTTCATGCGGGCGAACTGAAGGAAGGACTCGAAAGCCACCTCCTTCCAGCTTTCCCCAGCGTGATCGGCCGCTACTTTGGCCATAGCGTGACCGATCTCCAAGCCTGTAAACGGCCTGCCACCGAACATGTCGATGGTCAAATCGTCGCTTGGTAGCTTCATGTCAGAAGGGCGGCCCGCCGTCAAGGTCGTTATCCAGATCGTCAAACCCAGAGCTTGACTTTGTTTTTGCTGCATATGCTGACCTCGACTGCCACTCAGGGCTTGACTGGATCTTTTCCTTCAGGTTCTTGCCGAAGGTTTCAAACATCTCCATGTCGGGGCTGTCGATGTAGAACAGTCCAAGCTTGTTGAAGCCCTCCGGCAGACCTGCCTTCTTGACCGCAGCCATCACCGGGTTCACCGACATAATGTTGGTGTACTCCTTGCCGTTGGCGCCGGCAGACTTGGCAACAGAGAGCATGGCCCAGGCGCCAAGAATGTTCTTCAACTCAAATCCCCGAAGCTCCTCCGCAGTAAAGTCACGACCGCGCCAAGTCTGCAAGTCCTTGCGCAAGGCTGCCTTCTCGCCCAGGGATAGGGTGTAGTTCTTTGAGATAGTCATCGGCTCGTTCTTGGCCGTGATCAGTGGTTTGCCGAACTCGTCCTCTCCATGTACCTCAAACTGAAGCATCACCTTGTGCAGGTGCTTGACGTCGCCCTGGTACTCGGACTTCTGAGTACCCAGGTCAACGATGCGATAGCACCGTGCGAGGTGCATGCCTGGGGGTACTGGGGTAAAGCTGCTCTCGCCGCTGTCTTTCGCTACTAAACTCATTTCTTCTCTCCGGTTGATGGTAGACCGCATTCATAGCGGATGGTTTTCCAGTCTTCACTGGTAGCAACACCCGCCTCGGCCCTTGCGAGAGCCTCTTCGAGCATTTGCATTCTTTCGAGCATGGCCTGATGATGTTCTGGGCTCATACGTCAGTCCTCACGATGTTGTTGACGTATCTGCCGATGCGGTCAAGAAGCCCAGGCTTTTGCGACCCAGACAGGAGACTGGTCTGAAGCCGCTCCATGTCTCTGCTGACCGCGTAGTTGGGCTTGGGCTGATACATGCAGCCGATCTGCAAGCCGGTCTTGGTTGTGTACGGAATGATTTTTTCGCTTCGCATCGCATCTCCTTCGCTGTTAAGGGAACCGCAGTGTAGCGGCTTTAACGCGATGATACAACCCCCCTTGCAAAACTTTTTTTTGGTTGTATGATGGCGTTACAACAACCACAGGAGTCTGCATGACACTCAAAGATTTTTTTGAAACCAAGAAGCTGGGGGCCAAGACCGAGATGGCCAAGGCGCTGGGGATCAGCCGAACGTGGCTGGCGCTGATCATCAACGGTCAGCGCGTACCCAGCGTCAGGCTCAGTCTGGACATTGAGCGTTACACCCACGGCAAGGTCAGGCGCAAGGATCTTCGACCGGACATGTTCGGAGCGATAAAGTGATTTGGTACAAATTCCACCTTGGTGACTACATCACCCACACCACGCATCTGAGCGATGCAGAGGACTTGGCTTACCGCCGCCTGCTGGATTTGTACTACATGAGCGAAAAGCCAATCCCGCTGGACACCGACGCCGTATCTCGTCGAATCCGACTTGACCTTGACATAACCGAATCGGTTTTGAATGAGTTCTTCGACAAGACCCCCGAGGGCTATCGGAACTCGCGCTGCGATGCTGAAGTTGATAAGTACCAGCAACGGGTCGAGACCAATCGTTCCCTCGGTCTGAGGGGCGGAAGGCCGAAGAAAACCGAATCGGTTAGCGAATCGAAACCGAACGATAACCCTAAGAAGATACAGATACAGAAAGAGAATAAAGACATATCGTCGCAAGCGACTCGGTTCAACGAATTCTGGTCTGCGTGGCCAAGCAGCAAGCGCAAGGTCGGCAAGGGCGCCTGTGAGGCCAAATGGAACCGCTTAGGCCTTGACCCTCTGGCTGATCGAATCATCGCCTCTGTGACCCGTTTAAAGGCCTCTGAGCAGTGGTTGTCGGGGTTTGAGCCTGCCCCGCTGACGTACATCAACCAGCGTCGGTGGGAAGACGAAAGCGAATCGGTTTCAATTGGAAGGAGGGTGATATGAACGATAAGACAGGCGGGCCGGCGTTTCCTCGCCCCTTCAGCGGAGGCACTCAATACGCTCAAGAAGGCATGACCCTGCGGGACTACTTCGCGGCCAAGGCGATGCAGATCGTCCTGTACCAGTGCGACTTTTTTCCCGACACGGATTGGCGCGACGGTGTCGCAATGGATGCGTACAAGATGGCCGATGCCATGCTGAAAGCGAGGGAGCGGTGAACCCGGTCGAGAACCTGCTCCAGCGGCTGGAGAAGGTCAAGGGCCGTAATGGCTCGTGGACTGCCCGCTGCCCGGCGCATGACGACAAGGGTCCATCTCTGGCCATCAAGGCTGCTGACGATGGCCGAGTGCTGCTGCACTGCTTTGCTGGCTGTGACGTTCACTCGGTGGTCGGGGCGGTCGGTCTGGACATCAGCGACCTGTTCCCGCCCAAGCACAAGGAGTATCCGGTTGAGGGCAAGCCTGCGATCAAGCCGGCCTTCTACGCGAGCGACCTGATGCGCATCATCGGCTTCGAGGCTCTTGTAGTGCAGATCGTCGCCTTCGACATCGGTAACGGGAAGCCCATCAGCGAAGAAACCCGCGAGCGCATGCTCACGGCTTACCAGCGAATCGACGAAGCAATGAGGTACGCGAATGTCTAACGTGAGCATGATTGAGCAGAGGGCGAGACAACTGGACGAAGCACGCAAGATCCGGATGATCAAGTCCGAGGAAATCGACACCGAGAAGTACCTCAAGGCAAACGATGTGACCCACAAGGTGCATGAGGCATCGGTCTGGCTTGAGGAGTTGCAGCAGGAGCTTGTGCAGCCTCCAGAGCGCGACAAGAGCGTGACCATGCCCTGGCCGAAGACCCATGAGGGGTTTCAGTTCCGCCCAGGCGAAGTGACCCTGTACGCCGGCTCTAACGGTGGGGGCAAGTCCCTGATCACCGGGCAGGTGGCCATGAGCCTGATCAAGCAGCACCAGCGGGTGTGCATCGCGTCCTTTGAGATGAAGCCCAAGCGCACGATCTACCGAATGCTGCGTCAGTTCGCTGGCGAGAACATTGAGTTCCCGAAGTACACCGACAAGGCCACCTACATCGGCCGTCTGCTTGAGAGGTTTATCCACTTCAGCCGCGGCGGTCTGTGGCTGTACGACCAGCAGGGCACGACATCAAGCCAGCAGGTGATTGCGATGGCCCGGTACTGTGCGATGGAGCTTGACGTGCAGCATGTCTTCATCGACAGTCTGATGAAGTGCGTAGCAGGGGAAGACGACTACAACGCTCAAAAGGCGTTCGTTGATGAGTTGACCGCCCTGGCTAGGGATCACCACATCCACGTCCACTTGATCCACCACATCCGCAAGCTCGGCAGCGAGGAGCAGATGCCCAGCAAGACTGACATCAAGGGAACCGGCGCGATTGCCGATCAGGTGGACAACGTGCTTCTGATGTGGCGCAACAAGAAGAAGGAGCACGAGATCCAGAACGGAAACACACCCGATCCGATGAAGCCAGATGCGATCTTGATGTGCGAGAAGCAGCGCAACGGTGAGGCCGAGGATTGGTACAGCTTGTGGTATCACAAGGACAGTCAGCAATTCCTTGAGTCTGATTCTGCAATCACGATGTCGTTTGATGATAAGGGGTCATTTTGAGTGAAGGAGAAGGAGCAGACGAGCATCGGCATCGTTGTCTCGTTCGAGAAGTCATCCGAAGAAGGGTACAAGATCGTGCGGCTGCACACCGATTCCTCTACGGTTACCGTGACGACCTTGGCAAGTATCACAAGGGCTGGAATGAAATACATCCAAAGTCAAGACTTGATCAAGATGTGCGAGATCAATGGAACAAAGGCAACAGAGGCCAAGAAGGAGAATGGAAATGAGCAAAGTTGAGTTGAGTGATTTTCAGAAACAGTTCCTGCTCGGGCAGGGTGCTGGGCAGACCCTGTACACCGAGAAGGAGTTCGGTGAGCGGCTTGCGCAAGCGAAGGCAGAGATCATGGCCATCGCTATCCAGACCAGCAAGCAGGCCGTCATGATTGAGCGTCAGGCCTGCGCAGAACTGGTCATGGAGCTTGCGTCTCAGGAGGATGAGGGTGAGACCTCGACTGCCCTGAAGAACGCGGCATACGCCATCCTGAACCGCATACCGAGCCAGCGTCAATGATCGAGTTGACATTGCCCTGGCCGCCCTCGGTCAATCGGTACTGGCGCACTTTCCAGGGCCGCATGATCATCAGCGCCGAGGGCCGGGCCTACCGCAAGGCGGTGGCCGATCAGGTGCTGATACAGCGCGGGGCCAAGAACCTTGCCGGCAAGCTGGTGGTGGAGATCGAAGCCTGGAGGCCGGACAACCGCAAGCGCGATCTGGACAACCTGCTCAAAGCGGCCCTGGACGGCTGCACCCACGCGGGTGTATGGAAAGACGACGGCAACATCGTTGACCTGAGAATCTATTGGGCCGAGCACATCGGCGGGATGTTAAAAATCAAAGTGAGAGAACAATGAACGAAAGCACTGCATTGGACTGGACATGGTTCACATCGTCCAAGGGGACGGTTGGTATTGCGAAGGTCAAGGCTTACGGCGGAAAGATTGAGTACCGCATCAGCCCGGTGGACGGGTTTATGGAGAAGATGGATGTGCAGCAGATCGTGGCCTGGGGCGCTGCATTCCCTGAGGCCGCGGGGCAGGCACTTTTCAAGGCGAAATCATGAAGCCAGAGCCACAACTGATCGACCTGTTTGCGATGTTCGCCATGATGAACCAGACCAACGACACATCGTTATTCGGCAGCGACGAGTATCAGCGACTGATCGCAGAGCGGTCATACCGCATGGCCGCGCAGATGATGAAGATGAGAGAGCGATTCATTGGAGACCAAGATGAGTGACAGCGACGTAAAGAATCCGGAGCTTGCGATTGAGTACATCTTCAAGTACGGCAAGAAGTTCGGCGAGGCCAAGGCCAACAGGATCTACATGGAGGAGTACCGAAAGAGCTTGAAAGCGATCATCATGAAACGCAGCCTTGAGACTTCAGTGAATGCTCAGGAGCGTGAGGCCTACTCTGACCCCGAGTACGTCCAGCATCTCAGGGCGTTACAGGATGCGGTGCAGATTGAGGAGGAGCTTCGCTGGCGCTTGATCGCGGCGCAGGCCCGCATTGAGGTCTGGAGGAGCATAGAGGCCACCAACAGAGCCGAGGGCAAGGCGACGATATGAAGTGCCCACAGTGCGGAGCGCCAACCGATGTCAAGCAAACCCGCAAGCCAGAGGACGGCGTGATCTGGCGCAGCCGCCTCTGCTACAACGACCATATCTTCCACACCGAGGAGCGGGCCATCACCGAGCCCAGGCACAAGGATGACAAAAGACGAAAAAAAGCACCTGTCCAGGGTAGCTGACCTGGGCTGCGCAGTCTGCCGGCGAATGGGGTATCCAGGCACCCCTGCCGAGATACATCATCCAAGGGCCGGAACGGGGGCTGGGAGACGCGCAAGCCACTGGGATGTATTGCCGTTGTGCGTGGAGCATCATCGCGGCTCTACGGGCCTGCACGGCCTTGGCACGAAGGGCTTTCCCAAGCATTGGGGCTACAACGAGGCCGATCTGCTGGCCGACACCAGGGAACTTTTGGGGATTAGGGTTAGTCCCTAGAAAATAATTGGGTTTACCTATGGTGCGTTGTAATTTGCTGTTACACTACCTTCACTGTCAAGCAATAGTGCAAGACAGCCAACAGCGAAGGACAGCGAAATGACCACAGCAATCACCACCAACAGCATCGACAACCTCGGTGCTCTCCTGGCCCAGATCTCCGATCTGACCAAGCAGGCCGACGCCATCAAGGACAGCCTCAAGGAAGAGGCCAGCCTCTCCGGCCAGAAGTCCTTCGAGGGTGACCTGTTCAAGGCCACCTACGTCGAGACCAACCGCTCGACCGTTGACTGGAAGGCCATCGCCAAGGCCCTCAACATCCCTGCCGAGTTGATCGCCCAGCACACCTCCACCGCCGCTGTCTACAGCGTCAAGGTCACCAGCAAGTAATCGGGAGGCCACCATGTCATTCAAGTACAACGACGGTGGCCGCAAGGCCGCTGGCTTCAAAGGAACGGCGGGAGATTGTGGTGCCCGCGCAATGGCGATTGCTTTGGGCCTCGAGTACAAAGCGGTCTACAAAGAACTGGCCCAAGCGAACGCCGACAACGGTCGCGCAAAGTCAGCCCGCAACGGTATCAACAAAGACATTTACGCCGAGGTGTTGAAGCGATATGGCTGGGTCTGGGTTAAAGCACCACAGTTTGTGGGTCGTAAAGCCCGGTGCAGTGATATGCCAGCCGGTGTGGTCATAGCCAAACAGGCCAAACATTTTGTGGCGGTCGTCGACGGTGTTGCAAACGACATCTGGGACTGCACCGACCGCATGGTGTATGGGTACTGGGCAAAACAATAAACCCGGGGGCTTCGGCCCCCACAGGAGAATGTCATCCATGAAAAACACCGAGTCCCAGTACATCAACGCCGGCTACCGGCTCGAGAAGGCCATCATTGACGGCAAGCCCAACACGGCCATCATTGCAAAGATGCAGGGCATCCGCGTGATGCTCGAGGCTGAAGCAATCGACGATCACGAGGAAGCCCGCCGCCTTGTTGAGCGGGGTCGTCAGGAGGCCCGCGATGAGACGCATCGCTGAACGGCCATTAGCCGAGTACCACCCCCATGTGGGGGATCTCTGGCGCAGCCGGCACGAGGAGCCGGAGGGCGAGGAGTTCGACTGCCTGCCTGGGTGGATGATCACCGACTCGATGCCGCGGGAGGATCTGGATGACGTTCGGCGCATCATCACCGAGTACATGGCCGAGGTTCTCACTAAGCGCGAGATGCTGATGATCCGCATGCGGTTCTGGGATGACCTCACGCTCGAGGAGTCAGGCATCAAGATGGGCGTCACCAGGGAGAGGGCTCGGCAGATAGAAATAAAGGCACTGCGCAAGATGCGTCACCCGGTTATCAGGGCCAAGCTGCGCGAGTACAGCCTGTGGTCTGACTGGTTTGACTGGATTGTCCGGGAGGGCTCAGAGCGCGACAAGCGCAAGGCCCTCATCTGGCGCAGGGCTGAATACCCGACAAATCGGTATGGGTATACCATTCATCTGTAACTTCAGATTACAATGTCACCACTGCGATGTGCAGGTAACAGCGAAGGAAAAGCGACATGTACGAGTTCTACACCAAGTTCTGGAGCGATGAGGGCAACGAGTATCGCTACCGTCCCACCCCCGACTACGCCAGCGATCTGGCCCACGACCGTCTAGGATTTTGCGCCGGCTGCACGCAGACCTACGACGACATCGGCTCGAACATCGCCCACGCTTATTGCTTGGACTGCAAGCAGCAAACCGTTTTCGGCCACCTTCAATTCGACAAAATCATCTAAGGAGCGCATCATGCAAAGCGAAAAACTTCTTGATTTCTCCATCGCCGTCAACGAAGCACGCATTTTCGTGGACCCGCACGAGGACGGCGTCTGGCTGTCGATGGCCGTGCGTGGCGGCAGCGCCTACGCAACAATGAGCAAGGATGCTGCACGCGAGCTTATCGCGGCTTTGACGGCTGTTGTTGAGGCCGACTGATGTGGCCATTCCCGCCGTTCCCAAACCCTTTGGATCGGCCTGGGCAACCGCCTGGGCCTGATCGGTTCAACCCTGCCGAGGACGACTATGAACCAGCCCCGTATTGAAAAAGGCGTTCCGATACCTGGGCGCTTTCCGTTTGAGCAAATGGATGTTGGCGACAGCTTTGCTGTGCCTTCAGGCGTACCGCGTACAACCGTCAGCATTGCTGCGCTCAGATACGGGCGCAAGCACGGTGCCAAGTTCACCACCCGCACGCTGCCCGACGGCACGATCCGATGCTGGAGAACGGCATGATCATCACCGCAAGGCGGCAGGCGCTGGAGGCGCTGGAGTACGCATTGCCGTTTGACGGCGCAAACGGAGAGATTAGGGGTGCCATCACCGACCTCCGCACCGCCATTGAGGCTGCCAAGATGCAGGAGCCATTCGGCTACTTTCGGGCAGAGCCTTGCGGCTGGACTGATTGCGCCGAAACAGACGAAGGATCGAAGCCGCTTTATGAGCATCCACCCGCAGCACAGCGCCAGCCGCTGACAGATGAGCAGATCATTGATTGCTGGGAAAAATCAACGGGAAAAAAGCTACCCAGCACGGGGCCATCAATCAGACAACTGATAGCACACACACGCGGCATAGAGGCCGCGCACGGCATAAGGGAGAAGAACACATGACTGAACGTCTTTTTAAACGTAATACGCATAAACAAAAAGATGGCGTTGTGATAAAGATAAGTGATATGTCTGACAGTCATTTATTAAACACGGCCAGACTTTTATATCGCAAGTCCAAAGAAGGAGTTGTAGCAATTTACGGCGGGGGCTTGTGCAGTGAAGATATGTGGTATGACGAAGAAATTCTGTATGGAGAAGAGGCCTTAAGTGAGTTAAATTTTGATGCATACAAACATGAGTGCAGAAGACGTGGGCTATCTTGTAACTTTGAATGGGAGAAAGCAGCATGAGCATCAACGCAATGCGTCATGCGCTGGAGGCGCTGGAAGAATGGGAGAAACCGATGTCAAAGGGCGCGTTGGAAGCGCACCGAATTTTAAGAACTGCCATCGAGCAGGCTGAGAAGCAGGAGCCGTATGCGTATACATACATGGGCATAAAGGCCGATGGTTCACAGCATGGGCCGCATCTGTGTTGGCGGCCTGAATACATGGACGCCATGAGTGCGAACAAGGGTGCTGTTGCTATTCCACTCTACACCACCCCGCCCGCAGCACAGCGCCAGTGGGTCGGGCTGACGGATAAGGAAATCCTCTCCGATGACACCCTGCGCTATTACTACGGCATGAATGGTGGTGCAGGACCAGTGTCTCAAAAGGGTAAGAAGGTCGTAGCAGCCACCGACGCCAAACTTAGGGAGAAGATCACGTGAAAACCGGCTGGCCTCCGGGCTTGCTGCAAGACGCTGAGCGTAAGTTGTC
>JACCDP010657902.1_pt1 | contig 18241 bp, 20 predicted proteins | sample 7445841 | NCBI WGS metagenome assembly JACCDP01 (sample SAMN15323441, study PRJNA562643) | freshwater metagenome | isolation source: river surface water | place: USA:Blue River Watershed | collected 2017-08-17
ACAATTAGAAAAATTAAATGACAAAATTAAAGAAAAATATAAAGAAGTATAAGCATTAATTATAAATTATTGCTTTCTTTTAAGAGAAAGCAATAGTTTGCTTCCGAACATTCGGGAGCAAAAAAATAATAAAAACGGTCATAATAAAAAGACAATTGTGAAGAAGAACTAATAAACAATTTTGAAGCTGAAAAAGGTAAGCCTTTATTGTATAAAAGTGGAGTAGGTCAATACGATTTAAATATCAATTTAATCAAAGAATACACCTGCAAATATGATTGTATTCGAGAATTAAAAATGAGTGATAAAACATTAGCAAAAACGCTTGATAAAAATGTTGCCTATAATAATTTTTACTATAGAAGTTTAGGCAGCAAATTATTTATATAATAAGTTTTTGCAGAAGATATTAAAATAAAAAAATGAAATACTATTATGATTTAAATAATAAATCATAATAACTAATATATTACAATGTCTGAACATCAATTTTATTTTAAATTATTTAACACAGAGAGAACTGTTAAATACAATATAAATCTTGATAAAACAATCACTGATTTTATTGATTATGTAAAAATTATGGTAAAAGATGATTTAAATATTGGAGATAATTATACTATACAAATTATGCAAACTGAAAATAGTTATGATCTAGAACCAAGTAATTATTATACTATTCGAGATGTATTTGGAGAGAATTGTAAAGATATTTTATTCCATATAAAAATAAAACCAAATAGAAATATATTAAGTCTTAAAATTCCAAATAATATTGAGGCTTATCAAAGTAATAATGCTCCTCCTGCACCAAGATAAAAAATAAAAAATAAATTTATATATTTCTATTTTTTATTTTAAATTATAATATTTACTCATCATCATCTTCATTGTCATCTTCTGCTTGTCCAAAATCATCTTCTAAGTCATCAGGAACTTCCATGTATACGCCATTTTCTAAGACTACTTTATGTGTATTAAATAATTTATTCATATTTATAATTTCAGGTTTCTCAGTATCAGATGTAAATAGCTTTGCAATTTGATCATCATCTCTAAAACGCACTGTATAAGTTTGCTGAATATTATTTCTTCCAATTCTGCCCATAGCTTGAATAATCTTTTCCTGAGTTAAATTTAAATCCTTACTTAGAAAACCATGGCAAAACTGATAATTTGTGCCATAAATATAATCACTTGATGCAATGATCATATATAACTTCTGTTCATCAGCAAGTTTCTTCATAATCTCAGTATAAGTAATATTTTCATGATTAATAAACACACCAATTCCCATCATTAACAAAACCTTCCATAAATTATCAACACCCTTTAATGCCATAATATCAGAAACAAAATTATCATCAACATTACTAGTAAATGCACTATTATATTCAATTCCTTCAGCCCATTTATCTAAATGCATTTTTTTATTTGGAACAAAACCATCATTTAAAGTAGCTGTCTTAATCATTGCTCTTAAAGCATTAATTTCTTCTGTTAATTTATTTAAACTACTTGTACCAGTTCTAGCTACTCCATCAGGAATATCTCTTCCAAATTTATTAAGATCTTTTCCAGTTTTATTTCTTCCAGAAACTTTTTTTCCATCACCAAAACTTTTAACTTCATTTCTAATTTGTTTTTCTGATTCTTCTTTTATTGCGTCAAATTCAGTTTCTAATTCAAATAATCTCTCATTAATACTATTATTATATTCAATCTTTTTCATTATATCATCCATAATTGTAGAAGGTATATTTGCTTGTTGAACGCAAAACTTTGCTATTTTTTCAATATCATTTGAAATAAATATAGTTGGACCATCTGTTAAAGTATATGCATCTTTTGTAGTAACATAAACACCTGATGTGCCTTGGAGTGTCTCTGCTTTTTGTGAAGTAATAGGATTTTCACTAGCCATTCTTATAAGAGAAGAACCTTGAATATTATTTATTTCTGAAGAAATAACACTTCTTGTTTTCTTAATTCGATTGCCTTTTGCATCAATTTTAGTATTTTCTAAGATTAGAGGTTGTCTTCCTAATTTAAAATGATTATAAACAATTGGCCATTTATCTTTTATAATATTACTGAGCAAGAATATATAATATGTTTTAATATTTTTCATATCAATATCATTTATTGTTTCAAAATGTCTATCTATATTCGTTTTTGATGTTCCAAATCCATTATTATTTATAAAACCAATAAATTTTACTACTTCTTTTAAATCAAAATATCGCAAAAGAGTCATATAATCTTTACAATGTTTAGCTACTTCCAATATCTTACTATAATCTTCATGTAAATAATGAGGCAAAATAACAAATCCATCTTTATTTACAATAGGAATTGATTTTTTACAATCATGACTAACAATATTACATACTTCAGCACCAGGAAATTTACTCATAAAATCAGGAATAGTTTCCGATAATTCATTCATTTTTGGCAAGGTAGCTGAAGATAATACAACATTTGGAATAGCATTTTTTTTCCAATTTTTTCTGATAGTCGCATGAAATTCATGTTTATCATAATCCATTGTTATAGTTGGTTCATCCCAATATAATATAATATCTTCGGTCCTAAAATGTGCAAGCATATAATACATAGCTGGTAAATAGGACTTAATATCACAAATCATTATCTCTACATTATTACCAACACTATTATCTACTTTTCCAATTCCACCAGTGCGTTTATTTATAGTAAACACTTTTGCCGCAAAATAATGCAATCTAACATCATCTGCACATGAACAACCAAATGCAAATGCAATTTTTTTCTTCATTGAAATTGCAGCTCTAGCTAATGCTAATCCAACATGCCTTGCAGCACATACAAATATAATTTTTTTTTGTTCTGAAAGAGCAATTGGTGTCATTGTTTTTCCAGTTCCAGTTGGAGCCATATATAAAACTAATTTAGGATTGGGTGTCTTGAAAACAGTAAATATATCTTTTTGATGTTGATATAATGTTAGATCTGCATATTTTAACAAATTTGTATTTTTCTCAATAAATTCAACAGCATTTTCAATAATAGTTAATTTATTCATATCTTCTTCAAATTTATCTAATACTAAATTAGCCAAATATATAACATGTCTATTTAATCTTGCAATATTATTTCTAATTAATACATAAATCGTATAATAATGAAAATTAAACATTTTTGTATTTCCTAATACTTTATATTTTAATAAATTTTCAATATGTTCTAATAAAACAAATTCATAAATATCGTTATCTTTAATAGAGTCTTCATCAAATCTATCAACTCGAATTCTGTCAGCAGAGTTTAGTTTTAAAATGCCACTCAATTTCATAACTTTATATTCCGGATCTAACCTCTTTATATCTTTTTCAATGCGATCGCTGTATGAACGCATATATTTATTAAATAAATAATCTTCCATTTTTTCAGAGTATTCAATTTTTAAGAATGTAAATAATGAGTTATTGTTATTAACTTTTATATTTACATCATGATAACCTTTAATAATCATATTTAAAATATCAATTTCTGTCTTTGAAACTGATATTTCAATAGAGTCCCATTCAGACTTATTTAGCTTTCTTTGTTTTAAATCCATTTTAAATGTCTAATATACTTATTATTAATACTAATTCTTTATATTTATTTAATTTAATCAATTTTTTTTAAAATTGAAATGAAATAATTTAAATAAAAAGGAACATATAACTATATAATAAAGATGTCAATGCAAAATGATTTTATTGTGATTTCTATTGAGGGTAATATAGGCTCTGGTAAGTCAACATTATTAGCTAATTTACGTGATCATTATAGGGATAAAGCATATATTGTATTTTTAAAGGAACCGGTTGATGAATGGGAAAAAATTAGAGATGCAAATGGTGTTACTATGTTAGAAAAATTTTATGCTGATCAATCTAAATATTCGTTTGCATTTCAAATGATGGCATATATTTCTCGTCTTAAAGTTCTAAGAGATTCTTTAAAAGCTATTGGAAAACCTGAACAAAAAATAATATTTATCACGGAAAGAAGCTTATATACTGATAAATTAGTATTTGCAAAGATGCTTTATGATTCAGGAAAAATGGAAGATATTACTTACCAAATTTATTTAAATTGGTTTGATACATTTTCTCAAGAATTTCCTGTACATAAAGTAATTTATGTTAAAACTGATGCAAATGTATGTTATCAAAGAATAGCAAAACGTTCAAGAGATGGTGAGGCTAATATTCCATTATCTTATTTAGAAAATTGTAGTAATTATCATGATAACATGTTGAATGAATTTACAAGTAAAAAAATATGCACAGAACAACTTATTTTAAATGGAAATGTAGATATTTATGAAAATAAGATGCAATTAGAAAAATGGATAGATAATATTGACAGATTTATTTGTAATTAAATAAAAATATATTAATAATATATAATGAGTATTCAATATAGACCAAATAATACGTTCATTTTTTCTTTTGTAAGAATGAATCCTCCAACTCCAGGTCATTTAGTATTAATAAAAAATTTAATTGATAAGGCTATTGAATTAGGTTCAGAAAAAGCATACATAATAACATCTAGCTCAGTAGATGGTAAAAATCCAATGCCTTGCAGTGCGGATACTATACCAAAGCCAAAAAATAAAGCTGATGGAGTGATTATGGATAGTATAACAAATAGTTCAAGTTCATTATATAAAGAACGTGCATTAAATGAAATGATTGCTGCATATAAGAGAGAATTAATATCTAAAGAAGTAGAAAGAACATCATCTTCTGCTTCCGCAGCTCCTTTGCAAGTTAGAGGACCTCAAGCAACTGCAACTCAAACTACTGCGTCTAAAAAAAGTTGTATTGGCAGTAATTGTGTAATTGTAGGAGGAGGAAGACGTGAACAAATTGAAAATTTACAAGTTATTGTATTATGTTCTACAGGCAGTCCATTTTCATTTATTAATAGTATTATTAGACGAGATTTTATAGATAGAGGTGTTCCAAAAATTAATATGTATTTTATTGTTGGAAGAGATAGAGCCGACTTTTTAGATACTATTGTAGATACATTTAAAAAATATGATTATATAAGTTCAATTGATGGATTAATATTAGGGAGAGAAGGAATGACCGCATTAAAAGCATCTGGTTTAGGTGACCGTAGTATTGCAGATATAGATCCTTCTGCTTATTCTGCGTCTTTTATTAGAGGATTAGTTAAGAATGGTCAGAGAGAAGAATTTAGACAAGTTTATGAAAAATATTTGCCTGCAGAAGATATTAATAAAATGTTTGAAACAATTAGAATAGGTATAACTATGAAACCACCTGCATCAAAAGAAGAAGATGAAAATCCTGAATCAAGATATTTTGACCGCGGATTATTGCCAGTTATAGTAACTTCAGGTGGTCGTAAAGCCTTTAAAAGAAGAAGCAAGGTCTTTGGCAAGACAAATAAAAAACGTAAAACTTTAAAACGTAAAAAAACTAAGAGAAGATAATAGATTATATAATTTTAATATACATAAATTATATAATGACTAAAGAAGTTTTAGTATTATGTCAAAGAAAATCTGGAATATCTAGTTCTACGTCTTATGAAGGTGATGTAAAAGATATTGTTATTCCAAAAATAAATGAATTAGTCCGAGAACATCTAGGGAGTGATGTACATATAGAGTATTTAACTAAAATGGCTGCAAATGAAGGTGAGAGTGATTATAATTTTAGTCTTGACTCTTATCCAGATAATAATCAGGCAAAGGAATTTATTGCAAATCATAAAGAATTTTATTCTCTCATTATTCTTAATACTTGTCCTTTTAAGTATATAGATTATAAATTAATACATAATTTATTAGAACCTAATGGCATTATGATCTTTACAATTTTTCCTAATATAATAGATAAAAATATTACTTCATTTGGAGATAGTATTAATATTGAAGATTTATTTGAAAATATTGGTCCAAATATATATAGAAAAAAACAGGTTGGTGGTAAAAAAAGTAATCCCTTAGGCAAGCGCTTTAAAAAAACTTATAGAAGAAAAATTTATAGACGCAAAACATATAAAAAAAGAAAAGTCTTTAGAAGACGTTAAAAATAAAACATATATTTTATTACATATTTAAGTCAATTATAACTGGATAATGATCTGAATTAAATGTGCCACAATATTCGCTATATCCATGATAAAAATTAACATTTGTAATCTTATTTTTTATTCCATTTGTTACTAAAACATGGTCTATCATTGAATAATCCTTACTTGATTGTGTATTACAATTGCTGTCTGAATCATACCAATCACTATATCTTTGACTTTGTACCACATTTTCAGCAACACTTGTTAGAGTATATTGGCCTTTATATGCACCATATTCGCCTTTAAGAATATTCAAAACTTGTGATGTAGGTTGATTATTATTTACGTCTAAAACTTGTCCGTCAAAATCATTAAAATCACCCATCATAATAACTTCATAACCTTTTTTAATATAATCAGCAATAATAGGTTGTAATATAGATGCTTGTCCTTCTCTCTGTGCACATCTTGAAGCTTCGGTTGGAATGGCAACAAAATGTGCTCCAATAAGTGCAAGGTTTGTTGTACCAATCTTAAATTCTGTTATATAATGTTTGCTTACACCAGTTGAACCTGTTCCGGTATATCCACATTTTGAACCAGCAATTGGATAACTATATTTATTTTCAGTTCTATAAAGACTTACAACTGGATTTACACGTGTTATCATGCCTACATTTTGACCAGTGCTTGTATCAGTACCTTTAATTAAATAAGGTGTATAAGTAGCATCATTGAGTGAATCTTTAAGCATATTAAGTTCATCACAGCCTTCAACCTCACAGAAATTAATAATATCGGGATTTAAGTCTTTAATAATCTTTGTTACATAAGACATATGGGTTTGTGCAGCACTAGTATTAGGCCAAGAACATCCAGCACCAGGACAATTTGCATTACTATAATAATCGATAAAAAGCCATTCAACATTATATTGAACTAAACGTAATTTAGATTTATCAGAACGTTTATCTACTCCTGCAATAGAATTTGAAACAACAGGACATTCAGTGTCAGAGTAAACTATATTTAGAAGAAAGGAGAGAAAAAATAATAGTTTCAAAAACATATCTATATTACATTCGTAGATATTTATTTAAACCAATTAAATAAATATAAATTAAAAAATTGAGAGAATTAATATATATTAATTATTAATTATTAATCTGTAATGTATAGAAGAATGTTTCCAAAAATAAAAAATGTTTTAAAGGATTACGCTGCTCCAAAACCGGAATATTTACTTCAATTTGATGGCTGCAGTAAAGGAAATCCTGGTTTAGCTGGCGCAGGTGCAGTAATATTTAATTATGAAAAGGAAATATGGGGTGAAAGTAGATTTATTGGTTCTAAAAGTACAAATAATGAGGCAGAATATAATGGACTAATTATGGGGCTAGAAAAAGCAATTGATCTTAAAATTAAAGACTTATCTGTAGAAGGTGATAGTTTACTTATAATAAAACAAATGACAGGCGAATATAAAGTAAAGTCAGAGAGCTTATATAAACTATATGATAAAGCAAAGAGTCTAGAAAAACAATTTGATATAATAACATTTACTCATATTTATAGAATAAATAATAAAAGAGCTGATGAATTATCTAATTTATGTTTAAATGCACCTTAATAATTTATTTTCTAGTATTCAAGCAATGGTATATTTAAAATTTTATTTGGTTTATATTTCAATATATCTAATTCTTTTTTAGTAGTAGGAAAATCATCAGCTCCATAAATATCTTGCAGCAATAACCATTCAAATAATCCTCCAGGATAAATATAAATATTATAGAAGCCGAGAGAACTTAATTGACTATATTTTTCATATATTTTTTCATCATTTGCATTCTTACCATAAATAATAATTTTGATATGTTTTTTGCTATTTTTAATAAAATGATTAATTAATTCAACTTCTTTATGAATATTGACAGTATTTATAATTAAACATTCTTGTTCTTCTTCTCTCATTGTGTTAATTAAAATGCCAGAATTTTTATTGTTTAAAATATATTGAATATCTTCAAAATTTATTTTTTGTATTGATTGAGAACCTCCCATTATTATTGATAAGCAATTAATTTTTAAATATTTAACATATTTAAATGTTAAAATATAAATACATTGTATGAATAAAGATTACTTTTATTTTTCTCTCGGTTTATCAATTATTATTCAAGTATTAACTGGTATATTTGATATTTTTGCATTATCTATAAAAGTTCCATTAGCAGTTAATATAATTAAACAACTTTTAATTTTAGAATTATTAGTTCAAGTAATTGAAGGAACATTTTACTTTTGGTTACTTTATAATTTTAATACTATAACAAATGTAACGCCTAAAAGATATATTGATTGGGTTATAACTACACCAACAATGTTAGTAACTCTAATTATTTATTTAATATATTTAAATAATAAGGCTACTTCAAATTTGGAATTTTTCCAAGTATTTAATGACAATTTTAATACTATTATTCATATTTTAATACTTAATTGGTTAATGCTTTTATTTGGTTATCTAGGTGAAAGTAAAATAATATCAACACTTTTGGGAGTATTTTTAGGTTTTATTCCATTTTTAATTTATTATTATTTAATTTTTATTAATTATGTAAATTTTGATAATTCCGGTTGGAAATTATTTTTTTACTTTTTCTTCTTTTGGTCATTATATGGTGTTGCTGCTATATTTCCTTATTACATTAAAAATACATTTTATAACATATTAGACTTATTTGCCAAAAACTTTTTTGGAATATTTTTAGCTTATATTATTATTACGCAAAGTTATTAATTAAAAACCTTTACAAAATCACCATTTTTATAATGGAAGACTAAAAATGCATATAATCCAAATATTACATCAATTAATAAGTATTGATAAGCCATTTTATTACCATTAATAGCATTATATGCAAATAATAAATAGAGAGAAGCATGGATTGGTCTTAAATTATTCCACCATATTTTCTCTCCAAATACTTCTGCGCCAACTTGTCTAGATCCTGTTAAATACATATAAATAAACCCGATTGCTGGTAGCAGCGCTAAATAACCGAGTAATTGCAAATAATATGTGCTTGCATTCTTAGCAACTAAAACAAATATACTTCTTACACCAATGCAACCAATTAAAAATAATAAAAAACGCTTTTGCATATCATTCATTTTATATATAATTAAATTAGATATAAAATTAATTACTTTCATTATAATCAAAAACAAACACTTTAACGAAATTGTACAACTATTTCAACTTCTTCTTTCTTAACACTTTTTACAGCAGAAATTGATAATTCTTCTCTCTTTTTTCGTGTCTTTGCATTGTCTCCATTACCGGCTTCTTTTCTCTTTGATGTGCTATTTCTATTATTCATATCATTTTCAATTACATCATAATTGCTCTCAATATAATCAATAACCTTATTTTCAAGAGCCCATTTAAAAAAATTTAATTGTCCGATCGTGGTCTCAATACATGTTCCATTCTTGTAAGGAATGCTGATGCGTTCCCAGCGGCAAAATGGGTCAAAACGAACTTTGCTATATGCTTTCAATTTCAATTTATAATCAAAGTAAACCTTAAAACGAATTGGATTACCATATATATCATTAATGTTATATAATGTATAATTCTTTTTAGCATAATTAGTAGCAAACCAATCAACAATACGAAGAGAGATTTTAGATTCACCTGTAATAATTTTTAACATTTTAGTTAAATATGTTTCATTTTTATAAAAGTCCATTAAATTATTTAGCAATAATTCATTTTGAGTACTATAAGCAGGAACCGCGTTCATTATCTTAAAATGATGAATACTTATTTAAGTTGTTTATTGAATAAATTATATTATTAAAAATATTTATTAATATTTATAAAATAATGATATTTAAAAAATGTATTTATAGTATATATAATGTCTGATTTTATGGATAGATTTTTTGGACCTTTATCAAAGGATGCTTGTGTATACTTTCTTTTTATGTCTATGGTATTTTTTGGTCTTTTGGTATTTGCTTTAGTTGCCGATATTTTTTGGATCTTTAAGAACTATACAATGTTAAATGTTAGAGTTTTCACTGGAGGATTATTATTACTTTTTAATATTTTTCTTGCATACTTTATTAACCGTTTAATGTACACTATGTGCACTAAATCACTATAAATTAATTTAAATATTTAAGATTTAATATATTTAAATTAATAATTATTATAAGTTTATCTTCTTTTATTTGTTCTTTTGCCTTTTTTTGTTTTTTTTCTTTTATTGGTTTTTCTTTTGCCGCCAATAGCCTTCTTTTTATAAATTCTCTCCATTTCACATAATTGATCGCTACCAGGACACAAACCTATTTTAACAAAACCATATTTTTCATAAAAGGGAATAGCAGAAGTAACAGATTTTAATTTTATTTTTGTTATTAAAAGCATTTCACATAACTCAAGTACTTTATTAATCATTACTTCTCCTGCGTATTTTATGCCGCTATGAGAACAAATAACATCAATATAAATTGAATTGTCAGTTTCATCAAAAATTAGTAGAGCAAATCCAAAAATGTTTCCATTTGGCATAAGTTCAACGCCGTTTGAAGAAATTACTAAAACTGCATCTGATGTTGTAAAAGCATCCTTTACATAGTTAGGATTTAATCCTTTACATAAAAAATTAGAATTTCTAATATTTCTATAAATATAGTCGCTTAAATTGGCATAATTATCATTTACATTTGATTCATTTGGTAATTTAAAAGTATTATCTAATTCTACTATAGTTTTTATATCATCAATTGAAGCAATTTTAGTTGGATTAAAATAAATATATTTTGATATATCTAAACTTTTTAAATTAAATTTAGAATCCATATTATATTATATATATATATATATATATTAAATTAATAATTATTATTACTGCTTGAAATGCGAGTTTCTCCTTGTGTTGTATTAACTGGTTTAAGAAACTGATCTCTTATAGAAATATCATTAACATAATTTGTTTCTCCTAAAAAAGGGTTAAATCCTATTTGTTGTACCATATCTCTTTCATTTATTTTTGAATCTAATTCTTCTCTCTTGTTAGACACTTTAAATCCACTTCCATATATACTTTCATTCATAATTCCCCAAGTATTCTCATCATGATTTAACGCCGAAGTATACGCATCTGTATTCATTTTAGCACTAAATTCTTTATTTTCAATTTCTTGAACATGCTTTAAACGACGCGATCTCTCATATGGTTGACCATCTGTCCATTTTAGAGCAGCATTATTTTGCTTTTGTGGGTTATGTCTTTGACAATCGTAACTCTTACCAATATAACCATAACCATATCCATTTTCTTCAATACTTCTTTTGTGTTCTTCTAAACATTTTTGACAATCCATTTTGTTAATAATATTATAAGATTATTTAATATTATTAATCTAACGAAGAATTATTGTTATTGTTGATTTTATCAATATTATCATTATCAACTTTTACTAGTTTCATTTGTTTTGTAAATAAAAATTTATCATCACTTCTTCGTCTTCGTTTTAAATTACAATCTAAACATGCTATATAAAAATTATCATTATTATGACCTTTATCATTATCTATTCTATCAACAGACCATTGTGTCATTTGTCTTGATATATCGTATAAAATCTTTAATTCAGATTTGCAATAATGACACATTAATTTATATTCAATTAATTTCTGTAAAACGGTTTCAAATGTTAAAAACTTATTTTCATCTAATATTTTTTTAAGCTTATCTTGTTGTTTATATCCATTAATTTTCTTATTAATTTCTTGCACAACTATCTTTGATACTTCATCATTTAAATTATTTGAGAGATCAATTAATAATTTAAGCTGAGAATTATATTCATAATAAGATTCATCAAATGTCCATTTTTCAGATTCAACGCGTTTTTTATTTTCATTTGCAGTTCTTGGTTTTATTAATTTTTTTATTTGATAACGATTATTAGTTCCTGAGATAACTATTTTCTTTTGTTCTTCTTCTGACATTTGATAATTATATAATAAATATATATATTGTTTTTAAGCAATATAAAAATTGGTTAATAAATATATATTTTACGAAAGTGAGTTAAACTTATAACTCTATATTAATATATAGAATGGAAGAAAATACTGAAGCTGTAAAGAATGACAATCAAAAGAATGAATGTCAAGAGCTTAAGAATATTAAATATAAAACAATGTTATTAAATGGTGCACCTATAGTTGAAACTAAATCATCAAATGATTTATCTAATTTAGATAAATTTCTTGAAACAGAAAAAAATAATAATAGCAGTGAACCATGGTGCAAACTAAATAAAACTATTAAAACAAAAAAATTAATTGATTTTGTAGAAACTTATTCAAAAGAGAAAAATATGACAGCAGAAGAATCTAAAACGTTATTAACATTTTTAAAAGATTGTCTTGATAAGAAAAAACTAGCACGTGTTAAAGATGTTATTTACGATAAGGATACAGGCATTGTTAAAGAGATTCCTGCATTAGTATATACAAAAGCAAATAAACATTTTACATTAAAAAATATTGATAAGCGTGTTTCAACATTAAAATCTCTTGCTGTAAAAAAAACTCAATGTACTATTAAAAATAAAGTAGCAATAAATACTGATTCTGATGAAGATGATGGTGAAAATAATGAATAGAATAAAACTACATTATTTTAATATAAATTAATTAATTATATTAAAAACATTTAAAGTAATATATAAAGTATTATGTTTGAAATAGTTAAGATAAAAGATCTAGAAGATCTTAAATGTATTTTGGATACATTAGTATTTGAAGAATATGAAGAGCCATCTATATTTACAGAAGAATATGCAGTTGAATTAGTTGAAACCGCATTGCATTTAATGGATGAATATATGCAATGTAATCCTAATGCTATTTCAGAGCCAAACTTTCATGAAATATTATTAGAAGATATTAAAGATATTTTTTATGCTCAATTTGAAGAAGATATAGATGATATTGATAATGGTGATGATATTGAAGATGATATGAATGATCTTCTTGAAGATGCATTTAATATATTTATAACAACTTTCTATCCAGAACGTTCAATAAATGAATATCAAGCCAATTTTAAAAATGATAATAATGTAGATGAAACTGTAATAAATGAAATTGAAAAGAAAATTGATTTATTACGTAATATAATACAACCTACCCAAAGAACTCCTGAGTGGTATGCATTTCGTTGGAATTTAATTACAGCAAGTAATGCATATAAGGCTCTTGATTCACAAGCATCAATTAATCAACTTATTTATGAAAAATGTCAACCTCTAAAAACATTTGAAGAAAATGAAAACGATGATAAAGAAATTAAAATGGTAAATACAAATACGGCAATGCATTGGGGGCAAAAGTATGAACCTTTATCTGTTATGATTTATGAATATATGTATAATTCACAAGTAGAAGATTTTGGTTGTATTCAACATCGTAACTATAAATTTCTAGGTGCTTCTCCTGATGGCATTATTGTAAAATCAGATACTGGTCGTTATGGTAGAATGCTTGAAATTAAAAATCCAGTTAGTAGAGAAATAACCGGAATACCTAAAAAGGAATATTGGGTTCAAATGCAGTTACAAATGGAAGTTTGTGACTTAGATGAATGTGATTTTTTAGAAACTAAATTTGTTGAATATCCTGATTATAATAGTTACAAAAATGATACATCAAATCCATTATATTCAGGAACAATTATTAACTTTCATAAAAAAGATGGCACACCATTTTACGTTTATCAACCATTAAATTTAAAATCAAGCGAACAAATAGAAAAATGGGAAGAAGAGATGCTTGAAAAATATCAATCAGAACAATATGATTACATATTTTTAAAATTTATTTATTGGAAATTAGATAAGCTAAGTTGCATATTAGTTTTAAGAAATCGCGAATGGTTTAAAAATAATATAGGGCAAATAGAAAAAGTATGGAAAATTATTGAAGAAGAACGCATAACTGGTTATGAACACAGAGCACCTATTAAAAAACAAAAGAAAGACACTGGATTAAAACCATTTATAGAAGAATCAAAAGGTTGTCTGCTTAATTTTACTAAAATTGTAAAACTTGATTAATATAAAATATTTTGCATATTGGTTCTAAATGTCATTAAGTTTTCATCAGTATCAAAATATCCAATACGTGTTCCTGCATTTGGATCTAAAGGTGGTAATGGTTTTACAATATTTGAACCCATATCTTTATCATTATAAACCGCATAACAAAAGTTGGCAGGTGTGCATCGTGCATCATCAGGATTATTTGGGTATCTAATGTTGTTAGTAATTTGTTCATAAGAACCTAATTGAAAAATAGGATAACGCTGCCACATAGTGTTTGCAGATTGGTTAGATACTTGATTTTTACCAATAGCAGGATATGTGTCTTGAAGTAAAACGCTAGTTTGAGCATCAGGATAGTCTCCAGTTGCTTTACCTAAAGAATAGTTGGAATATCCTTCAAGAGAGATAGACATATTAAAAAAAATGGGTATTCCAAGAGCTAAAACTATAATTACAGCTAAAAATATAAATTTATTCATATATATAAATTATATATTTTATATTATTTTAAAGAATAAAAGAATAATATAAAAGTTAAAAGTTAAAAGAATAATATAAAAACTGGTTTAAAAATAACAGTAGAATAAATAATTATAATGGAAAATAATAATGAGATGCGTGTAACAAAAAGAAATGGCGAATTGCAAGATATTTCATTTGATAAAATATTAGAGAGAGTAAAGAAATTAGGTCAAGAAGCTAAAATTAATATTAATTATTCTTCTCTCGTTATGAAAGTAATAGATCAATTATATGACAAAATTCCTACTTCAAAAATTGATGAATTAGCTGCAGAACAATGTGCTTCTATGTCTACGCTAAATCCAGATTATGGAATACTTTCTGGTCGTATAATTATATCTAATCATCAAAAAAATACTGATCCAAATTTTTATATGGCAGTAAACAGATTATATAATTTTAGAGACATTAATGGTAAAAAAAAACCATTATTATCAGATACATTATTTGAATTTGTTGCCACATACACTCAAGAAATTGAAGATATGATTGATTATGAACGCGACTACTTAATTGACTATTTTGGATTTAAAACATTAGAACGATCTTATTTATTTAAATACGATAATATAGTTATAGAGAGACCACAGCATATGTGGATGCGTGTTGCAATTGGAATTCATGGTGATCTTAGTAATCCAACTAGTTTAGCATTAGTTAAAGAAACGTATGATTTGATGTCATTAAAATATTTTACTCATGCTACACCAACTCTATTTAATGCTGGAACACCTAGACCCCAAATGTCTAGTTGTTATTTAATTGCAATGGAAGATGATAGCATCGATGGAATATTCAGTACATTAAAGGATTGCGCACATATTTCAAAATGGGCTGGCGGAGTAGGACTTCATATTCACAATATTCGCGCAAAGGGTTCCCATATTCAAGGAACAAATGGCACCTCAAATGGTCTTGTTCCAATGTTGCGAGTATTTAATAATACTGCTAGATATGTTGATCAAGGAGGCAATAAGCGAAATGGATCATTTGCCGTTTATTTAGAGCCGTGGCATGCAGACATTGAAGAATTTTTAGAACTTAAAAAGAACCACGGCGATGAGGAACTAAAAGCGCGTGACCTATTTTATGCATTATGGGTGTCTGATCTTTTTATGGAGCGTGTAAAGGAAAACGGTAAATGGTCTCTAATGTGTCCTCATGAATGTCCTGGATTAAGCGATGTATATGGTAATGATTTTAAGGAATTATACACAAAATATGAAGCTAACGGAAAGTCTAGAAAAATTTTAAATGCACGTGATTTATGGTTTAAGATTTTAGATGCACAAATGGAAACAGGTACACCATATATTTTATATAAGGATGCTGTAAATATTAAATCAAACCAGAAGAATATTGGCACTATTAAGAGTTCAAATTTATGTACAGAAATAACAGAATACTCTGATGATAAAGAAACCGCCGTTTGCAACTTAGCGTCTATTGCGCTACCATCTTTTGTAAATGAGACAACAAAAGAGTTTGATTATGATAAATTGCATGAAGTTACTAAGGTGATTACAAACAATTTAAATCGTGTTATTGACATTAATTTTTACCCAACTGAAAAATGTAAAAAGAGCAATTTAAGTCATAGACCTATTGGTATTGGTGTCCAAGGATTAGCAGATGCATTTGTTTTAATGGATATTCCTTTTCATTCAGAAGAAGCTAAAACAGTAAATAAACTTATATTTGAAACAATTTATCATGCTGGACTAGAGAGAAGTAATGAACTGGCAATTAATAGAGAAAAAATAATAAGAGAAACGTCTATATCTGAACTAACAGAAAATTCATATGACAAAGAATATATCTGGTCAAGACTTAATAATCGTTTTGAAGGATCACAAACACTTTGTGGTGCATATTCTTCTTTTATTGGTTCTCCTGCTTCTGAAGGTATTCTGCAATTTGATATGTGGTCTAAGGAACCAACTCCAAACCGTTATGATTGGGTCACCTTAAAAAAAAATATTATAAAACATGGTTTACGTAATTCTCTCTTAGTTGCACCAATGCCAACCGCATCTACATCACAAATTCTTGGATTTAACGAATGTTTTGAGCCATTCACTAGCAATTTATATTCAAGAAGAACGATTGCTGGTGAATTTGTAGTAGTTAATAAATACTTAATGAGAGAATTAATTAAACTTGGAATGTGGAATGAACAAATTAAAAATAATATTATTGCAAATAAGGGTTCAATTCAGCAATTAAGTTTATTACCAGAACATATTAGAAATAAATATAAAATAGTTTGGGAAATTCCAATGAAGCATTTAATTGATATGGCTGCAGATAGAGGTGCATTTATATGTCAAAGTCAAAGTCTAAACTTATGGATGGAAGATCCAACTTATAACTCTCTAACATCAATGCATTTTTATTCTTGGAAACAAGGACTTAAAACAGGAATTTACTATTTAAGAAGAAAAGCAAAGCATCAGGCGCAGCAATTTACAATTGAGCCAGAGAAAAAAGAAAATAATTCTTCGGAAGATATTTGCGAAAGTTGCTCTGCATAAATTAATATAAATTTATGCGGTTTACAAACTTTTTAAAGTTAATACTTTTTTCATACAAATCAATGTCATACGCTATTTTACAAAAACAACGCAATGTAACAAATATATCATTTAATGCATTATGAAGATTATTTGGAGTTTCAGTAAATAAATGTTGATGAGTTTCAATTAACTTAGGAAATTTATAATATTCATTTCCCATTTTACTGATTGCTTTAATTTGACATATATCTTTTGCCATTTTCATAGTACAACATATATTTTTTGCATTGGATATAAAATGCAAATAATGTTTATAACTTATTAATTCTGATTCAGTCATATTCTTATTCTCAGAATAAATTAGGCGCAATAATTCGACCATTATTATATTAATATCAAATGTAATATTATGTCCTACAATAAGATCAACACGTTTCAAATGATGAAATAATTCAGAAAATATTAATTCAATTTCGACTCCAGACATACTAGATATCTCATTTGTTATTCCATGTATTTTTGAAGATTCTTCCGAAATAGTTATGACATCCTTTACTTTTACAATATAGTCATTTACATCAACTAAAATATTCTTATCAATATCATATATAACATAACTTAATTGAACAATATGTGGCCATAAATTTAATGTATCTGGGTTTATAATTTTAGTTTCGGGCAATCCAGTGGTCTCTGTATCAAATACTAAAATAATCATTTAATAATTGTTATTCTTCTTAGTGTTTTAAGTTATTTAAATTATAAAATAAAAAATCAATTTTATTTATTAGTCTTTAAATTATTTTGCAAATAATAATTTAAAACAACTTAAAGGCAACATTAAACATAATTTTTACAAATACCAAATGTGCGTCGATGCCAAATTGTAATACCATGTTCTTTTATTCCATCCATATGTTTTTTTGCACCATAACCCTTATTAGAATCAATCCCATAATATTCAGATAATGTGGGAT
>JACCDP010593732.1_pt1 | contig 18239 bp, 14 predicted proteins | sample 7445841 | NCBI WGS metagenome assembly JACCDP01 (sample SAMN15323441, study PRJNA562643) | freshwater metagenome | isolation source: river surface water | place: USA:Blue River Watershed | collected 2017-08-17
GCAACCATTGAAGGCTTCAATGCGCAATTGAAGACCCTCAAAGCATTGAAAAAAGAACACCCTGAGCACGAGTACGTGGTGTCGGTGACGTATTTCGAAGATGAGGTAATGGACCTTGTGAATTTTGCGCCCATAGAAGAAGTAGCATTGCTGTCCCGGGAAAATTACAAGCCGGGAGGTTTAACGGCCCTGTTGGATGGCATAGGTAAATCCATAGAACGCATTCAAGACCGATATGCGGCTGAATTGAATGCAGATCAAGCTACAGTGGTCATGATTATTCTTACCGATGGGGGAGAGAATGCCTCGAAATTCTACACCCATCCATTAATATCATCGCGGATAAAAACCTTGGATGAAACGGGTAAATGGACGTTTAGCTTTTTGGGTGCGGATTTAGATGCGGTCAGGGCATCAGATCAGTTGAACATCCGTCGTGAGAATATCATTTCGTTCAATAAAAGCAACTATGCGGACATGATGGATCAGGTTTCTGCTTCTATTTGTTCTTACGAACGCATGAAGTCAACCGGAAATTACAAGAACGATTTGTTCGATGATATTTCCGAGAAAGATCAACGTAATTAACCCCTTTAACATTATACCTATGAAAACAGCCGCTATTATCACAACCGTGATTGCAACCTTCCTTTTTCTTTACAGTTCGTACATGCTGACTTACGACCCAGTGGTACGATCCACAAAAGATGGAATGCTATTGTTCAATTTCGCTTTCTGGTATGCCATACCAGGGATTTTATGGATCATTTATTTAATCACGCAAAAAAAATAGGTTTCATCGGTTACCTACTTGATAAATCCGATTTCAATTAATATAACCCTTAAATTTTTACGTATGAAAAAGCTATTTCTTTTATTAACCTTAAGCCTGAGTGCAGTCCAGTTTAAAGCACAAAATATAGGATTATTTGAAGGTACTTGGGTAGGCCAAGGATATCAACTCAACAACAACGAGACTTGGTCAATTCAATTAACTGTTGCTGGTGAGAACATAATTGTTGATTATCCCTCACTCAGCTGCAGCGGTAAACTCACCAAAATCAAAACGGACAAGAATAAACTGTTTTTGTCCGAGAAATTAACCTTGGCGAATACATGTATCGATAATGGAAAGGTAGAACTCGAATGGTTAACGCCCAATGAAATTCGTTTCAAATGGTCCTTTTTAAACGGTATTCCTGGATCAATCGCTACACTTTATAAATTCAATTAACCGGCTATAGTTGATCGGACTTATCCAAGCCTTTAATTTTTTTTTAAAAAAAACAGGTTTCATCGGTTACCTTTTTTAAAATCCGATATCAATGCATGTAACCCTTAAATTTTTACTTATGAAAAAGTTATTTATGACCATAGTTTTAGCAACCCTCGCTCAATTCGCCTTTGGACAAAAGCAGGTATATGTGAATGGATATTACCGCAGCAATGGGACCTATGTTCAACCGCATTACCGCACCAGTCCCAACAACACAGTGTACGATAATTGGAGTACCTACCCTAATGTGAATCCCTATACGGGTCAAACGGGTACAAGAATATACAACGACTCGTATTATTATACACCAAGCTTTAATACAAGTGATTTCAATCGACCAAATTCATTATTTCAAACGAACAATTTGTTTAAACCGAATTCATTATTCAATTAATGGTTAATCTTCAGACTATGAAAAAGTTATTTATAGCAGCTATGGTTTTGATCAATTTATCATTTACCGAAGCACACGTTAATCGGACATTACCTTCGAATAAGTTCTCACACCACGGTCATGTTCATAGCATCAATAACCGTCAAACCACCGTTTACATTTGTAATGGGCCTAAGGCGTATGCATATCACTCGAGCTCTTACTGTAGCGGATTGAATAATTGCAGTACCCAAATTTATGCAATCAGCCTATCTGAAGCCTTGGGCAAGGGGAGAAGGGCTTGTCAAAAATGTTACTAATAAAATCAAATGCAATGAATAAAATATCAAACACAAATGTTGTTCCAATGAAAGAGCAACTAATTAATTTTCTGAATGGATTGGAATATAGGTTTGAAATCAGGGAAGATTCAGAGGAGCGTACAGTAATTCAAACCGGGATATCTCTTACCGTTGGAGCCTCGGTTGGTTATATAGTCATCCATAATAAAATTTCCTTAGTCGAGATTTTAGCCTATTCACCCGTAAATATCCCTGAAAATAAGCGGTCAGAAGTAGCAAAATTTATGGATATTGTAGATTCAATTACCTATGTTGGAAATTTGCAATTAAACCATGTTAGTGGGGGAGTTCGTTGTAAGACTTATTTCCGACATGCAAGTGAAATGGTTCCTTTAGAGATTATTAAAGATAATTTCTTTGAGGCTTTTAATATACTGGAGCGTTATATGCCAGGAATCATGGCTATTGTTTACGCAGGAAAAGATGCTGATACAGCTGTTAATGATCTTTTGGGAACAGTGAATCCTACAAACAACTGATAACCTCTATTATTGCTTGTCATCTAATGTCGAGATAATTATCTCATCGGTTTCAGCCTTTAACTTTCCTTGTTTTTCAGATAAGCTATAGTACGCTCCATCAAAATAAAGGTAGAATCTGTCTTCTCCATTATTGTTGTAATTAAAGACCTTCAACTCATGAAGGTCTTTTTGCGTTAGGGTATATATTTTGAGATTCTTTTCAACCAAAGTATAAGTCATTACTTTGTTGTTGATTTGTTGGGTAAGTAACTCGATTCTTTCAAGCGCCCGGTTTAATGAATCTAAAGTAGACGATTTAGATTTAAAATCTTTCTTGCTTAATTCTGATTTGATACCTATTATTTTATCTTTTTGATTTAATAAATAATGGTTTTGTTCCTCTAAATTAACTACGGAAATTTTGAAATTCACCTCTGCATTTGCATATCCCATTGCTGAACTTGTCGATACCGCCTTGGCAGACGTTGAACTTTGAGTTTCCTTTGGCAAATCAATGTCTACATAAGCCGAGGCAAAATAATCGGTGGAAGTCCCTGATTTCTTTGGGTCATTGTTGGCGGTATTTGTTGGATCACTCTTCGAATCCCCCGTGAAATAAATCTTTAGTATACCTGCCGGTATCGCAAGAATTAGTAGTATTGCCGCAATACGCAGTAACATTCTCAATGTGTTAGGTCTATTCGTTGCTACCGGATTTTCTTGTACAGATGATTCCTCCAAATTTTGAAGTATGGCTTTATTTTCTTTCCGTTGGATTCGGTTAAACGCGTGATATAACTCTTCCGCTTCTATATTTTCTTCAATTTCTTGTAACAGTTGCTTATTTGATTTTCGTTCCAGACGTTGAAACGCAAGCTGCATTAATGTAGCTTCCTCCAAAAAGGCTTTAAACATCCCTTTAGTATCAGACAATAATATCTCAATTATGGGATCATTGTTTGATGGTTCTGTTATTTCTAATAATGCGAGTTCACTCAAGTAGGTATCCAGCAGATATTCCTTATCGATTGTTTGCAAAGAAGGACTAACTCCTTCATTGGTTTCAGAAAGTCCAAGTAAATTTTTCACATCCACTATTACTTGAACTTCGCTTACCGATTGGTAATCCGCAGATTGTTCCGCAACTAACTCACGGAATAGCATTATTGAAGCTGATTCAGGCATGGGAAATTTGTACTAGTTTTCTTAGCTCTCCTCTGCATTTGGCCGCTTGTGATTTCGCGCTTTTATCGTTTGAAAACCCTAAGGCTTCTGCGATTTTATCCATGCGTTTTTTTTCAAAATATTGCATGTTTAACAGGTCAAAACACTTTTTGCTTTGCTGTTTAAACAGCTCCATGGCTTTTTCAAGGGTATTTAGTCTCTCCTCTTTTTCGGGATTGAATTCATTATCAGAAAACCAATCCACAATGTTAGGATCAAAGTCTTCCATGTCTACCGAATGCATTTTTGAATTTTTTCGATGCTTAGTGAGCAACTGATTTCTACAAATGGAATTCAGGTACGTTTGGATGTTGCAGGTTAACTTAAATTCTTCTTTTTTCGCATTTTCAAACAATACCAATACGGCATCTTGATATACATCTTGAATTTCATCAGGATCTTTATGGATTTTTGACATAAAGCGTAGCGCATAGTCCCGATGTTCATTATACACCTTCGTGAAATATCGATCATCGGTTCTTAATTTAACTATTTTCTCAAAATCAGTCATTGCATGAAAGTTTATCATTTTTTTTGATAAATAAAACTTGAAGAAAATTACTGAGTCAGGTAAATAGTCTTTTTGTCTGACTTGTCATATTTTATTATCCAATTTTCAAATATATAATAACGATATAAATTAGTATGGATAATTCTGTCTGAAAAAGAAATTAAAGTGTTTTCTTCAATATCGTCAAGATGTAAAAAATTATATGCGACATAGAATTCACCACCATTAATTCGTTTATCCAAATATTGTTTATATTCTTTTCCATCTACAATTTGGGTAAGTAAAGATGTATTTGAAAATGAAGGTAAAATTCTTGAAACAGGATCATAATTTTTTATTGAATCAAATTGAAAAATATCAGAAATATCAATTTGTAAATTCTCATTGAAAATTTCTTCCAAAGGATTTCCCTGTTTTATAGAATAATCTCGATATTTCGACTGTGGTATTTGGGGAAACAGTTTATTCAAATTACGTTTCGAATATGGGAATATATCTGAATTTTTTTGAAACTCTTCTTTTGAACCAATGGTATCTCCCTTGTAGTAAGCAATGATTCCACACATAGTAGTATAATGAGGTAAATTAAAATTCTTAATTTTATTCAAGTAATATTCACATTCTAATAAATGATCATTCTCATTCTCAACTCCAGATAATTCAAAAATAAAATGGGCTATGGCTAAATTTAAATAACTCCATTTATATCCATTAAACCGTTGTGATATATCAAAATTCTTGATTGCCTCTAACAATTTTTCTTTTACCAAAGGGTCGGCTTCTTTTACCTCAACATTTGAAGTATCGCCATCAAATGAGACACAACTTAATTTCCTATAATACTTGGTCTTTCTTAATGCAGTTTTTGAATCTAAAAAAATTGGTAAGTCATATTTTCTAGAAATATTTCGTTCACTTAATAATTCTAAAAGATAACACAGACCTAAATTATTATAAATTTCAGCACTTTTAAAACCCTCCATTAAAATAGTATTGAATATTATAGTTGATAATTGATAATTACCACTAACAAATGCCAAATTAGCAATTTCAAATCGTTCAAGTAAATCATTCATTTTTAATGAAGATATACGAACAATTTTTTTTCGATCCTCCAGGCTAGGATAACCTCTAAGATTCTGTTTTAATCCAAAATGAGAATAGATTCTGGTTAAAACTTCTTCAGCAATATGCATAACTTTATAACCTCCTAGGTGAGCGTTAAAAATTGCATATTCATCAGCTTGACTTTCAAAAATGCATGTATATACTGAATCCTTAACTTCTTTTAATTTTTTACGAAGTTCCTTATCTGCATATCCACTTCCTACACTTTCTATATTACTGTGCTCTAAAAATATATGAGCAAGCTCATGCCCCAAAACAAAAGCAAGTGCGTTGCATGAATCTTGACCAAACGATCTTAAAACTGTAATAAACTCTGATCCTACTCTAATTTTACCATAATCCCCACCTGATGCTGGTATGTAATCAATAATTAACTGGCTATTCTCTGGGAAATATTGAAGAACCGGTTTTGAAAGTTGCTTTGTGGAGTGTAGATTATTGTATAAATCATCGAATACCTTAATCACAAATGCAGGGGGCTTTTGGGATTGTGAAAAACAATAAATACTTGCCGAGAATAATAATATTGACAAAAGAAATCTCATTAATTTATCTATTTTATAAAATCAAATTTCTATTCGAAATCTTGTTAATAAGTTCAATTGGTTCCATTGGATTTATGAATTTACGTTTTTATCAATTATGGGTTTTCCTGGGTCTTCCAGGGTGTCGTTTTTCTATGAAAGTAATTATATCACCTTCATTGAGTGTTTTCATATTTTTTGAACAATCTCCATTTTTGAGTGAAAAAGTTAGGATGTCGTTACTGTTTTTTATTACCGTATAGCAATATCCTTCTCTGTATTTTTCAAGTTCTTCACTTTGATTTTTACGTAAAACATTATCTGTGAAAAATTTATTGTTTTTCAAGGAATTAGGATTATCGTCTATTTCCTTATAACGGTCTGGATTGATAACCGGTTCAACTTTGGGGATTGTTGGGAAAAATTTCCATTTTGCATCAGCAAAATCCCAATACATTTCATCCAAGCAATAATAGTATGGAGACGATAGTTGCAAAAACATACGTTTCATTAATTCCGCAGGAAAACCAGATTTAAATCGCAGCGCACAAAGAAATTTAAATTCTCTAAATTCAGCTTCATTAAGAGAATTATGTGCTGTTGGATCCCATTGGATTAAGCCTTCCCGAAAAAGCATTCCAGCCCAATATCTCAAATATCCTTGTAATTCAAGTTCATTCCAAGTGTAGTTTTTCCCCTTCAATGATGTATCGAAACAATGTGGTAGTAGGTAAGAATTATTCAAGACTGACTTTGAAAGGGCTTTGTTTAATCGAGATTTAGCCAATTTATAATCAACTAACTGATTTCCATTTACCTGAATAGTTTGTGCTCCTATGAATTGTGAGAATCCATTTAAATTATTGGTTTGTATTTCACTATCTACTGCGAATTGAACCAAAAGCATATCCAACTTAATTCCAAGTTTTTTTAATTCCAATTCATTAAATACCTCCTCCATATAGTCATTGCAATTATCCTCTCCGTCGGTTAGTGCAAAAATCAACATTTTGTCATATGAGCCTGCATTTTGCTGACAAGTTTTTATGGAATCCCTAATGGTGTGGAATAAAGGGGTATTATTATTAAAGTTATTTACTCCGTAAACTTCTTGAGTAAGTTCTATGGAATCAGCCATTTTAACGGCTTTTGAAACGCTATCGCAACCATTTCTTAGTAATCGGAATGCAACATCATCGGAATTAAAATCTAAAAAGGGTAATACGACATCTTTAAAGATTTGCTTGGCATGCTCATGTTTTGGTTTATTCGCAACCATGGTCATCATGCTATAGCTGTTATCGAAAATTACTTCTATGTATCGTTTCATTGAGATTAGGTATTTATTATTAATTTGGATATTATCTTGTTATTATTTCAAGTATATGGGGTGTTATAATTTTGAGATTCAGTTAATCTTTATTCATTTCAATCCTTTTCTTTTCATTATGTTCTTTCACCGCCTCTTCAATATCGATGTTGTGATGCCCTAACTCATCTAAGCTGTCCTGGTTGAAATATGCATGATAGTCTTCAATTATGTCCTCGTTATTCCATTCAGAGATATATTCCATCATATGAGAAATGATTTTTTGCCGGTCAATAGGGGATTTGAGATGAACTAAACAAAATCCTCCTCCAGGAACATAAATAACTATAATAGGCTTTTTGAATTTTTCGAATGAAATTTCTATGTCTCTTATTTCTTCTTTGAGAATATGAACATATGGATTTTCCGCCTCATGTTTCAAATCAACTTGGGGAATGGTTTTTAATATGGTTTGATTCGCTTTAAGTTTAGCTTGCATCGATTGAAATTCTTGATGCATCCCGATCAATTCATTTCGAAGAACCATTAACTCGGTAAAGCGTTGGGATTTCAGTTCAATTTCCCGGTTGAAATAGTGGATTTTATCCCGTTCCTCGATTTCAAAAAGTGTCATTTGATCTTTATTCCTGTAAAATTTTTCGGAATAATGTGCCGAAATTTCTTGAAGAATTTTATCGAAATCTTCGATTCGTTTTGAGTAAATGTAAAATTGGTCGTTCATGAATGGGTATATTATGTAAAAAAAAATTCTTTAAATGGCTTGAGATTAAAGTTATGTAATTTATTCATTCACGCAAATAAACCCTGATTGCATCTCAAGTTGTAAATTAAAGCTTTTGATTCTCTGGAAAGAAAAACTGCAGGTATTCAGGATATATACCCGTTCGTGCGAATTCAATCCTCCCGCCTCGGACGATGGTGAGTTGGACGTTCATGTTAGTTGTTTAGGTGTTGAATGATTTTAAAGGCAAGGTTGTTGTCAATTTTATCGCCCTCCAAAATGTTCACAAAAAGTGTTTTACATTGGTGGTAATCGGAATCATGGTCATTTTTATTTGGGTAGGGGAGATAGCCGCTGTCAAAGGCAAGACCTGGATATAGAAGAACTAATTTATTTGTTTTCCAAAATCTACCATAGGTGTACATTTGACGTAGATCTTCAATACTTGCCGAATTATTATTGGGGCGTTTCCATTTGGTATCGATAACGAATGTTTCAATTGTCCCTTTTCTGAGAACGATGTCTGGCCTAATGCTTCGGTAACTTGCATAAAATGGTTTCGGTTCCTGACCTCTGACACACCATTGTTCAGCTGGGTGCTGGTTGGCGTAATTGCGTAGGATTTGGAGCACGTATTCTTCCCACAGGATATTCATGTCAAAAAGAATTGAAATCATCTGTTGCTTGCCTTGATTGATGTCTGGCGAATAATTGAGAATAATGAGTTTGGCCAATTCAAGAGCACGTTCATAAGCGCTTGTTTTTCGATCAATTTGCAGCGAATCAAGCAATTGAATGGTTGGCTTGATTTGATCAACTTCCGGGAAGCCAAGTTGAATGCGTTTACATTTATCGTTGAGAAAAGAAGTCCGGGAAAATTGCCCTACAATTTGAAGCGCATAAGCCAAGACCTGATGCAATTGATGATTTCGGTCATACACCTGATGCGAAGTGTAGAAGCGTTCTTGATGGACGAAGTTATGACGAAGATTACCCGCAAAATCAAGTTTGCCTTTCAATGCCTTTACATTGCTTTTTTCAGTTCTGTATTTTTTGACTAAGCCCTGCCTGATCAATTGCTCGAGCTCATTTAGGTAATACTCAAAATAAACTTCCAGTAAATTGATATGTTGATGCTTTAGTTGGGCTTGACCGGTGGATTGTGCTTTTAATTTCCCACACGTTTTAAGCATTTGCAATAACACAGGTTTCCATTTGTCATCGGCATCATTCTTATCCGCCTTCGGATGGATATTTACAAGCAGCCTATCCACTTGAATGACACCCACATACTGTTTAAAGCGAAGCCCGTTATGCAGCACATCAAAATACTCGTTGTTGTGCAGTGTATTCAATTTGACAAAGGCTTCCCAATGGTTCTTTTCAAAACCTTGTTCGCCAATCAACAGCCTGCCGTGCTCGAAAACGTTAATGGGCTTTTGCATTATTCTGGCGACAACAGTTTTTGTAGGGCCTGAATAAAGGTTTCGTCAGACATTACTGCTTTATCCGAGATGTTCAGAATCTGGTAAATCTTGCCATCCGCATCAAAATCTTCAGATTGAACAGCAAATTTCACCTTGTTCGCTTCTGTAATATTAAAAAATGAGGAGCCAATTACCATCTCCATTTTGCGGTAGTTTCCGTAGAAATATTCTTGTAGTAATGGAATGATTTTATTGGCAAAGGCATTTCGGAGTTCGTCTATTGATTTTATATCGATCAAAAAGGCATGACCAATGGTGTGGTCACGGTCAACGAGTACTTCTATACGCTCGTTCATTGTTTCAAGCAACAACTTCAAGTCAACGCCATCGATAATCTTCCCTTGTAGTTTGGATGGATCAGGTAACATTTCTACAAACGAGAAACGTCTGCGCAACGCAGTGTCTAATGCTTCAACAGAACGGTCTGCGGTGTTCATGGTACCAATGATGTAAAGGTTGGAAGGAACGCCAAATTTATCCTTAGAATATGGCAGCGTTACTGTCAATTCATTATCTCCACCAATGCGCTTGTCATGTTCAATTAACGTAATTAATTCACCAAAAACCGCAGACACATTACCACGATTTATTTCGTCTATAACTAATACATAGTTTTTAAAATGGTTAACTTCCTCATTTACTAATTGAAATTTTTCCTTCAAATGATTAATAACTCCAGCCGCGTATCCTTCCCAACCTTCAAAAACGTTGGTTTCACCTTTACAAAAACTCTCAAGTTTTTTCTTTGATAAGGTGCCTTGTTTTTTAATTTCAGATGATGTGAATAAATTAAGGTTATTATTGCTGTTTACATTAACTCGATACTCATTACCTCTTACTGTTTTTAGAACTACAAAATCATTTGAATTTTCATTTATAGATTTAATAAAATTTGTATAAGATTCATGAAAATTGGTTTTTCTATTATTCTTGGCCTTATCTGCAATGACCTTAAAAATACCGTCCTTTATTTCATATGAAACTTCATCTAAATTCATTGTCGGTTTAATTCCCTCGATGAAATCTTCATAAGACATTGATTGATGAAAGGTAGTGAAAATTATTTGTCCTTCAGGATTTTCCTTTTCATCAAAAATGAGAGATTTAAATTTCTTCATTAAGTCATTTCTCTCATCCTTATTATTTTCGTAAAATACCTGATCTATTATTTTTAACGCCTCATCTACAGTGTTATATGTCTTCCCGGTTCCTGGTGGACCGTATAGGATTTGGTTGAGGGGTGTGTTATTCATAGATTTTTGATTTCCATTTTGTGATAATCCAATTTGCTTGCCTAGTATTAATTCTTCAAATTCTGGTTTGTTGAATTTTCGATAACCTGATTTTTCACTTCTTTCTAATTCGAATTTAATAGCTTCGAATATGCTTTCTTTCATTTCTTTCGAAATATGAACTCCATGTTGGTAGGTAAACCAGGGTCTTGGATTGTTGCCTTTGAATTGCCCGCTTTCCTTTGAAATGGCCTTAGTGGATATAAACCCAAAATCACCATCGGATTGTTTTTTACGAAGAGTAAGACAATACCGTTGACCAATCGTAAAACTTAAATGTCCCCTTCGGGAATGAACGTTAAATACAAGTCTTTCGTCCCCTGTTTCAAGTCCAAAATATTGCCCAATTTCTCTTAAAAAATCGAGGTATAAATCCAAATCTTGTTTTTCGAATTTCTCCAGGAAATGTTTGAAATCAATTTCAATGTCTTCATAAAACCCTATATTTTCATACTTTTCTTGCCTCCGGTTGACATTTTCAATAAAGTATTTATCAAATTCATCATTGGTGATCCTATGTGCTTGAAATTCGGGGTGTGTCGCTTTGAATCTTGAAATCTCTTCATCAATAATAGGTGTTAATTGATTAATCGTGTCATTCAAGTCAGCCAATAAATCATCAATGGATGTATAGTTCTCTTTAGGACTTTGTAGTTCGTATTTAAACATACTGTTTCCCGGTTTAGATTCGTATTTATACGATCCATGTTCATCTATTCTTGGTTTCAGTGATTTTAAAAATTTTAAGACTAATTCATTTTGTAGGTCTTTTGGTGATTCTGTTTGAACGAATTGTATGTAATACGAAATTCCATGTTGCGTGTATCCACAAAAAATATCAATTACATCACCAGCAGAACCAGGAAAACTAACAGGTATATTCCAAAGCGTAAATCCAAAATAACCTGACTTTTCCGTGCCTATAAAATAATCCAATTCAGATCCTTTTGAGCCTTTGATTCTTGTTGAGAACGTGAAATTCGGGTCCAGTTCTCGTTTGTTTAGTAACCAGTCATAGACTGCTTTTTCGTATTCTTGGTATGGGATCATAGGTATTGCTTGAAATTAATTACTGTTTGAAATCAAATTTTCACTAATTTTTCATCTAACGTAATGAACTGTTTTCCCTCATCAAATACTACTCTCCAATAATTTTTTCCTTTAATTTCGAGTTTGGTTAATTTAATGTTTGGACTTGGCACAAAATAAGAATTAGTAGTTGATGCAGATCGAATTAGAAATCCAATTTTATTTTTTGAATTCACGTAGCTGTTAATTTTCAATTGTCCGCCATTTATTTCGCAGAACATATTTGAATTGAAATCACTTGAATTCAATGAATTGGCAATAATTAATTTTAATTCTTTTAAGAATTGTGCTAATTCTAAAGGTGGTACATTATCAAATTCTATTCGTCTGAATAAAAAACCCTCAGATTCGGTTTCGTAGCCATATTCGGCACTAAAATCATATTCACCAGGTTTTTCAGTTACTGAGGTTCTACCATTCAAATATTTTTTTCTATTTAAATTATAGTTTGAACAAAAACTAATGAGGTCATTAAGTTCTGAAAGGAGCAGTCTTTTTTGAAAGACGGTTAATTGAGCATTCAATTTAATATAATTTTGTTTAATTGACTCATATATAATTTCACGAGTTAATTTATTTCGCATAAAATCATGAAACATTTCCATCATTTTTATGTCTATTAGATCAGTTGAAGGTTTCTGGTACTCTTTATTCCAATCAATATTCGTGGGTATGTATTTATCTCCACCCTCATCAACGTAATACCTCCACCAACTTTTAATGTTGTAGGGAAAATGAGAAAATGAGAAAATCATTAAAGATTTTAAATTATTAGTATTGCTTTTAGAATTATATAGATTGAGTTCCTCTGGAACTTCTAGTTTTTTATTTTCTATCAAATTAATATATGATTCTCCATTGTTTTCATCACCTGAAAAAAAGGCAAAATCTTTAGTGTGAATTGTAATTGTATCATTCAACTTGAAGTAGTTATTATTTCTGTCGTATAGCCATTCAATATCACTAATTGAAAATTTGATAGATTCATCTTTTACAAGGTTAATTGAATAACTATTATCTGTTTTCAAAGAATCTTGATCCGCATTTTTCAAAGAACTATTGTCCGTTTTAGGATTCAAAATTGTTCCTGATAAAATCATAAATAAAGCTCCAATGGGTAGAATTAGGCTAAATCTAAAAATGTACTGTTTCATATCTCATCATTTAATTTCTCGGCTCCAATGCCTCTCTCAATACCTGCTGTAACAACAACTCATTTTGTTGCTGGCTCTCCTTTATACTTGCCTCCAGATTGTCACACAGTTTCATGAGTTCTACTAATTTGGCAACGATACGCTGTTGTTCAGATAATGGCGGGAGTGCTATAAGAGACTCTACAATATCACCGACATTCACATGTTTTGCTCCCATTCCTCTATGTTTAGACAATAAGCGTTGTTTGTACCCCTCCTCTGTGACTGCGTACATTAAATATAAATGGGATATTGCTAATGCTGGTCTAAATAACATTACACGTTGTCCTAAACAAACATTTTGATTGCTTGGGACAAAAGTTGCACGACCGATTGAACCTTCACGAGCGTAAACAATATCGTTTTCTTTCGGAATTAGACGCTTTACTCTATCTAGATAACTTTGATAAGACAATCCTCTTAATCTAACAATCTCACCTTTATCGTTGATACAATTTGTGTCAATACCATAATATTCGGTCTCAGTTTCAATATATTTTGGTGTTGAATGCGGACAATCAATAATGGCAAGACATATTTCATTCAACCTACACCATACCCAATTCTCCGGAATTTCAAATGGAATTTCCTCCTCAGAAATAGGTGGAAGTGGTTTTTCTTTTTTGGTTTTCTTCTCCTTAATCAATTGTTCCTTTTCGGCTTTGATCTTTTCGAGTAAAACACTTGCCGGTTCGTCGTTGGGGTCTTGAGGAACTAATTTCCCTTGCATCGCCTCTCGTAAAAAGGCTTGACGAAGTTGTTTGACTAGAGAGAGTTGGTGGGAGAGTTCGGACTCTAAACCATCTGTTGATTCCTGTGCATTTACAAATTGTTCTTTTACCTCTTTCTGTTTTTCAATATCAAAATAAGGTAATTCGTATTTACCAAATGCTGTCAACCCAATGGCCTCCTTGGAAGTTCCAGCTTTTGTGTTTCTCACAATTTCATCCTTGAAGGCCTGGAATATCAAATGATAAAACTTTAGATCGATTGGGTATTTAATAGGATCTTTTGGCGTAATAATGAAACACAAATCACTCGAAATGAACCTGCCATTTACATAATGTGTTCTGCCAAGTGAACCAGAAGCAGCCGCAGCAAATATCAAAGCTTCGCAATCATGCGTGTATTCGTTGTGTGATTTCCACTCTGAAGCTGCTGTGATGAAATCATATTCACCAGGTGTACACTTTGAACTTTGTAAACTACCTTTTTCAAAATGAAATAAGTCTTTAATTTTCATCAAGCTCATTTCACGGCTAATTTGAGTTGCTCTAACAAGGTATTGCTTTTCTCAAATGAGTTGTGCAACATTTCCATCAACTCAACACTAGAAAATTCTTGCACTTCTTCTAGCTTAGTCGGATTCTTGATGTCCAAATCGTAATTGCGGTCAATGATCGTTTGGATATCCACTTTCCAGCTAACATCACTTTCAGCACGGTTCTTCCACCATGATTTGATTGGATCAAATTCTTTGATTGTTATTGGTTTCGTTTTACTATATGCTTTTTGTCCTTCCGGTAATCGATGCTCATAATACCAAACTTCTTTCGTTGGTTGTCCTTTAGTGAAGAACAATAAGTTTGTCGCTACGGTTGCATAGGGTTGGAACACGGAATTTGGTAAACGGATAATCGTGTGCAAATTACATTCTTCCAATAATCTCTGACGAACTCTTTGTTTCACACCATCACCGGTTAATGAACCATCCGGTAAGACAATCCCAGCACGACCACCGTTTTTCAATAGGTGAACCATCAAAACTAAGAATAGATCAGCACTTTCTTTCGTTCTGAAATTCTGAGGAAAGTTGTTTTCATTATTGTTAGCCACGATTCCACCAAACGGAGGATTTGCCAAAATAGCATCCACTCGGTGTTTTTCCGTATAATTACTCAAGGGTTGGTCTAACGAGTCACGAAAAGAGATATTAGGAACCTCCATATCGTGCAAGATGAGGTTTGTTGTAGCCAATAAGTATGGTAAGGGTTTGTATTCCCAACCAATGATATTTTTTGAAATACTTTCTCGGTCTTCAACACTATTTGCTTGAACTTTTAAATGTTCGATAGCTGCAGTTAAATATCCACCTGTTCCACAACTTGGATCCAATATTTTTTCACCCAATTTCGGGTCTATCATTTCACAAATAAACTCAGTGATAGCTCTTGGGGTATAAAATTCACCACTCTTACCGGCACTTTGTAGTTCTTTGAGTATCGTTTCATACAATTCTCCAAAAGCGTGACGATCCTTGGCAATATTGAAATCAATTTCATTCAGTTTATTCAATACCTTTCGGATATTGGTTCCGCTTTTCATATAATTGTTATTCCCCTCAAAAACCTCACGAATGATTAATGATCGTTTATTGGTTAGATCTTCTGTTGCTCCAACAGGCAGATTTCGTAGGGTAGGAAAAAGTGTTCGGTCAACAAATGTTGCCAATTCATCACCAGTTATTCCTTCATCATCACCAGCCCATTGATCCCAATGCAACTCGGCAGGAATTGGGCTAGTATATTCATCATTCAGGATCTCAAGTTCTTTGTCCTTGTCAGAGAATATTTTATAGAACAACATCCATCCTAATTGTTCAATTCGTTGTGCGTCACCGTTCAAACCGGTATCGGTCCACATTATTTTTCGGATGCTATCTAGAACTCCTTTTAGGTTACTCATATTATTTTATTTCAAATCGTTTGGAGATATAACTTGCTGTTTCTTGAATATCAAATTCTTGGGATGTGTTCCCACTTCTCACGTAAAACTTCTTTTCTACTTTACCATTTTTATCCTGAATTTCACAATACAATGGATTTGATCCTGATTTAATATCTATTTCACAAATCTCCATCGTATTAACAATTGGGAAATTAATTTTCAAGTTAGTGGTCGCAAATTCTTTTCCGAAAGCATTGTTTACGATATTTCGCAGGTGTAATTCAAAATGGTCTTTATTCGGTTCTTTAAGAGTATTGTAATCACTCTCCAGTCCAAGTATTTCACCTTCATCCGTTACACCGATCAATAATTTTCCTCCTTCAGCATTATTGAAGGCAGAAATAGTTTTCAAAATGATTTCTTCCATTTTTTTATCCAACCTATTTTCTCTCCAGTTCCAACGCATGGTAGATTTGAATTCTAAGAAACCGTGTTCACCTGATTGGATAACATCCATAAGGTCTAGGTTGGCAGTAACATTTACAGCCGTTATAGAGATATTATTTAAATAGGTATTAAGTTCATCTGCAAGTAGGGTTCTCCTTGCTTCAAGAAATTTTTCATAATTCTCAATCTTCCAAAGATTTTCGTCTTCAGGAATACATTGAAGTTTTAATGAATTTGGAAGTCTTTCTTTTACGGTCGATAAATATACATCTGCAAACTTTGCGGACTTTTCACGATTTTCAATTTGAGTTAATATTGCACGGTTCGTGATTTCTTGAGCAATTGCGTAATGAAATTGATTGGACATGTCATAAATTCCAGAATCCCTTAAAACGGAATAGGCAAAGATATGATCTCTTTCCAAACCATATTTTTTACCCATATTTTTTCTAAGAGTAAGTCCTGTTCCTAAACATACTGCACCTTTACTTTTGAAATACCATTTCATTAAAGCAAATAACGGGTGTCTCACATCTCTACCGATAAATTCAGAAGGTTTAATTTCCAATGGTCTTTCCTCTGCTATGATTGCTAACATTGCATCAAAGGGTGAAGGATTGTCGTTGATAATCGATAAGTCTTTATCCAATTTTTGAGGCAACTGGCTTATGTAACGATTTCTGATTTGGGAGTAATAAAACCATTGAATTATCTTTTTAATTTCTTCTTCGGTTAATTTATTTCCGGGTTTGTTATAAACAAAAGCAATTATTGGAATCAAGGCATATACAGAGTTTATCTCATCTGTGTGATCCACATAGGCTTGACTTTTAAGGAGGTTACACGTGTAATCTAATACGGTTTCATCTAAAAGTTTCCAGGCTAATATAATATTGTCTCTGTTTTCTGAAGAGTGTAATTTCTCCATTTTAGAACCCATCTTGTGTGTTACAGCCAAAACAGCGTATACAAGGAAATCAAGTTTGAATACAAAACCTTGTTCAGCAAGTTGTTCAAGTTTTTTCTTAAATAAATCCCTTGCTTGTGGCCAGTAACCTGAAATTTGAGCAAGAGCTAATTCTGCATCCGTTAAATTAACACCACTCGCATTTACAATATAAAAAATATCAATTGCTTCTTTTATCGTTGCTTTAACTGGTATTACTTGCTCCAAAAAGTCTCGATCTTCAATTTTTTCAATTGATTTTATGTTACTGTAAATTAAATCCTCACGTTCTCTCGGAATTCGTTCTCCTTGCGTTTTTTTCTCCAACTCATCAGTAATATCTCTCGGACTTATTTTTCCCTGTAATAAATCAGTAATATTAACCCATAATGGGTTGTTTTCCATTGTCTTAACCTTGTAATATTCCAACTCCAAGGTTTCTACATTCACGAACAAACCACGTATATCATTTTCAATTTCTTTTTCCGTATAATAAGGAGGAATGTTTCCTGTAATTAACATATACAGGGTCGTTATTCTCTGCTGACCATCAAGGATTAATTTTACAGAACCTTTATTTTCATCATATTTAAAACTTCCTTTAAGCTCAGGAGGATTATTTGTCTCCCAAGTTAGCATTGTTCCTGTTGGATAATCTTTTATCAATGAAGATATTAGATTTTTTGCATCACCTCTTTTCCAAACATATTCCCTCTGAAATGCGGGTACAAAAAGTTGATTTTCATCAATCTTATCAATAATTTGTCTAATCTTCATTAAGCTCCTTGTTTATATAGTTCTTGTTCTAATTCTTTTACAGCTTCCATATATTTGGCTTTACCACCAAACTGATTTATAATTTCTAAAGGTCCACCGAACTCATCAAGTGGTTTCACTTTTAGAATATCCATGCTTTCAATATTTGTTATCCCTTCATCCGCGTATTTGTCGATGAGGGCTTCCAATACTTTTCTAGCCTGTTCACCATATTTGGTAAAATAATTCCGCTTTTTGACATTATTGGCTCTTTCTTTTCGAGTTAGTGGCGGTTGATCAAATGCTACGTGGCAAATGAGGTCAAATAAATCAACTTCTCGATTAACTGCATCTCGCAGAGCTTCAACCAAAACACCTTGACTTTCTAACTCTTTTATCAATAACTCCTTCTTTTCGGATGAGTTCCACTTTAGTAAGAATTCATCCAATGA
>JACCDP010182772.1_pt1 | contig 18234 bp, 15 predicted proteins | sample 7445841 | NCBI WGS metagenome assembly JACCDP01 (sample SAMN15323441, study PRJNA562643) | freshwater metagenome | isolation source: river surface water | place: USA:Blue River Watershed | collected 2017-08-17
ACAAATCGACCTGGCACGCACCTACCTGCGTAAAGGTCTTATTCGTAGCTGTACGAGCCTTTAGGATGCCCGTGACAGCGGTGTTTGCTGTGCCTCCCACCTCAAGCCGGAAGTGAGTGAAAGCACTAGAGCTGGCGGTGGTTGAAGTGGTCGAAGCGATACCTGTGTCTACGTAGGTCGTTGCGCCCGTTGAAGGGTTGCACGCGAAGACAAAGTTTCCGGTCGTACTCGAAGCGGTGACGTAGATACCCTGCCCTGGCTCAGTGGCAAAGTCAGCGTTAACCGAAATCTTGTCCGTGACACCTCCAAGAAGGAAGGTTGAAGTAGCACGGTCGGTACGATCCATTCGCCACGCCCATTCCATAGCTGGTGCATTTTTTTGAATGTCTCCAAAGTCAAGACCCGAAGCCCAACCGATACCCATACCGTCACCAGCAGCAACCGTGTCACCGGCTGCACCAGGTCGAAGCAGGAAGTAGCTTGAGGTTCCTGTGGTCGGAGCAACAAAGTCAAGCACACCAGCTGCGTCTTCGATGTAGGCATAGCGTCCACAACCGCGCAACGTGTCAGCGGCGATCTGTGTTACTTCGGCAACGGGTGAGGTACAGAACTCCCCTAGCCACTCACCGGAGTTGATATACCCGTCAGTAACGATTGCGTCGGTGGTAGTTGCGCCGTTGTACGTGGTGGTAGCGACAAAGAGCTTGCCGGTGATCGCTACCTTGGCAATCTCGATGAACCATTCAGTGATTGAACCGTAGAAGCGGGTGATGAGTCGGCCAGCCGTACTGAATATCCACTCGATACCCACACCACTATCATCACCAAGTCGTACTGCCTGAGCGGTGTTGGCACTTTCGATGGTGGCGGTAGCGTTGGCACTCGATGAGGAGATGATGAACTGTGCGCCGTCATCATCAAGCTGAAACTCTGCGGTGGTGGAAGCTGAACCGCCGAACATCACGTCACCCGTGACGTATGAGACTAGCTCCGGTGTTGACGGCATACCGATGATGTCGGTAGTAGTTGAAAGCGCACCACCTCCGCCACCCCCTCCCGTTGCTTCGACACAGGTAAACGCTCCCGTGTCTGAGATGTCCTGCAAAAACGTATTGCCGGTACATGGTGTACCAAAGAAGCTCACCAAAGTCGGTGAGGTAAGCATGGTCGAAGAAGCAAAGACGGCCGGACCGCTTCCAGCTTCGTCCGAAAGACTGTCACGTAAGAACTGTGATGTTCCGGTGGTGGTAGCTCGATTGAGACTGTCTAGGAATAGAGAGCGGCTGGCGGTAAGGTTAGGTAGATAAACGGTACCAGTAGCAGTTAAAGCAGACGTTGAAGCGTTGACCGTAAAAAGATTGCCGTTGACCGTTAATAGGTGACTTGGGGTGGTAGTGCCAACACCTACATTGCCAGCGTTATCAATCAACATTCTAGCTGCTCTTGTTGTGGAACCATTTGCTGTTGTTTGGAAGCTCATAAATGTGCCCTGGGCTGCATCGGTCCAGTTCTCTGACGCTTGCATAAGAATGGCAACTCTTGAACCGGCTGCCCAAGTTGTTGATCCATACCCACGTCCACCCATAAGGTAAAGAGTATCATTAATTAGAGTGGCTGTTGGCGCGTTAGTTGTACCACGAGCACTAAAAGTGTTCACGCCTGCGCCCCCGGTACCAAAGTTAGCAATACCAAGCAAATTACCAGTCGCACTGCCGCAGCTATCACAAGAGGATAAAACATTTCCCAAACCAACACCATTCGACAAAGGACCATTTGTTGTAGCTAGAGGCACTGCACCAATAATAGTCGTAGTCGCTATCGTCACCCGCCCAGCAAACGTACTCGTTGCAGTAGTGCTTGTCGAGATGAAGTTATTAGCTTGTACAAAGTCAGTCGTGGTTGACGTGCGTAATCCACCAGAAACAATTGTCCAGTTTGAACTACCTGCTCCACCTCCGTCGTTTCCGTCACAAAGATCAGCCGAACCAGTGATGGCGACACACAAAGAAGCACCAGTCGCCCACAGTGGTGACGTGCCGTTGTTGGTGAGAATGGTTGAGGACGCTCCAAGGGTAAGCTCCGCAATAGAGCCAGCACCAGAGCCGTACAACAGTTCACCAGCGCCAATCGCGCCACCCGCAAAATTATTTCCGTCAATCGTTCCGGTCCAGTCTCCCGTTGTCACCACATCAAGCGTGTTCGATGTCCAATCAATGTGGTTTCCTGCGGTAATGCGAGTACTCGGTGTCGTATAAAAGCTGAAAGCGCTATTCCAGTTAGCGAAGTCTGAGGATGAAGCGATGGTGTAGCCAGCCGTCATAGAAAGAACGGCAGAACCTCCCACCAATGCGCGTGTCTGGTCAAACTGCAAGCCCGTTATAGCTTCGGTAAGCGTTCCAGTGGCTACGTTTCCAAGAGCACTAGTGCCAGTCCAAAAAGCAAGATTGCCCGCCGATGATGACGTGCTGATTTGTGTGACGGCGTTGAGCGTATTGCTTGACCAGCTTAGATTTGTCCCGGCTGTGATGCGTCCGCTTGGCGTGTCATAAAACGAGTTCCAGTTAGAAGATGAAGCAGTCAAGGGGATGCCGTAGCCTGATGTCAAAGAGAGAATGGCGGAGCCGCCAACCAAACCGCGCGTTTGGTCAAGCTCAAGACCTGTGACACTTTCGGTCAGCGTGCCGGTTGCTACCGAACCAACAGTTCCAAGACCAGTGACATATGCAAGGTTGCCGTTGGTCCACGGTGATGTAGTACTTAGCCCACCACCACTTCCACCAGTCGGCCAGGATGTTCGGCAGTCACCAGTCAAGCAGATCGTGTTGCTTGAAAGAATCGGGAGCGTGTTGGTTGCCGTGGTACTCGTGGCGGTGATGTACGGCACACGTACTTCACTACCCCACATAGACTGCAAGGGACGTAGGACGTTAGCCGTGAAGTCCCACGAAACCGGCGCGGCTGATACGCTTAAAGCTCCTCCCAATAAAAGACCGATGATAAAAAGTGTGTATTTCATAACTTAAATAATTGCGCGGATATATTGTGACGGTGGCACGTCCATCGTGATTGATAAAGCGGCGTATGAGTAGCCAGCGCCGTCGAAGTATGTGATGCCATCGCTCACCACCCATGACGGCTCGGCTGATACGGTGAAGGTTGTGTTTGAGGCGTTGACAGAACCTACTGGGGTTTCGACGGTGATTGACCCGGCCGTAGGTGCAACCGGCACCCATGTCTGCGTTGCTGCGTCGTATGACAGCACGTCGTTATCAGACAAGCCAGCTAGGTTGACATTGCCGATCTGCTCCAAGCGGTGAGCAATGAGAGCGGTGACGTTGCGGGCCGACTCGATGCGTTCCTTGAGTCGCTCCTCAAGTCCCTCGATAGCACTGATGGCGAGCTTATCGCCCTCTGGGAGAGCTTCTAGCGCGTTTCTAATGTTCTCGCCAGTAATGAGGAACTGGATATCGTCAAGGAGCTTCCGGTGATCTGCGAGCGTGTTGACCAACTCGCTTGAATCGAACTCTGGTGGCAGCTCTGGGATGAGAGAAGATAAGCGCCTGAGTTCGGTAGCTACAAAGCCGCGCAACTCACTTAGCTTCTGATCGTGTCGTTGTAATATGCTACGGCCTAGCTCTGTGAGTGATGTCTTTGCTTCACTGTCTGAACTTTTAACAGCCGATGTGAGCGCGAGCAGTTCTTTCCTGGTGTCTGCTTCGAGCGCTTTAATGCTGGATGAAAGTGTCTTTTCGTTCTGCTTGATGACAGCGAGGAGAGCATCAATCGCCTCAACCATCTCTTCTGGTGATACGCCCGTTTCAACAAAAGCACTGAGGATTTTATCTAGTCTCTCTAGTTTTTCCGGGGTAATTTTCATCGTCTTTATTTTATCATGTTTATAACTCCTATTGCGTTTTTGAAGAACTGGGCGTATGGTAGCAGTATATGATTTACGCAATAATTGGTGGATTGATCGCGTGGTTCTGGGAAGACATAAAGTGGTGGCTTAGGCGATAGCTATGAGGGGTTCGTCTCCACTACTGCTCTTTCGGCTACACCATCAACCTCGTCTATCACTTCCTTAGCAAAAGAGACCAGTTCTTCATTGGTAGCTCGACCAAGACCCATTTCATTAAGCATCCGCATAGTATCGGGATCAGCCTTAGCAAGCTCTGGGTCGTCAATTACGGATGCAAGTCTTCGGATATCTGCCTTGTCTGCTTTCTTCGCTACTGACGCTGGAGTAACGGTCTTACGGATAGAAAGACCAATAGACGGATTCTTGGCTGACTCAATGATTTCATCAATGAGCTTCTTGAGCTTGATGACGAGAATGTCGTAGACACCTTGGAGCTGTTCGACCAGGCCAAAGTCACCGGCCTTGATAGCCTTCTTCTGCTGCTCGACGTTCTTCTTGATCTGTCCTTCAATCCTGGCAACGGCTTTCTTTTGTTCTGGTGTGGCCTTTTGCAAGACTTGCTTTGGTGCACCGACTGGCTTGTTTGGCTTTGATAGGTCACGAGCGCCAGCATCAGCGCGAGCCTTTGCGTCCTTGAGGATTTGACTGCCAGGTGTCTTCCCGTCGATGCCACGGGCGAAGGTCCCAGCCATCGAACGTCCTTTGAGGAAGGATGCGGCCTCACCTCCGATCGCCCCACCAATAGCAGCACCAGCCCATCCACCAGCGGCTCCAGCGACTCCACCGATAGCCGTACCAGTGAGCGAAGCTGTGTACTTCCCAAGTCGTCCTCCTTCAACACGCTTTCCGTCAAGACGCTTGATGCGCTCAATGTCGTTGTAAAACTTACCAAGCTCTGAGTTGACCGCCTTGATAGGGAGAGAGCTTTTGTCTTCTATGATTTGCTTGTAGACACTTGCAATAGTCTTGCGGTAGGTAATTCCAGTGGGCTTTGTGTAGTCAATGTGCTTGGTGGTACTGATCTTTGCATCATGTATCTTGGCAAGATCAATATTGCCAAATGCATCAGCTCGTCTTCGCAAACCAGCAAGCTCTCTTTTGATGCCTGAAAATGCCGCAGCTAAATCAGCGCCTTCTAGATTACTACTTGAGATAGCTAGTCTCAGCTCATCAGCAAGCTCATTCAAGTTGATGTTTCGAGCCTCAAGCTCTAGCTCTCTCCGCACAACATCCTCAAAGCCATCAATAGTCTCTTTTGCGTAGACCTTGGCAGCTTCCAGTGAATTGATGACACCGTTACTGTCCACAGCATTTTCGAGGACATTTGACTGAGCAATGCGTAGTCGAGACGCATCAGCATCCTTGTCAACAGAGTTGGCTACGCGAGTAGGCTTGTTCTTGTTTTCAATATTCAAAATCTCGTCAGCTACACCCTTCACCGCTTTGTCTTCATTTCGCACAGCAAACTGACTCACCTTCTGTGAGATTTGCTTAGACACGTCTGAGAGTGGTGGAGTGACGGCATCACCAATCTTCTGAGCTGCCGCCGCTCCACGCTCTGGAACGAATAGCCAGCTTAGAATACCCCCGGCTGACTCAACATCAGTACGGAAAGTCTCGTCAGTTTGGTACGCTCTGACGGTTTCATCAATGACTTGTGCCGCTTTGCGCTCATTAGGGTCATCAGAGGTCAACTTGCTAGTGACTTCTTTTTGATACATCTCCGAGGTCCTGTCACCGAGTGCCTCACTGTACTTTGTGAAGAATGTTTTTACCTTGTCCTCTGTGTCTTGCGAAGTGAACTGCTTAGCTCCGGCAATCGCTGTGTCAAAAACGAGGTTTGCGGTCGTCTCTAGTCCCTTACCAAAACGCTGAAACAATCCTTTTGCGGTTGAAACTTCACCAGACTTCATCCGGTCACGGATGCGGCCTTGCTCCATTGCGCCTTTTTCAACCGTACTTTTGAGCGCAGAACCGTACTCACGATAGTCTTGAGCTGTCTCTTGCACACGATTTGTTGGAGCTTGTGGCTGTGCAAACATTGCCTCGTACTCCGCACGAGTGATGCGAATAGGCGCTGGTGTTGTGTCTAGCGTGGATGTAGAGACTACCGGCGCAACACCAAACTTCTTTTGATATTCTGCTTTTGTGAGTCTAATTGGCTCCATAGTAGTCCACTATCTCATAAATTAGGCCGTCGCCTCCTGTCATGATAACTGCGCTTGGACTACTAGGCTGATATGCTGGACCGTAGGACATGTTTTCTGTAATAGCAGTCTCCATGCGATTCAAGAGATCAGAGTACCGTTTGAGTTCTGCTTCATTGTCTTCTACGCTGTTAGAGTAAGCATCAAGAGTTGAACCAGCAGACATGAGGAGCTTGGTATCATTCTCAGTCATTTGCGGACCAAAGAACTTCTTGAGGTTAGGATCGGAACTGATAGTGAGAAGATTTGTCTTGAGGCTGTCAATCTTGTTTTGGAGTTGTTTGACGCGGGTGTTGCCCACAAAGACGTTTCCTGCCGCCTGAGTAATCCAGTTAGGTCCGGTGGCATCAGCCAAGCCTTGTGCGTCCTTAATCGTGTTCTTCAAGAAGCTGATTTGATCGAGAGTCTTTTGAGTATCTTCGGTACTTGTTCCACCCATAGCATCAAGTCCATTGATATCTTCCCAGCTACCGGTTGCAGCGTTCCATTGCTTCCATACTGGAGCGTCATTGGTGCCAAAGTTCTGAAGGTCCGGTGCTTTTGTCGAAGCTGCGGTTGCCTTTGGTCGCAAAGCAGGACCAGCGGCTGTGATGGCCTCTTGTGCTGATTTAGAGTTTGAGATTGCAGACAAGACAGCGCTTGATGCACCCCGCTCCAACGCAGAGATCATGAGCTGATTCTGCATACTGAGAAGATTCTGCTCCTCTTGGTACTTCTGAGCCTTTTGTGCTTTTATATCTTCAAACTGCCGTTGCTCTGCCTTCTCTGCATACTCAAAGTAGGTGTCGATGATCTTGATTGAGCGGTCGTATTTCGCCTTGGCATCTGCACTCTTGATCGTGAACATCGTATTGATGTATTCGTTGGCCTGGTCGAGACGGCCTTGAGCTGCGGCGAGCTGGGCTTGTACCGGGAGCGCACGGATGGCAGCTTCTTTCTGGACCTGAGCTTGCTGTCCACCGATGATGGTTTCAGTAATGCCGCGCCCCTGCCCTTCAAGAGACAGCATGGCAGCGTCACGATTAGCGACGATGGTGTTGAGCTGTTGGGTGTAGGCGTTGACATCAGCCTCGGCTGCTTTCTTGCCTGACTCACGCAAGGTGTCCCGGTAAAGCTTCTCTTGGCTCGGCATCTCGACCGCAGACATCATCTGCATCCGCTGTTGGATGAGATCAGTGAGTGAGTTGGCTTGGCCGGTAGTTTCAGTAGGAGACGAGTAGCCAAAACCACTCTTGCTGTCGTAGGTGATGCCCATGTCAGCCAGGCCAGGTGCAAGAGCAGCGTTATTCATGCCCACCACGTCACCAGGGTTGGTGACTTCGAGTCCGGGCAACTTCGGTGGAACTGGTGGGGTGTCTAGCTTCTCGGGCGTGATGACCGGGCTAGAGCGCTTTGGAGTGGTCGGTGTGTAGGTGACCTTCTCACCAGCCTTCACGCCAAAGCGAGCGTTCTGTGCCGCTCGTTCGTTGGCTGCTTGCTGTGTGGTCAGTCCTGCACTTGCAGCCGAGACGGGGATGTTTCGTGAAGAACCACTTGGAGCAGTATTACTCGATGAAGAAGGCTTGGTGTTTTTGCCAACCTTTCGTATTCCACCTCTACTGTTTCGTCCTGCTACTGTAGCCATATTGTTATTATTATATCACGGTATATTATCTAAGTTTGACTTCCCACAAGCGTCCAGGTGTTCGCTGCCGTGCAAACGTAAAGCTTGCCATTGCTTGAATTGGCATATAGCTCACCGATCTCTGCGGTACTTGGTGCGCTTGAATAGATAGGCACACGCAATCGAGTGTTGAAGCGCGAGTACTTGTTGAAATCCTGTGACGCACTAAAGTTGTTTGCATAGACCTCGTTGATAAGGTCCTCGAGGTCGCGGCGTAGACGTTCTATCTGTGCTTGGGTGTCATTTGGCATACCTATGGGTTATCTAGGACTAGAGCACGGGCATAGAGACCGGTGATTTCAAGCCCTCCGGTACTCTCTAAGCGAAACTCGTACTCCTTGCCTGATGCGAACGCTGCTGCGGTACTTTCGATATTCAAAAAGGTACGAGAGATAGCCCCAGCGGTCGAGAACGTGCCGATGGTGGTCCAGGCAGTCGCTCCGTCTATTCTGTATTTGACCGTGAGCGTCTCACCGGATGCGAGCTTGCGAAAACTAACCTTGAGACACTCCAAACGCTTGTCGCTCATCACGTCACCAAAGTTCATCACCTGGCTCTCGTACACCGAGGTGAAGGTGTAGCTGGCTGTATCGTTCGTCTTGTCGATAGAACCATCACCGGAATGAGCGATGAAGAAGTAGTTGGCAGCGGTTCCGAATGACTGAATCCCGTCTGTGTCTATGTTGCTGTCGATAACATCAAGCGTCAGTGAGAATGAATAGTTGACGTTCTTTCGACCGAAACTCCACAAGCCCTCGTTGTATTCCGTGCCCGAAGAGTTGGTCATAATCTTGGCAGCAAAGAAAAGACGGTTGTTCTTGACCGCTTTGGCTAACGGCATGCTTTTATTGGTGAGCGCTTGAGTGAAAACCTCTTTCACCACTTGTGGTATACCGCCTGAGTAGACTTGAATGATCATCGAGCCACGACCAGCTCCGGTGGCGTTGTTGAGATAGCGGTCGGTTACACCTACGATGTACCCCTCAATGCTTTCAAGGACGCGCAGTTCACCCTCACCCCAGTCAATCGCCTCCTGTACGTCCGATGAGATGAGGTTCCACAAGAAGACTTTAGAAACACCATTGAATGAAGATACCGGAGCGCAACCGATGGCAAGGTAGTTGCCGTAGTTGCAGATAGAGGTGATCTTGAAGTTTGTCGGCAAGGTGAGCACCGCGTCTTGTACGGTTCCACCAGAGTTCACACGAACGAGCTTGTTGTTGTATGGGAGATAAAGGTTGTCATCTTTAGCAATGACTCCCTGCGCGACACTGGTGATCGTACCTACCGTTCCCGCTGTGTTTGTGATAGCAAGCGTGGCGATGTCGTAGCTCCATACCTGCGTAGTACCCTGAAAGCCCCAGAGCTTGCTTTTGTATTCGACAAAACAGCCGTATTGGACGGCCCCGTTACCCTCAGAGCTGGCCGGGAGAGTCCAGTTTCCGGTGGTAGCGTCGGCCTTGTAGACAATCTTGGTAAGGTTGCTCGCTGTCTTTGCGAGACCATAAAGGCGGGCACTTGATGAGGCATAGAGAAAATCACGAACGGCGTACTGCTTCATCCCGTCAGCCGTTGAACCGTCATTAGTGTCCGCTTCAAGATCACGATAAGGGATGAGACGATTCGGCTGGCTGAATACGTCAAAATGTCGCGTCACCTGAAACTTGGTAGCGTTATCTTCTCGTGGATCGTCTGAGACTCCACCGGAGAAGTTATTGATGTTGATAGCGACGGTTTTTGCCATACTAGTTGGTGATCTTCAATTTATATATTCTGCCTGCTGAACCAGCGTTTCCTGCTGAACCAGCGTTTCCTGTACCTGCTCCAGCGCCAACACCACCAGCATTACCGCCTGCTGCTTGAATCGTGCCGTTATTGGTAAGCGTCTTATAGAGCAAAAATACATTCCCGCCGTTGCCACCACCGCCACCACCGCCACCACCCCCGTTAGTACCAAAACCAGCCCCTCCATTTCCACCATTTCCACCGTTTGCTTGAATCACGCCCGTGACTGAGTTTGTTATGGTCTCGGCTACAAGAACTACAAGCCCACCTGTTCCACCTGAACCACCACCTCCACCACCTCCACCACTAGCTACTCCACCACCTCCACCACCACCTCCTGAACCAGCACTAGAAGATAATGTGAGAGAACTAGCTGAACCAACAAAGCGAGCTGCAACTGCGCCCGTGTCCTCTGCGCCAGACGTTAGATTTCCAATAATTGAATTAGGGGTAACGGTAACGGTCTCAGATGTTGCGGTTCCGGCTGTTCCGCCAGTTCCTTTTACTTGAGCACCATCTCCACCATTACCACCAGCGACACCGCTTGGACCGAGTGAAGGGTTGAGCGATGTTCCGTTAACGCCGTTATTGCCTACAGCGGCTCCTGAGCCACCAGCACCTCCAGCAACCCCGGCTGTTCCGGCCGCTACAGTTGCTCCTGGGGCGGCTGTTCCGGCTGTACCGGCTGTACCACCAACACCAGAACTGGCGGTTCCACCATTACCACCATTACCACCATTGTTTCTTATCGTTCCGTTGTTAACGATTGTTTTGGCGTGAATAGTATATCCGGCAGTAGTGAGATTGACACCAGAGTCAACAGTGAGAGTGCGGTATCGCTTGTTTGCTGAAAGAGTAGTATCTACAGATATTGTTGCATCACCATCGCTTTGATCGCCGAAGTAGTAATTAACTCCAGGATTAGCGGTTAAATAGGTTAGAAGTTTTGTTGGCGTTATAAAAAGCTTTGCCCCCGTGGCACCGGTCGCAGTTCCAGCCGTTACTTCTGCGTCGGTTGCTTCCTCGACTGGCCCTTTTGCTGTTTCGCTTGCGTTAGTTCCGCCGCCATCCACATACGCTTTGATTGCCTTTTGAGAAGGTACTTTTGTATCGCTATTTGCCGCAAGTGTCGTATCAGTATCAATGTCAGCAGTCTCCACCTTGTCATTGTTTAGATTGGTGAAGTTGGTATTGATGACAGTGCGACTTGATGAAATGCTGTCTCCTGAATTGATGGTTGAAATGGTTGCCATATTACGGTCTAGCTATATTAGTAATGCTGGCGCTTGGTTCGGTGGTATTGGTCAGTAGTGTTGCTGTCTGTGCCCAAGTGCGAGTCTCCGAAGCCCATGTGGTCGCGATCGTGGCCCACGTTTCAAAGTCCAGCACTTTTGAGCCGTTAGTGAGTGAACTTGATGTGCGGGCTACGTTCGTGATGCTCATGGTTAGCGGTTGTCTTGCTTAAATGGACTCATCATGCGGAGCAGGTCGGTGTTGCGGTTGCCGAAGTGACGCTTCATCTTCTCCTCTTCCTTCACCAGCTCGACCGATAAGGCTTGAAGGTTTTGGAGACCAAGAGTCATAGCGCCGTCGTAGGCTGCGGCGATGACAAAACCTCGGTGAAGGATTGGCGGTACGCCTGGCTGCTTTGTGGTGTCAGTAGCAGCAAAGTAGGATGGCGTGCGCTGGAAGTAGAACTTGAGACCGTTCGTGACGTTTGCGGCTGGCTTTGGATAAAGCCGAATCACGTTGTCAGCAATCTTGTCGTATTCCTTTGGTACACCGGCTGTGCTTTGGTAGGCATCAAGCGCCTGTTGCACGTTCACCTGGTCGATAAGGTCTAGCAGCTCGTATGCACCCGTGGAGGTCAATATCTCGACACGAGTGAGGTTGAGAATGGTGTTTCCCTGCTCGTCAGTGAGGAACGAGTAGTCAGACTGATTGGCGACGAGGTTAGTTGTACCGATTGGGAGCTTGGTGTGGTTGGTGTCATCCCATTGGAAGTTTCGATCTGCACCGATGGCATAGCCAGTCACCATGTCTAGCCAGTTGTTGGCTGAGTTGACGATGTTTAAAGTCGGCCACTGACTAGAATCGACACGCATCAAAGCACGGGCTTGCTGGACAATTCCTGTGTTGTTTACCGTGTCAGAGAAGACCATAGGCTATTCGTAGATGATAGTAATGTCCAAAGTTCCACCAGCAGTGAAGTACAAGCCTCGTGTGAAGTCAATTCCAGGTCCAAACATGTAGACACCTGAGCCAGTAGGGAAGGTAAAGGTATTGGTCAGCAAGGTGGAAGGATTAGCACCACTTTGAAGCGTTGCAGCACCCCAGGCTACGTTTGCACAGGTCTCTGTGGTAGCAAGTGCATTGCCGTCAGTACCAACCTTGAAGAACTCGACAGTTTGAGCCGTGTCTGTGTTGGTAGTAGCGGTGACATTTGAGTGAGCTTGTGTACCGGTACCATAAGTAGTGCCAGCACCTGCAGTGCCATTAATAGCAGACTTGAGGTTGTCCAAAGATGCAGCGGCATCAGCGCCAATCAACACCTCATTCTTTGCTCCGGTAAGAACGGTCTTGAAGGTGTAGACTCGATCACCGATGGTGACGGTCTCGTTGTTTTGGAATACGCCTGATGAAGTAAGCACACCAGTGGCTTTTACACCTGCTGATGTGGTTGTGGAAGCTCCGTCATTGAAACGAGCGGTTCCAGCGCTATGTGAATTGACAATTATCCCGTACACCGTTCCGGTGCCGGTCTTCACTTGTCCTGATGATGTTGTATTTAGAAAGAGTGCCATACGGGTTTGTTTACTGATAACCCTAGAAAGCCTCCCACGAATGAGAGGCTCAAAGGACTATGAGGTTGCGAACGCGGTGGCTGGTGAGCCTGAGCACATAACCATTCCCTCGACCATCCAGCGAGTAGCTGAAAGGCAAGTAAAGCGGAGATATGTTCCTTGTCGTCCACCAGTGCCGGTCCCGTTCATAGAGACTGCGACGTGTGTTGAACCGTTGCCGTCGAATACTGCTACAGCGTTAGCTGTGTCGGTGTCCACACTCGTGTAGCCACCGATCAGAAGCTCTGTTCCTGCGCCAGTGATGACTTTGGCTGCGTTTGAAGTGATGGTGGTTGTCACCATGAAGTCAAACGTCGCTCCTACCTTGGCAGTCGGAAGCGTGTAGACGATTCCTGATGCCCGGTCAAAGAGACAGACTGAGCCGCTCTCGTTCTCATTGAGAGTGCGCGTAGCACCCTGTCCTGAGATCACGTTTCGCTTTGCGCGTACCTTTTCCAGTACTAGGTCATTTCCTCGAAGTTGAGACATAGAGTTTTGATTTACCCCTAACGAGGGAGTTGCGAGGGAGGTACGGTGGGGAACCTCACCCGCAAGCCCCCCGCTAGGGGGCTAGTAATGGTTAGGCTACGGTGATGTCGATGATGAGGTCGGTCTTGGTTGCCCAAAGTTTGAAGCCGACGTACCCGTAGGTCACAAGCTCCATACCTGTCTTTCCTGAAACCTGCTTCTCCTCGACACGGATGCCACCTGGCATTGCTACGGTAGCGACGTTCTTCACGCCAGCTACACGGTGTCCAGAGTTGGTCCAAGTGATAGTACCTACCGTCGCGTTCGTGAAAGTTGAATCACGGACAACGTAGATATCTACACCCATCCACTGAGTAACCTTGCCGTTGTTGAGCACACCATCAGAGAAGGTGAAGCCGTTAGCAGCACCAGCTACATAAAGACCAGCCATGTCACTGTTCTCAAGAACAATGAACTTGCCGTTGTACACTTCCTCGTAACCATCAAGCTTAGCGTTGAGGGCTCCGAAGATAGTGTTGATGTTAGCTGGAGTTGTGAAACCGCCAGTTGGAGTGGTGTAGGTTCCACTACCATCCTCACAGAGATTGTTGAGTACGAACTCGTCAATCTTCTTCTTCACTGAGAAGTTCATTTGCTCGATTCGATCAGCAAACATGTCGAAGTTTGACATGAGGTTCTCGAAATCGAAGACGTGATCCGAAACGATGAACTCATCAGTTACCGTGAGAGTGTCATCAGTAGTAGTCCAGTTAGTAGCTGGAGTGTAGGTACCAGCAAGAGCTTGAACGGTAGTCGTTGGGGTTGAACTGTACGGTGACTGGATGCGGTAGTTATTACTGCGGTCCATTCGTACAATAGCCTCAGTTACCATTGCGCCTCGAAGAGTGCGATCAAGGGTAGCTTGGCGGTACTTATCACGCCATGTGCGTGTACTAATAGTTGCCATATAAGGGGTTTAGTTATTATTGTTTTAACCCCACCGTTTTATCGTCTACCTTTTAGCCGTAGCTCAGTGAGACGGGCAATGTCTGCTTCGCTTTCTGGGAGGATGCCTTTTGAGGCATCAGCGAGAAGGCGATCATCTGAGACTTGTCCGCTACCAGCTCGTCGGCCACTTCCGGTACTGACTGCGGCTGCGGATTTACGCAGCTCAGCTTTCTCAGCAAGGGTAGCTTTCATCACCGGAGACTTGAGTGCGTCGAGTACGCTCATCTTTTTAAAGGTTGCGTATTCGATAATGTCCTCAATGTCTTCTGGTTCGACGTTTGCTTTTGCAAGAGCAATAGTTTCTGAGACTGAGAGACCGTTGGCGGGTGCCGAGTCGGTTTTGGTAGTCTTGGCCTCTTTGAGTTCTTGCTCTAACTTCTTGATGCGTGCGTAGTACTGCTTTTCCCGCTCAGTGTATTCGGGCTTGTCAGACTCAGCATCGGTCGTGTCGTCATTTGTTGAGTTGACGGTCTCTGTCTCCTCATTTGTTGAGTCGAGGTTCTCTACTTCATTAGAATCCATTTGATGAGATGGTTACTCTTATAACTAATTATATCACACTTCTACTTTGCACTGTCCTTTGTCAAGCGACGGAGCGTTTCTTCTGCGCTCTCCTCCGGTTTCCCGGCAAGCATCTTGAGATTGCGTAGTCCGCCTTCGACGTATGAGACAAACTTTTGATGCGCTTTGATCTCGATGAGCGCTTGCTCAGCGTTCTTTTCTACCAAGTCAAGAAACATTGGAGACCAGAGATCGCTAGTCTTGCCGATAGGATCGTTTTCACTGATCGTCGGTGAGAACACTTTGCGAATGACTTTGAGGTTCTTGTCATTGCCCGCAAACATGCTCTTGATAGCTGCTACGTCATCAGTGGTGATTCGTGTATCACTATCCATATTACTTTGCAGCCTTCTTAGCAGCAGCCTTCTTGACTACTTTTTCCACCGCTGCAAGTTCCTTATCATCCTCATCCTCGACCTTTGTCTCGATTTCTTCTTTTACCGCGTCAACGATGCCGTACTTCAAAAAGAGAGCATCCTTCTTCGCTGCATACTTCTTTGGGTTCTGCGCCTTGTAGCGCTTGAGTGCCTCGACAACCTCCTCGATAGAAAGAGATGCGAAAGGCACCATTTTGATTTCTGCCATAGTTATAGTTTTAGTTTGTAATCCCCACCTACGTCACTGGAAGGGGAGTCTGTGTAGTCGTCTGTGGAGTGGTACTTGAGGGGAGTCCCTCCGGTGAGATTTGAGAAGGCATTGGAGCCGCTGTCAGTGTGGTGACTAGCTCCATTGGGGTGAATACGCCTGTCTCCTCTAAGAGCTTATTGAGGACCGTGCGAGCGTTTTCTACGTCACCCATTCCAGCGAGTTCACGAAGAACAGTGGTGAGGGTCGTGAGTGTCGCCATCTTGTCGTGCGCTTCACTGGTGACCTCTACCTCACACTTCCATTCGATGTCTTTGAATACCTCTTTCCAGGTTTTCTCTTCTACCTCTGATGGCTTAAAGAAGCGCTGTGAGCCGAGTGGTTTGAGTTCGTCTGCAACTTCTCTTTGAGCGCCCATTTCGTCATACTCTGGCGGTTCTTCATCACGTAGGATGGCTTCAATGGCCTTGCGGTAGTGTCGGCGGCGTGCCTCAGCCGGGATGTACATGCTGTCGATCTGCTTGATAGATGCGTTGTCGAGTGTGGCAACGATCTCTTCTGAGGTATCGAGCTGCTTCTTGATATGTGGAATGACGAACTTGCGCCACATCTGTTCGATGTAAATGCCCTTGTTCTCAGTCATGAGTTCAAAGAGTGAGTGGCTTTCTTCTTGGAGTAGCTCTACCTGGCGAGCGGCTGTGCCTGATGGCATGGTATTGCCCTTGATAGCGTCTGAGGCTGAGACTACTTCGCTACCCTGCTGCTTCCACTGGTTCTTCGAGTTCATCAATGCCTCTACGTCGTGGCTGTTGTTAGCTAGTTGTGTGAGCGGCTGGTTTGGTTCGTGGTACAGGATGGTTCCGTTATCAAGATCGCCAGTGTTGCGGCCTTGATAGTTCGGGTCTGAGGTTTGGAATACGAGCTTCGAGGCAAGGTCAAGCTGGTCCTTGATAGCTTTCTCAGTGTGGTTGACCATCCACTGTGCTTCAAAGAGATGCTCGACTGCACCGATAGACATAATGCGCCCATCCTCCTTGATGAGGTGGGTGATCATGTACGGGTTCTTCTCGCGTCCCTTGTACAACGCATAGTCGATATCTTTTCCGTCATCACCCTTCACGAATGAACAGATATGAACCTGCTGAACGTAAGTGTCTTTGTCTGATTCATCATCGGTAAGGAGCGAAAGCGGTAGTTCACCGTGCAGTTCGTAGACTTCAATGTAGTCTGACTTGCTATCAATTTGCTCACCACCAAGCAGCTCACGAGACTGACGAGCTTCTAATAGTGCTTTGACGGTCTCTTGGTCAAATGCAGTGTTCTTGCGGAGCTGTGCTGGTGTGTAGTAGTGCTTCTCGATTACCGGGTTATCGTCAAAGGCAACACTGTCAAGGATGAGACGATTCCAGGGAACTACCGTGGCGGTTAGCTCACCATCTTTCTCTACGAACTTGAGGACCGCTGAGCCGTAACGAGCAAGAACACGCCCCCATTCATTGAGGAACGCACCGAAGTTACTGTCTCGCATCCACTGCTTGCTTTTGATGTCAGCAAGGATAGCGGCAATATGATCACTGCTTCGTGTTGCTTTGATGCGGATGTTTGCTCTGTCGATATCGGTAGCTCGATACCAAACATTCACAGCCGCCGTGACGATGTTAAAAAATGGCTTCTCTCGATTTAGACTATCCTTGTCCCCACTGATGTGCTTGCTGTTAAGGTACGCATCAATCCGGTCAATGTTCTCTTTGAGCGAGAAGTCTACATGCTCACTGATGCGCGTGGTGCCGTTGATGTAGTCGTTCTCCTGCTTTTTTATAATATCAAATGGTGACTCCATAGTTATTTAGTTGAGTTCAGTTCTATTTTACCACGGCTGATAGAAAATTGATTGTCAATGCGATGCCGCGCCTTTGCTCTTTCCGGTGTGTCTTGCAGTACATCCTTCTGTAATTCAAACCATGCACGGTAGATAAGAGTGTCACCAACGTCGGGAGACTTACCGAGATTGAGCTTCACTTCATCCTTCGGCTTGAGGCGCAGCTTGCCTTCACTGTCCACGTCTTTCTGACGTAGTAATGCGGTGAGTTCTTCAATGATGGTGTCGCGCAGGTCTGGTACGTTGAGAGCTATCTTGTGCTCATTGATAAGCTCAGCGAGCTTCCAGCCACACTGACTCTTCAAGTTAGCAAAGTTGCGCTTCGGTATCAGCGAGTTCTCTATCTTGACCTGGCGCTCGCGGACTTCGTGCGCGGTAGGTAGCGGTGTGCTGTTAGCAACAAAGCCTTTGACTCCCTTGAGGTGATCTACTACCCCACCACCAATACCGTCCTCGTCAATGAGGATGTGTGAGTAAGGGATGCGCTCAGCGGCGGCTAGGTCTTTGATCTTCTGCTCAGTCACCTCGGTCGAGATGCCCTGGTATACGTCTACCTTGGTTAGCTCTAAGCCATCCCAAAGAGAAAAGACTGTCCGGTCCTTACCGAGTCGAGCCACGTCAACGATGAGGTACTTGTTGCCGTCCTTGTCGATGGTGTTTGAGAAGGCATCAGAGAGAGCATCAGACGAGACCAGGCTGTCCATGTCCTCGTCGTAGTCCCAGTTACCTTCAAAGAGACGTTGGCGACGTACCGTGTCAAGCTCATTGCGAAGCGTATCGACGTACTCGCTTGGGAGGTAGGGGTTGTCAGTAGCAAACGCGGTGATGAACTTGCGTGAGCGTGGGAGTAGGTTTTGCTTCCACGGATCAACAAAGTCTCGCTTCATCCATCCCTTTTTAGGGTTGGCGGTGATAAGTAGCTTTGCTTTGAGGTTGTAGTCGAGGTTCTTCCATCGACCAATAGAGAGACGGAGGTTGGCCTTTGCTGCCTCAGCGATCTCGCCTCCCTCCTCTATCCAGCCACGAGTCATCTGCATTGAACCGAAGCGTTCATACATCGGATCGCTTGGCAGCTCCTTACATGGTATGAGAAATACTTTTGACTCGTTGTGTAGGGTGTAGGTGTTGTCTTGACCGTTGAATGAAGCGTAGTCACCGATCTTGAGTCCCCACTTCTGAAATACCTCATGGATGGTAGGGATGGTGAACTTGCGAAGATCAGTCAGCTCTTGGCGAGCGATGAAGTAGTGAGTGCCCGGATAGATAAGTGCATCACCGAAGATCAGTGAAGCACCGAGGAATGATTTACCTCCTCC
>JACCDP010051009.1_pt1 | contig 18229 bp, 13 predicted proteins | sample 7445841 | NCBI WGS metagenome assembly JACCDP01 (sample SAMN15323441, study PRJNA562643) | freshwater metagenome | isolation source: river surface water | place: USA:Blue River Watershed | collected 2017-08-17
GATTGATGAGTTTCTTGAAGGGCAAGACGTGGGGTGAAGCATCCGCGGAGTACCGAACAGGGCTGCTGCTGCGCTCGGTGGATTCGGGGCACAGCAAGAAGAAGGCGCTGGATCGGGATGCGATCCGCGCGGCATTGAAGGACGGAGGTAAATTGAGCCCTGGAGAGGTGCTGCGACTCCGGATCCGCCACCTGAGCGATGGGGTGGTGCTGGGGTCGAAGGGGTTTGTGGACGGGGTGTTCGAGCGGTATCGGGAACGGTTTGGTCCGAACCGTCGGAGCGGTGCACGCCCGATTCGCGCAGTGCCGCTGCCAGGCCTCATGGCCCTGCGCGACTTGCGGGTGGATGTGGTGGGATAAGAAAAAAGGGGGCAACTTCTGCCCCCCCCCGCTTGAGACTCGCAAAAGTGCTGTGTCAACCGGGATGTTTGCAGGTCCGTCGCCGGCGGAGTAACGAGGTTCTTGTTGCTGAAGGCCCAATCCGCCTACGAACCTTTCGCATCATTCCGCCGAGCGAAAATCGATCCGTTGGGATACCAACAGTGGGTGGGTACGGATCGAGCTACGCCCAAGATCTCAAAATCTGATTCGCCTCTGCACTTCCATGCTTCGGGCACAGTTGACACGTCGCAACTCTCAACACTCAGGCCAACGAAAACGGCCAAGCAAACCTGCAGGATCCTCGAAATCAGCGCCGCCTCGACGGGCCGAAGAAATAACCTTTTCCAACACGCGCTCCCAATGTCTTGCGGCCGGTGGCGGGCCCGAGTTTGTCCTCATCGAACAAAGCCGTGTACGTGTAGGGAAAGTCAGAGAGTTTGACGCGCTCCACCTTTTTGCCGATGTACCGCTCAATGGAGGCCACTTGGGCGGCTTCACCCGCGCAGAACAGGGTCAAGGCATCTCCGGAACTCATGGCTCGACCGGTTCGCCCAATCCGATGGACGTAGTCCTCGGGGTGCTCCGGTACGTTGTAGTTGATGACATGGGAGACATCGGCGATGTCGAGGCCACGGGCTGCGATGTCGGTCGCGACAAGCACTTCATAACGACCGCTTTTGAAGCCTTCCAACGATTGCTCACGCTCTTTTTGCGAGCGGTCCGAGTGGATGACGGCGGCTTTGTGGTTGTTTCGTCGAAGGAGGGAGTCGACTGAGTCGGCATCGCGACGAGTCCGGCAGAACACGATGGCGCTCTCCCATTGTACCCGCTCCAGCAATGAGACCAGCAGGGCCGGTTTTTGAAGTTCGGCCACCGGATAGAGGACGTGCTTGACGGTGTCGGCAACGGATCGACGCGCACCGATTTCAATGGTGACAGGGTCCCGCATCGCCCAGGTGATCAGTGTCTCGATCGCCGGAGGGATGGTCGCCGAAAAGAGGGAGCTCTGACGATCTTTCCCACACTTGAGGACAATGCGGCGGACATCGGGGAGGAACCCCATGTCGAGCATGCGATCGGCTTCGTCGAGGACGAGAAACTTGACGCCTTCCAAACGCACGGCCCCCTCACCGAGATGATCGAGCAGCCGTCCAGGAGTTGCGACAATGACATCCATGCCGCGCTTGAGGTCGTCACGTTGCTTGCCGTAGCCGACACCACCGTAGATCAGGCCTATTCGCAGGTTGGTGAACTTGGCGAATTTCTCGAAATTCTCGTATGTTTGAACGGCCAGTTCGCGGGTGGGTTCGAGCACCAAACACCGAGGCCCCGGAGCATGGGAGCCCAATTGGCTCAGGATCGGAAGGGCGAAGGCCGCGGTTTTCCCGGTGCCGGTTTGCGCAGATCCAATGACGTCGCGCCCCTCAAGAATCCGCGGGATGGCTCCAGCCTGAATGGGGGTGGGTTCCTTGTAACCGAGCTCTGCAACGGCATCGAGCATCGCCGATTGCAGGCCCAGTTCTGAAAATAGCATGCCGGAGGATAACGTCGCCGGATACACGGCGGAAGGCGGAACTTGGCTCGCGTTGAGCCCCTTTTTTAGAGGTTTGCGACAAAACCGTTGAAGGTACCTAAAACAGACTGTAAAAAACGGATCAAACCCAACGCCGATGGCTCAACCAATCGATGATCAGGCTCTCTATGCGACGCGGCAGAGCCTACTTTTGCGGCTGAAAGATCACGAGGATCAGGAAGGGTGGCAGGAGTTTTTCGACCTCTACTGGCGGTTGATTTACTCGTTTTGTCTCAAGGCAGGGCTTTCGGAGACGGAGTCCGAGGAGGTGGTGCAAGACACCATGGTGTCTTTGGCGAAGGAAATGCCGCGGTTTCAGTACAGTCGATCCAAGGGAAGTTTTCGGGCGTTTTTGTTCACGGTGATCCGTCGGAGGATCGTGGATCGTCATCGTCAGGAGGTGCGATGGCATCGGATTGTGTCGCCGACACTTCCACCGGAATCCCCAAGCGATACCGGATTGGTGGATCCGCCGGATCCCAATCGACCGGATTTGGATGTGTTGTGGGCCTCGGAATGGGAGGGGCATTTGATCAAACGGGCGCTCGACCAGGTGCGGGAGCAGGTGACGGAGAAGCAGTACCTGATTTATGAGATGCACGTCTTGAGGGAGGTGCCCATTTCGACCGTGGTGGCGAATTTGCAAACCTCGGCGATGGCTGTCTATCTGGCCAAACACCGGGTGGGAAAGTTGCTGCGAGTGGAATTGGGACGACTCAAGCAAGAGGAGTCTGAGGACTAGAATCTTCATGCCGCATCCTCCTCGACAGAATGAAGTCCCGGTGATCCCGGATCACGTACTGGTCGAGGTGATCGGCTCAGGGGCGTACGGGGAGGTATGGCTGGGGCGGACGGTGTTGGGGACGGCTCGAGCCATCAAGGTCATCCGGCGAGCGTCTTTCGAGAGCGCCCAGCCGTTCGACCGGGAATTCGAGGGGATTCGTCGGTACGAGCCGATTTCACGCAGCTCTTCCAGTTTGATGCCGATTCTTCAGGTGGGCCGGGATGATGCGTCGGGGTTCTTTTACTCAGTCATGGAGTTGGCGGATTCGATGCCCGATGAAACGGCGGGTGATCGGGCGCCAACGGCAGAATCCACGGCTCATCGAGGCAGCGGTTATCAGGCGCACACCTTGCGGGCTGATTTGGTCACTCGGGGTTGCCTGCCCATCGCGGATTGCGTCGAAGTCGGACTGGCCATGGCTGATGCCTTGGAGGCACTCCATCGGGCCGGCTTGGTTCATCGCGACATCAAGCCTTCCAATATCATCTATCTGCGTGGTCGGGCCTGCCTGGCGGATGTGGGCTTGGTGAGCGAGGCCCGTGAAGGGTCGAGTTGCGTTGGCACCGCTGGCTACATAGCTCCTGAAGGTCCGGGGCTTCCGTCGGCCGATCTCTACAGTCTGGGGATGGTGCTCTACGAAATAGGCACCGGTCGTCGTTTGGCGGATTACCCATCGACTCCGCCGGAATGGCTCCACCCGGGACATACCGTGGAGTGGGAATTCCTGGAAATCGTGCTCCGCTTGGGCGCCCGCGATCCAGCCCGCCGCCACCGCGACGCGGCAGAATTGCGCGATGAATTGCTACTATTGCGGGGAGGTAGATCGGTTCGACAACTGCGGGTCCGGGAGCGACGGAAGCGCCAGCTGGCGAGGGCATTGGTGACTGCGGCAGTGGTGGGTGTGTTGTGGTTGGGGGTGTGGGCCACACAGCGGATGCGATGGCGCGAGTCTGAGGTGCGTCGCCGGGAATCCGAATCCCAACAGGTGGCGCTTTTGGTGAGCCGTGCGCGCGATATCCTGAACGATGATGCACCCGGCAAGCGGTCGCGGGCGCTGGACACGCTTCGAGAAGCTCTTGCCCTGCGCTCCGATCACCCAGAGTTGCGAGATCTGGTGGCCGGTGCACTGATGGTTCCGGAAATGGTGTCCGAAAAGACGCCGTGGCGCGTGCCGTCACGCCTTGAACCGGCTCAACCGCGTCGATGGCCCGTGGGTGGATTGTCCCATGCCGTGGGCATTTTTGATCCTGAACTGCGCACGCTGTTTCGGGCCCAAACCAACGGTTGGATCGAAGGAATACCGGTTCGCGAGGGAGGCTATTCCACGTTTCTTCCGCCACCGGTGCCGGGGTTGAACCTGGAGTTCATCAGTTCGGTCAGCCTCGATGGCCGGTGGTTGCTGGCGCGCGATTCGGCGGAACGAAATCACGTGATTTCCCGGGCCGATGGGCGATCGGTGCTCCAGGTTCGGATCGATCCCAAGTACCTCGGCCGCGAGTTCACCCCCGACGGGCGCTGGTTGTTGGCGGGTCGCGCCGACGAGTCGTTCGATCTCCTGCCCATTGGCCATCCGGGGCCTGCCCGCCGCGTTCCAGTGGGTGTTCCGCCTCATGATCTCGTGGTCAAAGCCGACGGTCGATGGGCCGCAGCAATCAACGCCACCAATCCCATGGTGCGCTTTGCCAATCTCGATTCAGCGCGGGTGGAACGGCGGATGGAGCTGCCTCCGGGTGAAACGGTCCAGATGTTGGGATGGAACTCCGATGGTGACCTTGTTCAAAGCTCTTCCGAGATGCAGATCTTCATCGGCCGATTCGATCGCCCCCAGATTCCGATGAAGCGTCTGGTGAAAGAGGATCATCAGATCCTTGGCATCGCATTCTCGCCCGACTCGGCCTGGGTGCTTTCAACCGGCTACAACGGCCGATCCCGTATCTGGGACTGGTCCAGCGAGACGGCCGTTTCGGAGCATGCGGGGGCCGGCACCGCCATCCAGTGGTCGCCGGACGGTCGGTGGATCGCGTGGAAGGATGAGTTTCAATGGGAGTTGATCCGTTTTGATCCGCCCAAGGGATGGTCGGTGATCCCGGAGGTTCCGCCGGCTGTCGCTTCTGAGACCAATGCGGGGCCCGCAGTGGTGCGCTTCCATCCAGCGGGAGACCGATGGGCCAGTGGTTCCTATGACGGCATCCGCCTGTATCCCAATTCGGGGCGCAGGGAGGCTGCACACTGGCCTTGCGAAGACGGAATGGTCCGTCACCTGGCGTTTTCCAATGATGGCACCCGTCTCCACGCCTTGAGCCTTGCCCACCGGATCACTCTGGCTGTCGAGGGGGAGTCATCGCGGCCTCGGCTGCGGTTGATCGAACGTCAACGCCTTCCGATTTCGGGTCGCGGAGACGTTGCCCCTTCAGGTGAAGGCTGGCTCGTATCCACCAACGGTTCGTTCTGGTGTGATGATCAGGGCCGGTGGAAATCCGTCGAGGTTCCCCCGCGCAGCGTCATCGGCTCGATGCATCCAAACGGCAACTGGTTGGGCAGTTGGGGGATCGATGCGGTTCCGGCGCTGATCGTCCGCGATGATGGATTCCGGGTGCGTTTGCTCGAATACCCGTCCGATCTGTCCGCCTTGGGTGAGGCCGGTGAACTGGTTTTCTGCCCGGTATCCCGCAAGGTTTTCGGCGTCATGACCCACGGCGTGGTGGCGTGGGATGTGGATTCGGGAAAAATACTCTGGCAACGGTTGCTCGATCCGGTGGGTACCTACGGTCGCGTGGCTGTGACCCCCGATGGTCAGCGGTTGGCTGTCGCATTGGGAACCCGCTTACTCCATCTGCTTCAAGCCTCCGACGGATCCACGATTTCCCAACTGCGGATGCCTGAGAAACTCCGTTTCACCTCGCTCAGCTGGGATCCGCGTGGACGACGCTTGATCGGTTCCAGCGTGGTTCACGCTTCGTACGTATGGGACTTCGACGCCTTGCAATCCGGATTGGCCGAGGTGGGGGTGGCCGTCCCGGATCTGGCCCGGCCCCTCAACGTCACCGTAGATCGTTGATGATCCAACGGTGACGGAGGTCGAACGCTCCGAGCCGCTTCAGTCTTGGGTGAAGAGGTTCAGGACAGCGTCAAGTCCGCTGAAATTGAGGGCGTGAGTGGCCTGTTGGCGCACCACGGGTTTGGCCCTGAAGGCGACGCCCATGCCCGCCGCACCCATCATCTTGAGGTCGTTGGCGCCGTCTCCGATGGCGATGGCTCGGGAAGGTTCGACGCCAATCCGGGACGCCAAAGCACGCAGTTCGGTCGCCTTGCGTTCGGCATCGATGATGTCGCCAAGGACCCGGCCTGTGAGCCGGCCCGCGCGCGTTTCGAGTGTATTGGCCACTGCATGGTCGAGCCCGAGGCGTGCCTGAAGGCGGTCGGTGAAGAAAGTGAATCCGCCGGAAACCAGGAGTGTTTTCCAGCCGGAATCCCGGGCGGCCTGAAGAAGGATTTCGGCTCCTTGCGATAGGCGCAGGCGCTCTTCGTACACGGCCTGCAGAGCGGATTCCTCGAGGCCTTCGAGCAAGGCGACCCGCTTTCGCAAGGCGCCGGCGAAGTCGAGTTCGCCACGCATGGCTGCTTCGGTGATGGCCGAGACTTGGGGTTTCACGCCAATGCGGTCGGCGATCTCGTCGATGCACTCGATGGTGATGAGGGTCGAGTCCATGTCCATGACCAGCAGGCGGAAATCAGCGCGTCGTCGGTTTGCCGGAACGAAGGCGATGTCCACCCGATGTGCTTCGGCGATTGCCTGCAGTTCCGGGGCTGCTGAGACCTGGTTCCAGCGTGCCGATTGCCCGTGCCTCAAATCGGGCGAGCGGCCCAACTGATTACCTATGGCGACGATGGCGGCCTCGGGCAAGTTTGTGGAATGGATGACGAGCTCGGTCATGTTGTTGCCGAGAGACTGTGATCCCGGACCGCAGGCTGTCATGCCGTTTCCACGATTGCCCCCGGTTGAAAACCCGTCACGTTGCCCGGGTCGGGTGGTTCGCGAGTTCCCTGTGTGTGCGGAATCCCCGGTCCTTCGCGAGGTCGCGATGCCCGACGCGAGATCCATGCCCCTGTACGAATACGAACTGTGTGACGGCAACTGCGCCGCCTGTGGTGGTCAGTTCACCCTGAGACGGCCGATCACCGCGCCTGAACTTACCGCGTGCCCGGCCTGCAAGAAGCCGGTCCGCAAGGTGATCTCCGGTTTCAGCACCCCGCATCACCTCAAACCCCTCTCCACCACCGACGCCAAGAAGGCCGGGTTTTCGGTCTTCAAGCGGGTGAACAAGGGTGAGTACGAGCGGCAGTGATGGAATGTTGGGTTCAGTGGCCAAAAAATTCTGCAGGATTGCTGGTCTTTGAGCCGAGCCGCTAAGATCAGGGTCTGTGAGCAAGACGCCGACTGCGCTGAAAAAAACGACCTCCCGTCCCCGCCGCGTGGGACTCATTTCTCTCGGATGTGCCAAGAACCTGGTGGACGCCGAGATCATGCTCGGATCACTCCTCAAGGAAGGCATCGAGATCGTCAATGATGCGTCCCAGGCCGATGCGGTGATCGTCAACACCTGCTCCTTCATCGATGCCGCGCAGGAAGAGTCGGTCGACACCATCCTCGAGCACAACGCGCTGCGCGAGGCCTCGCACCGAGGTCAGGCACTCATCGTCTCGGGATGCATGCCGCAGCGTTATCGCGACGAATTGCCCAAGCTCATGCCCGAGGTGGACGTGTTCATGGGTATTGATCAGGTGGAGCGAGTGGGGGCCTTGGTGGATGAAGCCATCATCAAGCGGGCGGCCCGTGTGGGCACCGAGGCGGCGACTCCGAAAGCCGCTGAGGGAGCCCGCGTCAAAGGTCGTCTCAAGGAGCTGGAAAAACAGGCTCCGGCCCACGATCACGCCGATGAAACCGCCCTCCGCGGCACCGATCGCTTCGGCAAGAGCCGCATCGCCCTGACGGCCGCGCCGTCCCAGCCGGCGGCTCCGTCCGTCGATGTCACGGTGCGGCCCAACTACATCCCGCAGTTCGAGACTCCGCGTTTTCGCCTGACGCCGAAACACTTCGCGTACGTGAAGATCGCCGAGGGCTGCAACCATCCATGCAGCTTCTGCATCATCCCGCGGATGCGTGGTTCCCACCGCAGCCGGGCGCAGGCCGACATCGTGGCAGAAGCCAAGGCGCTCATTGCCGATGGCGTCCGGGAACTGAACCTCATCTCCCAGGATTCGACCTACTACGGACTCGACCTGCGACCCAACCACAGCCGAGCCATCTCATCACCGGAACGTTTCAAGGCGGCCACGCAGGCCCTGCCGGTCGATGCCACCACGTTGTGCACGCTGCTGCGCGAATTGAATGCGCTGAAGGGAGATTTCTGGATCCGCCTGCTCTACACCCATCCGGCCCATTGGACCGATGAGCTGATCCAGACCATCGCCGATTGTCCAAAGGTCGCCCGGTATGTCGACATGCCGTTGCAGCACATTCACGACGACATGTTGGCTCGCATGCGCCGCGAGACTTCGGGGCAGTACATCCGCGACCTGATTGCCCGCATCCGGGCCGGCATCCCCGGCATCACCTTGCGTACGACCTTCATCGTGGGTTTCCCGGGTGAGACGGCGGCCCATTTCAAGACACTGACCGACTTCATCGAGGAGACTCGTTTCGAGCGCCTGGGCATCTTCGCCTACTCGCGCGAAGACGGCACCGTGGCCGGCAAGATGGAGAAGCAACTGCTCCCCAAGACCCGTCAAAAGCGCCGCGAACTGGCCATGGCGGCCCAACATCGCGTCGCTGTGGGCGTTGCCGAGGGGTTTGTCGGACGGACCCTCAAGGTGCTCACTGAAGGCGAGGCTTCAGCCAAGGAGTTGGCCAAGGCCAACATCAGCTCGTGGGAGCACGGGCTCATCCGCGGCAACGATGCCGGCGCCATGGCCCTCAAGGGTCGCTACACCATTGCCCGTGGCGAGGCCGACGCGCCGGACATCGATGGCCGCGTGTATATCCAAGGCAAGGTGCCGATCGGGAAATTCTGCAAGGTCCGCATCATCGGCCACACCGACTACGACCTCATTGCCGAGCCGGTTTGAGGTACGGTCTGCGGGCCGCGAGCGGTGGTGCGCAAAGAATCGTTGGAAGAATCTGTTGCCCCATGGGGGTGCTTTCTGGATGATTCGCCCGCTCGCAAGAGCATCCGGTCGGGGCGTAGCGTAGCTTGGTAGCGCGTCTGAATGGGGTTCAGAAGGTCGTGAGTTCAAATCTCACCGCCCCGACCATCTTGATTTTACGGGCTTTCCGCAACGGAAGGCCAAAAGTTACAACAGACCATCGTCTCCAGATTTCCCGAGGGTTTTGATTTCTCCTCGGGGTCGTCATTGGTGCGGTTGGGTCCGCCAACGCGTCAATTCTCCTCGCTCTTTGGATCGCTCAAATCTCGGCGATTCTTCTCGGCAGGGCAGGGTGTCTTCGATTTGCTGTCCGGACTCCCATGAATCTGCTGCTCCCTCTCAAGTCGCGTCGGCAATTCCTTCGGACGACCGGTGCTGTCGCCGCCTGCTTCACTTCGGTCGGTGCCTTCGCTGAGGCCCTGACGCGAACACCCTCCGCCACCGAGGGACCCTACTATCCAAACCATCTGCCGCTCGACACCGACAATGACCTGATCGTCATCAACAACGCCCTGACCCCAGCGGTGGGTGAGGTGGGCTATGTGAGCGGACGGGTGCTCGATGCCAGCGGAAAACCGGTGCGCAACGCGTTGGTGGAAATTTGGCAGTGCGATGCCAACGGGGTTTACCTGCACACGGGTGACACGTCGAACCGGTCGCGTCAGGACAAGCAATTCCAGGGGTTCGGCCGGTTTTCGACTGGAACCACCGGAGAGTACTTGTTCCGGACCATCAAGCCCGTGCCGTATTCGCCCCGGACGCCGCACATCCATTTCAAGATACGACGCGGTGGCCAGGAACTGCTCACCACCCAACTCTACATCCAAGGTCATCCCGGCAACGAGAAGGACTCGATCTGGCGTGAATTGAAGACCCAGAAAAATCGCGATGCGGTCACCGTCGGATTCAAACCCATGCCCGGTGCGAAGGCCGGGGAATGGGCCGCCCGATTCGACCTCGTTTTGGGCGTCACCCCCGAGGCGTGAGCGGCCGGTGACTTGGAACTGGCGACATCTGTGGTGAGAACTGAACCCGGCGCAACGGGCGGATACCAAGGCCTCGACGTGCGCGGCCACTCGGCTACGTTTCTCGGAATGAACAGGGTCATGGAAGACGTTGCACGCGATGCGACGCAACTACCGAGACAACAGAGGCTTGCGCTGGCCCGGTTTCTCCTAGAACTCGATGCAGCGCCCTCGACCGAAGCCGTAGACAACGATTGGGACACCGAGATCCGGGATCGGGTGCAGGCGGTGCAATCGGGTCAAGCTAAGGCACTCCCTTACGCTGAGGTTTTGGCTCGAATCGACCAGCGATTTGGGCCATGAGGATCGTTCTTGTGGCCGAGGCGGCGCAGGAGTTCGAGGACGCCGTCGCTTGGTACGAGGAACAGCAGTCAGGATTGGGGCGGCGCCTTCGCGACGAGATCGATTTGCACCTTCGATGGATCTCGGTCAATCCCGACATGCCGAGACTGCGACCCGGCGGCTATCGACGGGTCAATTTGCGTGTCTTTCCGTACTACTTGGCCTACATCGTTCATAACGCGCAAATCTGGGTTCTGGCCGTGGCTCATGCGTACCGAAAGCCTGAGTACTGGATCGGTCGACAATCCTAATATGTTCGCTGAGCATCTGGAGTTAGAGGCGACGTAAGCCTGATCGGCCGCTTTAGCAGACCCCCGGTGAGGGCACCTTGCCTAAAGCGCCCCGTATAGCCCACGAGGTGACCTGTAGGCCGGGTCCCCCGGACCCGGCGTCTGCTGCTCCGGACCGCCGCCGGCGATTTGCTGCTGACATCCGCTCGCTGTTCTCTCTGACTTTGGCCCATGCGAGTCCAGCCGATGTCCGGAATGCGCAGGGCGCCTCAGAGCCTCGCCTGGGGGCGCGTGGCTGTCCTGCTCGCGGCGTGCGTGCTGATGCTCGGGGTCTGGGCCGAACCCATCATCCCTGGACTGGCTACGGGAACGCTCGACTCGGAACTGCGCGGTCAGGTGCTCATCGAAGAATTGAACTGCGTGGCCTGTCATGCGGGCGAGGGGTCGCTGAAGGCTCGATCGAAGCAGGCTCCGCGACTTTCGGAAGTGGGCTCGCGGGTAAATCCCGCTTATTTGGAGCGCTATATCGCGGATCCTCACAGCACTCGGAGCGGCACCACCATGCCGGATGTGTTGTCGTCGATGGGCGCGGAAGAACGCCGCCAAACCGCCCGGGCCATCACCCACTTCCTGCTCTCGCTCCGGAAGAACGAGTTTTCGCTGCAGCCTCCGGATGCAGTGGCGGCCGGTCACGGCCAACGGTTGTTCGTCGCGCGGGGTTGTGTGGCGTGTCACCAACCACCGGAAAGCAATGGAGCGGGGCCGCTGGCGGGGAGTTCGGTTCCATTCCCGGTGTTGGAGTCGAAGTACAGTTTCCAAAGTTTGTCAGGATTCCTCCGCCAACCGCATTCGAGCCGTCCGTCGGGTCGCATGCCCGACATGCGTTTGAGCCCTCAGGATTCGGAGCGCATCGCGCACTACTTGCTGCAGCGAACACGGGTGCCCGGAGCCTTGGCCTACACGTTGTATCGGGGGCAGGTCTGGGAGGGGTTGAACAGCGAGGAAGTCCGGGCCGAACGGGCTGGGCAAGTTCGCGACTTTGCCCTCAAGAGCCTCGGTGAGGTGGGGCACCACACGGCCATTCGTTACGAGGGTTGGATGAAGATCGCCACGCGGGGCAAATACCGCTTTTTCCTGAAGATGAACGGCGGTTCGCTGACGGTGGATGGGCATTCGCTCGTCGTTCAGGAACCCAGTGATGGTCGTGGGGTGAAGGAGTGGGAAGTGGAGCTGGATTTGGAATCGGGATGGCGATCCATCCAGCTCACGTATTTCCACACGGGGCATAGCCCGAAGTTTTCCTTCGAGATGGAGGGGCCGGGTTTCCCGCGCAATCCCTTGCCGGAATCCATCCTGTCTGTATCCCGCGAGCCGATGGCGGCCTTTGCACCGCTCCCGGTGGACCCGGCTCTTGCGGCCCAAGGTCGGCAGGAGTTCGCCACGCGCGGATGCGCCCGGTGTCACGATGATCTGCAGGTTCGCTCCGCACCGGGACCGTCGTGGGCCAGCTTGCGGGCAGGGCAGGGGTGTCTGAGCGAGGCGATCGGCCGGTGGCCGAGGTACGACTTGAGCCGTGATCAGCGCGCCCACATCACCCAGGCATTGGCACGGGCACAAGAACCGGTGTGGACCGACTCCCAGCGGATCCAGAAAACGCTCGTCACCTTCAACTGCATTGCCTGCCATGAACGGTCGAGTGTGGGTGGCGTTGCGGCGGAGCGGGCTGGATTGTTCACGGGGACCGAACCAGGTCTGGGAGATGCAGGCCGCCTGCCGCCAACATTGAACCAGGTCGGAGCCAAGCTCACGCCGGAGGGCTTCCGCGATGTGCTGCTGCACGGCAAACGCGCGCGCCGTTATCTCGATGCCAGCATGCCGCAATATGGCGAGGCGCAGGTGGGTCATTTGGTGGAGTTGTTCGCCCGCGTCGACCGTTTGGAATCCGCCGGCATTCCTGAGGTTCCCCCAGGCCCGCTCTTCCGCAGCGTCGGGCACGAATTGGTCGGCAGTGAGGGGTTCAGTTGCATCGCCTGTCACGAGTTCAATGGACAGAAATCCGGCGAGATGGGGGCGATCGACTTGGCGACGGTTTCCCGGCGGCTTCAGAAGAACTGGTTCCACCTCTATTTGCGGGAACCGGCACGATTCAATCCGACGGTCATCATGCCCAGTTACTGGCCGGAAGGCCGTTCGGCGCGGACCAACTTATTGGAGGGCGATGCGGCCCGACAAATTGAAGCATTGTGGGTTTATCTGGCCGATGGCGACCGGGCCAAGAAGCCCGTGGGATTGTCACGGCAATCCCGGGAACTGCGAGTCGGTGACACAACCGAGTTGTGCCGAGGACAGGGTCCTGTGGGCTATCGCGGGATTGGCGTCGGGTATCCGGAGCGTCTCAATCTGGGATTCGACTCCGGCGAAATGGCGCTGCGGATGCTGTGGAAGGGTGAGTTTGTGAGCATTGATGCGGGGCATTTTCACCCGCGGGGTACCGACTCCATCCAATTCCCGCCGGGCATTCCCTTCCACCGTCTCGAATCCCCCGAAGCCACCTGGCCTCGCAAGGCGAAAAGCAATCATCTTTTTCCTCACGACCATGGATACCAGTTCCTGGGCTACCATCTGGATGCCCGTCGGCGTCCGACCTTCCGGTACCGTTATGGGGATATCCTGGTGGAGGACTTTTTCGAGGACGTGCTCGATGCGCAGTCCAAGGCTTATTTCCGTCGGACCCTGACCTTCACGATCCCATCGGGCTCGACGGCCACCCAACCCTTTGAATTCCGTGCGGCGGTGGGCCAGCGCGTCGGTTCGTCTTCGGCGCGGAATTTCAGTGCCGACTCACTCCAACTGCGCATCACCAGCGATCACTCGGGCAGAGTGCGCGGCGGGGCTTCTGGCGAAGTGCTCATTCCCCTGAATCCTCCCCCTGGCCGATCCACCCTGACCCTCGAATACCAATGGTAACCCCTTCTATGGAATCGCTGACGGGTCTTGCTGGAGTCCCGGGTTCTCCGTCGGTGCTGGTGTCCATGCGGGGATCGTTGGCGAAGACGTGCCTGCTGGGGGCGATCATCGCGTGGGCGGCCGTGTCTGTCCTTCGGGCCGAGGAAGACCTCGGTGCGATGTGGGGTACCGCACAGGAGGAGGCCAAGTACTATCCCATCGTCGACATCCCCATTCCCTCCGGGGTTCCGTTGCATCCGGGAGGGTTTGAGGTGCTGCCTGACGGACGCCTCGCCGTCGGTACTCGTCGTGGCGACATCTATTTCGTTCGAGGGGCCTTCGATTCGCCGCCGCGCCCCGAATACCACCTCTTCGCCAGCGGGCAGGATGAGGTCTTTTCGTTGTCGTGGAAGGATGGCGCAATGACCGCCACCAGTTGGGCCGAGGTCACCCGTATCACCGATTCGGATGCGGACGGTGTGGCCGACCGCTACGACACCTTGAGCAACAATTGGGGCTATGCCGAGGGGCATGAGTTCGCCTTCGGCTCGAAGCACGATCCCGAGGGGAACATCTGGGTCGCGCTGGGCCTGAGCAGTTCCTACGAATCCCACAACTTGTTCCGCGGGTGGGCCGTGAAGGTCACGCCAGGTGGTGAAATGATTCCGATTTGCAGCGGTTTGCGCAGTCCGGGCGGCGTGGGGAGCAATGCTCAAGGGGTGATGTTTGCCATCGAGAGCCAAGGGCCTTGGAATGGCTGCTGTTCACTCAAGCAGCTCAAGCCCGGTGGGTTTCTGGGCCACCCGGCCAGTTACAATTGGTACCCCTTTGCACCGGGGGTCCCGGCACCCGCGCTGGAGCCGAAGAGCGATTCCCGGATGGGCATCGAGAAGAAACGGGTGCGCGAACTGGTGCCGCCGGTCGTGAAGTTTCCATACATCAAGATGGGCCGATCCATCTCCGGATTTCGGCTCAACAAGACGGGCGGCAAGTTCGGCCCCTTCGACAATCAACTGTTCTTGGGAGACTACAGCCTGAGTCTGGTCATGCGGGCCACCACCGAGCAAATCAACGGCGTGTGGCAGGGGGCCTGTTATCCCTTCCGTGAGGGGTTGGCGACGGGGATCATGAACGTGGAGTTTTCTCCGAAGGGCCAGTTGATGGCCGGCGGTTTCACGACCAGTCGCCAATGGCCCGTGCGTGGGACCTCGCCCTTCGCACTCCAGCGCATCGATTGGAACGGGATCACGCCGTTCGAAATCCAGGAGATCAACATCCGCAAGGACGGGTTCCGGATCACCTTCACCGAGCCTGTGGATCCCCAGACAGCGGCCGCGGTGGCCTCGTACCGAATCGTCACCTACACCCACGTGTACCACGGCGGGTACGGGAGCCCGGAGGTGGATCACACCACGCCGCAAGTCCTGCGGGCGGTACCCTCGGCGGACGGGCGTTCAGTGAACCTCACGCTCAACCAGGTGATGGAAGATCACATCCATGATTTTGACTTGTCCGGCATCCGATCCCGGGCAGGGCGTCGACTGGTCCACAACAAGGCCTATTACACGGTCAATGAAATCCCCACCAATTAGCCGTATGCCCCGCAACCTGAGCTTCGCCATTCATCGATGGGCTGCGCTGGCCGTCTGTTTCCTGGGTGTGGTCCAGGCCGCAGACTCGGAGCAATGGCTGAGGTATGCGGGTAAATCAGGCCCCGGCAAAGGCAAGCGTGTGATTTTGTTGGCCGCCGACCAAGAGTACCGGAGCGAACAGTCGATGCCCATGATGGCCAAGATCTTGAGCCAGCATCATGGCTTCGATTGCACGGTGCTCTTTGCGGTGAATGAAAAGGGCGAGGTGGACCCCACGATGCCGGTGTATCCCGAGAAGGGAAAACCCTTCCGCGAACACCACATCCCGGGACTGGAATTGCTGGCGAAGGCCGATCTGGTGCTGTTTTTCCCGCGCCTCCTGACCCTGCCGATGAAGGAGCGCGAACTCATCGTCGACTATATTGATTCGGGTCGGCCGATCCTCTCGTTGCGCACCGGAAACCACGGTTTCCACGGGGCGTTGCCGTACAAGATCAACGGCAAGCAGGTGGACTGGGGCAATGACGTGCTGGGCGGTAGCTTCATGAACCACCACGGCCAGTGGCATGCCGACTCGACCCGCGGGATTCTGGTTCCGGAGATGAAGGATCACCCGATTTTGCGCGGGGTGAAGGACATTTGGGGCAACTCCGATGTGTACCGCACCTACAAGGAGGGCGGCCATTTGCCGGCCGGCTGCACGGCCTTGGTCTGGGGTCAGCCGCTCTTGGGTCGCAAACCCACCGATGCTCCCAATCCTGAGTTGGAGCCGCTGCCGGTGGTTTGGTTCAAGCATTGGCAAACCCGCAACGGCCGTCAGGCGCGCGTGGTTCAATCGACCATGGGCAGCGCCCACGACCTTCAATGCGCCGATTTGCGCCGATTGATCATCAATGCCATCTACTGGGGATTGGGCATGGAGTCGGCCATCGATGCCAAACGCAGCGTGGACATCGTGGGCACCTACAAGCCCCTGGAGGCGGGATTCAACTACGCCGAACTCGGAGTGGTTCCCAAGCCGGTCTCGGCCTATCGATGACAGTCCAGGGACGGTTGGGTTGTGGACCGATTGGGTCGCAACAAAAACGACGTGGCCCGGGAGCAGGCGACGTCGTTGATATCGGGGTTCTGAGCGGAGTTTAACCCCCGCAGGTTCCTCAAGGCTGGCGCACGAAGAAGATCGAAGGTTGCAACCCTTGGATGCCGCTGTTGCGGGCCATGATCTCACTGAGCGTCACCCGATTCAGGGTCGCCAAATCCCGAGGATCGAACCCGGCATTCTCGAACCACAAGCGGTCGCCGTCGCGCAGGCGGCGGAACTGGTCGATGATGACCGCGTCGGTCGTGATTCCCACGCTGCCGCCCGGGATGGGGTCTTCGGACAGCAGTCCAATCCAGGCATCGACTTCATCCACCGTGCGGTAGAGCGATTGAAGGGCTGCGGCCAGTTCGGGATCCGAAGTGATTTGCCGGAAGGAGCGCACTCGGGGCAGGCCGAAATCACTGCGGACCGTGTTGTAGCTGCCCAGACCGTGATCGCGTCCGCGTTGGATGTTGAGCGCGGTCAGGTCGAAACCGCCGGCACCCGGAGGCCCGAACAGGAAGTTTCGCAGCGGGTCCACCACCCAGGTATCCACGGACTCTGCGTGATTGGCGGCCATGTAGCGCAAGATGGGGTTGATGCCGCCGATCGCGGGAATGACCTGGGGATTGAAGAAGGCTTCGGCCAGATCCACGTTGTCGATCTCGACGAACGCCTCGTTGAGGATGCCGATGTCGGGCCCGACTTGCGAGTGACCGAAGCGGTAGGCGGCCGTGGCGAAGAGGTTCCCAATGCCGGGGTTGATGCGCGGGTTGTACCCCGTGTAGGGCGGCAGGCGATGACCGAGCAGGGCCGGGAGGAATTCATTCACCGTGATGCTCTGGAACTCGGCGGTGACCCAACGACGGGCCTCTTGGTAGAGGCGTTCGTCATTCCAATCCGGGTGTTGGGTTGCCATTCGGCCCGCCTGGAAGTTGTGCTCGCGAAGGAACACGGTGTGCAGCGCGGTGAGTCCGGGTTGTTCGTTGGCCCGCACGTCTCCGGCCACGATCAACGCGGTCGCGGGCAGTCCCAGCGGGTTGTCGTTGGACTGCGTGCCGTCATTGAGCGGCAGCAGTTCGCCGATGTTCGTCGAACGGCTCTTGAGGCGGCCGCCCGAGAAGGTCCTCAGCCACGAGGCCCGATCGGCGGAACTGCCATAAATGTGGGAGGCATCGATGAAGGCGGTGATGCCGTTGACCTGCTGACGGGGTGATCGGACTCCCGTCGTCGGATCCGAGGCCGAGCGAGTCATGGGAATCACCGCCGTGCCGGTGAACTGGGGGTCGAAATGGACATCCCCTCGCGGGACCGCGATATCCAAGCGTTCGGTGCTGCCCGACAGGGCCAATCCCAGATCGTGGTCGAGGAATTGCCCGAATTCGTAGATCGCGGTGGAAAGCCCGCGGGAGTCGGCCGTGACTTGGTCACCTTGGGCGGAGAGGACATTGGAAATGACTCGGGCACTCGGGCGTCGGGCTCCGGGCGGCATGGAGAGACCGTCGGCGTAGGCGGCTCCGCTGCGTTCTCGGAGGTACTGGGTGCCCGCGCTGCCCCAGGTGGGGTTGGCGGTATTGTTTCCACGGCCATCCCAGGATCGGAATTCGGGGGCGGTTGGCCGCGGCGGCGGCATCACTGGGCCCGGCGGCGTTAAATTTCCCGGGCCGGGCGGGCGCGCCATTTCCCGGGATGCCGGCGGAGCCTGTGGGGCCTGTCGAACGGGCCGCTGCTGTTGAGCGTGCAGGCCGAATGGGATCGCGACCGAGAGCAACAGCGCGGCGATCGTGCGGGGCGTGTTTCTATCCGTCCGAGCTGACCCGTTCATGGGAGCGCCCGAGGAGGGGGTGGAGGTGAGTGTGTTCATGCGTAGGTTGGAGTGTTGTTGTGAACGGTTCCCGAACCGACTGCTTGCCATCTGGCAACACACCCACTGCACACTCCATCCATCAAGGGTTTGTGAGGAACACTCCGAAGAATTGTTAAGCGGTGGTAAAACACTTCGCAGGCAGTGGCCATGCGATTGCCCGGATTCATTGAGAACGGGCATTTTCAGCGATCGAAAAGGTCACGAC